>VOFC01006123.1_pt1 | contig 13167 bp, 16 predicted proteins | sample 5384161 | NCBI WGS metagenome assembly VOFC01 (sample SAMN12384722, study PRJNA508395) | human gut metagenome | isolation source: healthy gut B | host: Homo sapiens | reverse complement strand
GTGCCGTCGATCTCGCCGTCCCAGAGATGCTCCCCATGGGGCAGAGCCTCTGTCAGCAGGCGGCGCACTGTCTCCATTTCCTCCGGCGAGCCGCCGTTGGCCACCGCCAGATTATACCGTTTGTGGCTGCCGCAGCGGTTCACCGTCAGCTCCACCAGTTTCCGCATGACCTGCTGACGCCCCCGCACCTTGGCGATGGATTGAAGCTGGCCATCATCGGCAAAGGTCAGCACCGGCTTGATCTGGAGCATGGTGCCGGCCAGAGCTGTCACCTTGCCGATTCGGCCACCCTTTTGCAGATACTCCAGCGTGTCCAGCGTGAAAAACGGATAGGTATTTTGAATCAGCTGCGGAACTCTGCGCTCCGTCAGCTCCTCCCAGCCCATGCCGTTTCGGATGTCCTCCGCCAGCTGCAGCACCGTCATGCCCAGCCCCAGAGAGCCGCTGAGGGAATCGAAGGCCACCATGGCCCGTCCCTGTTCCCTGCACTCCTCCGCCACGATCCGGGCCAGATTATAGGTCCCGGACAGGCCGCTGGACAGCATCACAGCGATCACGCCGTCATACCCCAGATCAAAGATCTCATGGAGCTTCGCGCTGAAGTCCTCCACACGGGGCAGGGAGGTCTGGGGCAGCTCCCCGCTCCGCAGCCGCCGGTAAATGTCCTGCCCGCGAATGTCCACGCCGTCCAGATACTCTCCGTCCTGACACAGGATCCGCAGCGGGACAAAAAAGATATTGTTTTCCCTTGCTTCCTCCCAGCGCAGATCCGCGCTGGAATCTGTCAGCAAGGCGATTTTTGTCGGGATCATTCCACTTGCTCCGCCTTTCTCATTTCCCGTTATCGGCAGTGAACGCACGCATTGCCGAATAAAGTATAATAGCATGATTATGACACAAATCTTTCAAAAGGGCAAGTATCTGCCGTTTGGACTGCGAAACTTTTTTCCGGAAGCTGCTCAGCTGCCAGAGTCCTCCTCCCGCTGCGCCCCTCATGATCCGGGACGTCATCCCGCATCCGGCTGCCATGTTCCTCGCCCGGCTTCGGCGGCTTCAAATGCCAGTAGGACATATTGATGGGCTGATCCGCCTCAAAGAGGTCATAGTAATCCGCATCCCGGAGCTTCGGCCGGCGATGGCGGATAATGGCCGTCAGAGTCGGATAGAGCACAATGGCGATGAGGCCGCCGGAAAAGCCGTTGTTGTAGAGGTTCAATCCCGCCACCGGGCCGCCGGTCTGCAGCACCAGCGCCGAGTGGATGAAGCCTGCCAGCACACCAAAAACTATACCAAAGTGTCCCGCGATGGGCGCCAGCGTCGTGCCGAACAGTCCCGCCAGCTGCAAGGCCGGATAATTCGGCTTCGTGGTGCATTCCATAGGCTCCCAGCCACACGCCGACCATCACCGGGATGATGTTCCGGGGATGCTTACCGAAGGCGGAAAAGCCCATGATCGTGAAAATGCCGCCCAGTGTGGGGCCGTTGAGATCCCCCCTACCAGCAGAATATAGGCCATGCCGATCAGACCGTTGATGCCGATATTCACCATCACCGGCCCGGCGCCGAACATACGCAGATAATCGTTGGGCGCCCGGCCTGTGGTGCTCAGCAGGCGCCGGTAGCCCGCCCATACAGCCCAGGCGGGCATCTGGCACCCAAAGAAGCCCAGCAGGATAAATATGGCGCAGATCACACAGCAGGCAATCCCCAGTTCCTTATTATGGCCGGTAGACCAGTACATGGCGGAATCCGGCTTGTCGCCGAAGGCCGTCAGGACCGGCACCACCATCATGGCGAACAGACCGCAGGCAAAGCCCATGTTGTAAAGGTTCATGCCGTTTTGTATTTTATAGGTGTAGGCCGAAAGCGACGGCATCAGAAATCCCACAACCACGCCGGACAAAATGCCCAGCGGCAGGCTGGCATGAACGCTGCCCAGCGCCATATAGCTCACCAGCGGCGCAAGGGAGGTGGACAGCAGCGCTACGGAAGCGTACTTGGAAAACGGCTCCCGCTGGTAACGGGCATACAGCCACGTTCCCAGAATGATAGGCCAGATGTTGAACATATTCTTCCCAAACAGGGAAAAAACCGGCCATCAAGCCCATTTCCACGATGGTAAAGCCGTTGAACGGGTCTTTCGCCAGTCTCAGGATGCAGACAGAGGTGATGGTCACCAGGCCGGCGTTGATGAACGCGGCGGCCGGGCCGGCAATGTCGATGTAATCCGTAATCAGCAGATCCTGCATGGTCACGATCTTCCAGAGTCCCGGCAGGATCTGCTCCGGGCGTCCCATGCTGACCCCGATCAGCATCAATGCAACGGAAAAAGCAATGGTGGCCGGAAAAATAGAGCGGTAACGTCCTGTCGTATTCACAAAGTTCCCCCTGTTTCTTAACGGTTTTTTATGCTATTTCATTATACAGGGTTCGCTTCGACTTGGCAACCGAAATCGTGAAAATTTTCACCAGCCCGCAAAATTCTTTTTCTGCTGCTGGAAATCCTGCATTTTTTTGGTATACTGAAAGAAAACAACTGCTAAGGAGGCTTCTCTATGGATCGCTTTTCCATTCTGGTGGGAGATCTGACCGCATCCGATGCGGAAGCCATCGTCAACGCCGCCAACCCCACCCTTTTAGGCGGCAGCGGCGTGGACGGCGCGATCCACGCCGCCGCAGGGCCGGAGCTGCTGGCGGAATGCCGGACGCTCCATGGCTGCGAAACCGGTCAGGCGAAGCTGACCGGCGGCTACCGCCTGAAAGCGCGGTATGTCATCCACACCGTCGGCCCCATCTGGCAGGGCGGTGAACACGGGGAAGCGGCGGCGCTGGCTGCCTGTTATCGAAACTGTCTGGCTCTGGCCAGAGCGCAGGGCATCGAATCGGTGGACTTCCCCTCCATTTCCACCGGGGTCTACGGCTACCCCATGACTCAGGCCGCGTCCGTGGCCCTGAAGGCCATCATGGAGGAACTGCGCGCCTGCGAGCATCCCCGGCAGGTGCGGATGGTCTGTCACTCGGAGTCCGCCGCGCGGATCTACCGGCAGACCTACAATCTCTGGTACGCCAGCACAAAAGAGGAGCGGCTGTAAGTCCGCTCCCCTTTTTGTTTCTGCTATATGATCCACCGGTGAGATCACTGGGCGTCAATTTTCTCTTTCAGCTCGTTGAGATACATCCAGCGCTCAGTTTTTGCCTCCAGCGCCGCTTCCAGTTCTGCCTGTTTTGCCTGCAAGTCCTGTAGCTTTACATAGTCGCTGCCGCAGGCCCCCTGGGCTTCCTCGCACTCCCTGATCTGCCGCTCCAGCGCCGCCAGGTCAGCGTCAATGGTTTCATATTCCCGCTGCTCCTTGAACGTGAATTTCAGCTTCCGTTCCCGCGGGCGCTCCTGCGCCATTTTCGACTCTTCCACCTTGACAGGTGTTTCCTCCTCTTTCCGCTTGGCCTGCCAGTCAGACCAGTTGCCGGTATACCGCAGCACCTCCCCATCCCGCACCTCAAAGACCTGCTCCGCCAGCTTGTCCAGCAGGAAGCGGTCATGGGACACAATCAGGATGGGGCCGGGAAACCCTTGCAGATAGTCCTCCAGAATAGAGAGGGTCATCACATCCAGATCGTTGGTCGGCTCGTCCAGCAGCAGCACGTTGGGGGCTTCCATCAGAATGGACAGCAGGTACAGCCGCCGCCGTTCTCCGCCGCTGAGCCGTCCGATGGGGACTGATTGCAGATCGCCGGGAAACAGGAACCGCTCCATCATGGCTTTGGCGGTAAAGGTTCCCTCGTCGGTGCGTACCTCGTCGCCGATCTCATGGATAAAATCGTAGACCCGCTGGTTCAGATCCAGCTCCCGCCCCTCCTGAGAGAAAAGTGGCCGATCTTCACCGTGGTGCCAATGTCTACCGTGCCGCTATCCGGGGACAGTTCCCCGGCAAACAGCCGCAGCAGCGTGGATTTCCCGGCGCCGTTATGCCCCACAATGCCAATGCGGTCATTCCGCAGCAGATTGTAGGAAAAAAAATCCCGGATCACCGCCCGCTGGCCGTAGGATTTGCTGACATTGTGGAGTTCGATGAGTTTCTTCCCCAGACGGCTGGATGCCGCCGCCAGCTGCACCGTGTCGTCCGTCTCCGGGGCGTCCTGATTTTTCAGGGCCTCATACCGCTCGATGCGGTCCTTGCTCTTGGTGGTCCGGGCCCGGCAGCCCCGCATGATCCACTCCCGCTCCACCCGAAGGATGGACTGCCGCTTGCGCTCGCTGGCCTCAGCCATTTCCGCCCGCTGTGCCTTCAGCTCCAGGTACTTGGAGTAGTTGGCCTCGTAATGATACAGCTTGCCCCGGCTCAGCTCCGTGATGTGGTTCACCACCCGCTCCAGGAAATAGCGGTCATGGGTCACCATCACCAGTCCGCCCTTGAAACGGCGGAGCCAATCCTCCAGCCAGGCAGTCATCTCCGCGTCCAGATGGTTGGTGGGTTCGTCCAGCACCAGCACATCCGCCGGGTGGATCAGGGCCGCCGCCAGCGCCACCCGCTTCCGCTGTCCGCCAGAGAGGGTCCCCACCTTCTGCTCATAGTCCGGCAGGCCCAGCTTGTTGAGCATGGACTTGGCCTCATATTCGTTCAGCTCCCGGAATTCCTTGGGAAATGCAGGAATACCTGTTCCAGAACGGTGGCGTCATCCTCCATGGGCGGGATTCTGCTCCAGCAGGCTTACCTGCACGTTGGGATTCCGGGAGATTGTTCCGGCATCCGCTTCCAGCCTGCCTGCCAGCACTTTCAGAAAAGGTGGACTTGCCGGTGCCGTTGATGCCGATGACGCCTACCTTGTCCCCCTCGTTCAGATAAAAATTCACGTCCTCCAACAGCTGGCGGCTGCCAAAGTTGATGGACAGATGCTCCGCGGATAAAAGCATAGCGGTTCTCCTTTGCTTTTTTCATTTCCGTGCCGTATTGTTTTTTCCGTGATATACTATATACTAATTTTCTGAAACCGGCAAGTGCCGATAGGAGGCTAAGCTATGAAAACCTGTCTTGTTTTGGAAGGTGGAGCCATGCGGGGAATGTATACCGCTGGGGCCTTAGACGTTTTCTACAACGCCGGGATCCAGTTCGACGGCATCATCGGCGTGTCCGCCGGGGCCGCCTTCGGCGTAAATTACCTCTCCCGGCAGCCAGGACGGGTGATCCGCTACAATAAGCGCTTCAACGCCGACCATCATTACATAGGGCTGATTCCCCTGCTGAAAAGCGGCAACATCGTGGATACGGCATATGCCTACGACAAGGTACCCCGGGAGCTGGACCCCTTTGACGGCGACACCTTTGACGCTTCCGGCGTCCCCTTCTGGGTGGTGGTGACCAATGTGGAGACCGGCCAGCCGGAATATATCCGTCTGGAACACTCCATGGCGCAGATGGACGCCATCCGTGCCTCCGCCTCCATGCCCTTCGTCTCCAAGCCGGTAAACATTGACGGCAAGCTGTATCTGGACGGCGGCGTAGCGGATTCCGTTCCTTTCAAGGCTGCGGAGCGGCTGGGCTTTGACCGTGTGGCCGTAATCCTGACCCGCGACAAGAGCTATGTCAAAAAGCCCATGAACCCCAAGCCCATTGAACTTTGCTACAAGCACTATCCCGCCTTCATGGAACAGCTGAAGAACGCCACAGCGTTTACAACAACTCCCTTCGAAAGAGCTTCTCAACTGGGAGCAGCAGGGAAAGGCGTGGGTGCTGCATCCCAGCCAGCCCATTGAGATCGGACGGCTGGAACGCCATGCCGAAAAATTGCAGGCAGTCTATGACCTCGGCACCGGCGACGCCCAAACGGCGCTGGATTCTCTACAGGCTTTTCTGGCGCAGAATTGATGGAAGTCATCACTTACACCGTACCAGCGGAGGAGGACGGCGTCTGCGTCCGGCACATTCTGAAAGCGAAGCTCCACTTCTCTACCCACGCCGTAGCCCGGCTCACCCGTGCGGAAAACGGCATCCGGGTCAACGGCGTCCACGCCCGGACGGTTGACCCGGTGCATACCGGCGATGTGGTGGCGGTGCGGTCTGACGATCTGCGCCCCCCGAAGGTACTGCCCACACCGGGCAACTGGCCCCTGCCCATCGTCTATGAGGATGACCACCTGCTGATCCTCAACAAGCCCGCAGGCATGACGGCCCACGCCTCAAATTTCCTGCCGGACACCCCCACAGTGGCGGGGGCGCTGGCATGGCAGCGGGGTGCGGATTTCATCTTTCATGTGGTAAACCGGCTGGACAAGGGAACCACCGGCCTGATGGTGGTGGCCAAAAGCGGGTACGTCCACGACCGGCTGCGGCGGACGCTCCATTCGGATGGATTCTGCCGGGAGTACCGGGCAATATGCATCGGCTGCCCGGCGCCGCCTTCCGGCACCATCGACGCCCCCATTGGCCGGGACGAAACCTCTGCTATCCGCCGGGTGGTGCGGCCTGACGGCCAGTACGCCGTCAGCCATTATGAGGTGCTGTCCTCTCGGAATGGGCTGTCCTTTGTAAAGCTCCTGCCGGAAACCGGCCGCACCCATCAGCTGCGGGTACACATGGCATCCATCGGCCATCCGCTGGCCGGGGACTGGTTGTACGGCACGGAGGATCCCGGTCTGATCCTCCGTCCCGCCCTGCATTCCTATACGCTGACCATGACGCATCCCGTCACCGGGGAGCTTCTGCATTTTACAGCGCCGATCCCAGCGGATATGCAGGCGCTGATTTAGACTTTCAAAAATATAATCGGAGGAAGAGTTATGTTAACCTGGAACGTCACCTATCACTGCAAGCCCGGAAAGCGGGAGGAATTCTTCAAGGCCATCTCTGCGCTGGGCGTCCGCGCCCATTCCAACAGCGAGGCCGGCAATGTCAAGTATGATTACTTTTTCGACGCGCAGGACCCCGACACCCTGCTGCTGGTGGAGACGTGGACAGAACCTGCGCTTCAGCAGGCGCACTGCCAGACGGAGATCTTCGCCCGGCTTCAGGCGCTGAAAACAGAGTTCTGTGAAAACGTTACCATTGACAAATTCAGGGATTGAAGTCATACAGGCTTTGCAGGTCTCCGGCAATGTCGCTGCCGCTGATCTCGGCCCCGTAGTCCTTTACCAGCACGTCCGCCGCCTTCCGAACGGCTTCCCGGTCGGTGGTTGCGCCCTGAGACCGTCTGGTCTGGCCTTTCCAATACTCCACCCGCTCTTTCAGGCTCTCGTTCTCCGTTTCAGCGCCGCGATCTCCTGCGCGTTCTCCGTGCCTTTCAACGATAGAAACTGCGCCAATTCCGAAACATGGGGCTTCGTGCCATCTTTGAAATATGCTTTGATGTCATTCAGCACCTTGCTGGAATGGGTCCCCCTGGGATACTCCGTGCTGGAAACCGTCTGCCCATCCGGGGTGTCCAGATCAAGAATGACTTCGACCCGGTTTTTACCGATAAAGTCTGACAATGCGTCCATTTTGGATTTTGTCGGCTCCACAGAGAGGTTGATCACGCCGCTTTCCGGAGAAATGCGGATATTGCCCTCGCTCATGAACTGCACCATAGAACCGGAATAATCATCCCCGCCGTAGTCCTCGCCAATGGCGTCCCGGATATCCCGGTGGTCTACGGTCCGGTATCCGCCGGGGCCTCCCTCATGCTTGCCGGAGAAGTCCAGCTTTGTGCCTGCCGGGGTGAGGTAGCCGGTTTCATTCCAGTTGTAGGTCTTGCCGAAAAACGCGATTGCCTTTTTCCGGTGGTCCCGCTGTTCCGCATCGCTGTAATCTTTCAGAGAAAAGCGGATATCCGGATTGCTGGTAGGGGCCTTGTTGTCGATGCTCTTGAACTGTTCGCTGTTAAACGCAACAACGTGCTGTTCAAGGGGGCCTTTGCTTGCCCGTTCCATAAATTCCCCAATGGTCTCCCCAGGCAATGTAGGCGTAAATGCAAGGATCTTACTGGCAGGCGTAGACGGCTTCGCTTCAGCCATGAATTTTGCGTAATTTGCAGCGCTGCTGTCCATATCATATTCAAAGGTAATGACAGCGCCATCGTGCCCCTGATTATGGGCATCCGCAATGGCTTTGTCGATGTCATATCCTTCGCTATGGTTTGTTCCGACAAGTACCGTCTGCGTGTATGGATTAGCGATGTTCGCATACAGCGCGTCCACCTTGCCATAGCCTTCCGCATAGTTTCGTTCGGTGGTGGACCAGATCGCACCGCGATAGTCGGTGCCGTAGACCGTGCTGCCGCGCCGGTGCCCGCGATAAACAACCTTGAGCTGCCCGTCCTCGTCAACAATCTTGCTATCTTTGAAATACTCCCGCTGCTGTTCCGTCAGTTCGCGGCCCTGGCTGTCGGTTTTCAGGGAAAATTTGGTGCTTACCCGGCGATTTTCCTGGCCTGGTTCAGGATTTGCTGTTCCGTTGCCGCCTCGTTCTTCGAGAGAAATTCGCACATTTCCATCTGCTGCGGTTCCTCTCTCAGCAGCAGAAACGTTGTTGCCTGCACGCCTGCTCTTGCTTTTGATGTTTTCAAATATCCGATCAAGACTTTTTCGATTTCGGTCAATTTCTCCATTACTACCCTCCATCCAAAGCTTAAACACTTCATATTGCGCCGCCGCTTTTTTGCCGCCTACCGCATACAGCGGCGTGGCTTCCGTATCGTCTCCGATGCCGTAAATTGCAAAGACCTGATTGCCCTTTTCGCTTGCATAGGTCCATTTCGTAGCTTCATCCAGCGTGTGGGCGGAATCGCTGATTTCCTGCTCCATGTGCCGATTCAGCAGCATCCATTCGTTCTGCGACAAATCAGGCCGCCAATATTTGCCCTTGGCAGAATATCTCGTTGCGTCCATTGTATCATTGCCGCCCTCGGCTTGCAAGCTCTCCGCCTGCTTGCTTGCCGCTTCAAATGCCGCCTGCAGCTTGCCCTCCACCGTCTGGGCCTGCCGCTTGGCTCTGCCGGCCAGCTTGCCCACGATCTCATGAATGGCGTTCCGCAGCTTTTGGAGCAGAATGATGTGCGATTGACAGCAAAATTCCGGAGAGCCGCAGCTCTCCGGAATTTTTTTGTCTGCCGATTGATTGGCGGTTATTTGGTAACCACCAGTTTCTCATCCTCCACGGCCAGTTTGGCGGTATCGCCTTCCTTGAGGGTGCCGTCCAGCAGCTTCTCGGCCACGGCGTCCTCCACCTTGCTCTGGATGGCCCGGCGCAGAGGCCGCGCGCCATACTGGGATCAAAGCCTTCCTTGGCCAGCTCCTTCACTGCGGCGTCCCCGGCATCCAGATGGATGCCCATGGTCTCCATGCGTCCGGCCACGGTCTTGAGCATCCGGCGGGCCACCTCCTCGATATCCTGCTCCGTCAGGGCACGGAAGACGATGATGTCGTCGATACGGTTCAGGAACTCAGGGCGGAAAGTCTGGCGCAGCTCCGCCATCACGGTGGTTTTGGCCTGCTCATAGGGCCTTGTCGGCATCCTCCTCAGCCTTCTTGTCGCTGGCATCGAAGCCCAGCTTAGCCCCGGCGGCAGTCAGCGCCTTGGCGCCGATGTTGCTGGTCATGACGATGACGGTGTTCTTGAAGTCCACCGTGCGGCCCTGGGAATCGGTGATCCGGCCGTCGTCCAGGATCTGCAGCAGGATGTTCCACACATCCTCGTGGGCCTTTTCGATCTCATCGAACAGCACCACGGAGTAGGGCTTACGGCGCACCTTTTCCGTCAGCTGGCCGCCTTCATCGTGACCCACATATCCGGGAGGAGAACCGATCAGGCGGGATACTGTGTGCCGCTCCATGTATTCGGACATATCGATTCGGATCATGGCGTTCTCATCGCCGAACATGGCTTCGGCCAGAGACTTGCACAGCTCCGTCTTGCCAACGCCTGTAGGGCCGAGGAACAGGAAGCTGCCAATGGGGCGCTTGGGATCTTTCAGCCCCACACGACCCCGGCGGATGGCGCGGGCCACAGCCTTTACGGCCTCGTCCTGACCCACCACCCGCTTGTGGAGGGTATCCTCCATATGCAGCAGCCGCTGTCCCTCGTCCTCCGTCAGACGGGTGACGGGGATGCCGGTCCAGCCGGACACCACGGCGGCGATGTCTTCGGCGTTGACGTCCCGGTGCTCCTGATTGCTCTTGCGGCGCTTATCCCGCTCGATCTCCACCTGCTCCTTATAGTCCTTTTCAATATCCCGCAGCTGCGCGGCTTTTTCAAAGTCCTGAGCGGCAATGGCGGCGTCCTTGTCTTTGGCAAGGGCGTTGATCTTCTCCTCCAGGCTCTTCAGCTCCTCGGAAGGCTCCTCCTGCTCCATCCGCACCCGGCTGGCAGCCTCGTCCATCAGGTCGATGGCCTTGTCCGGCAGGAAGCGGTCGTTGATATACCGGGCAGACAGCTCCACTGCAGCTTTCAGGGCTTCATCGGTGATGTGCAGGCCGTGATGCTGCTCATACTTTTCGCGTAGTCCCTTCAGGATCTCCAAAGACGCTTCCTGTGTCGGCTCCCCTACCGTTACCGGCTGGAACCGGCGCTCCAGCGCGGCGTCCTTTTCGATATACTTGCGGTATTCCTTGAGCGTGGTGGCGCCGATGATCTGGATCTCGCCCCGGCCCAATGCGGGCTTGATAATGTTGGCGGCATCCACGGCGCCCTCAGCGGAGCCTGCGCCGACAATGGTGTGGATCTCATCAATGAAGAGGATGATGTTGCCGTCCTTCTGGACCTCCTGCATCACCTTTTTGATCCGCTCCTCAAATTCGCCCCGGTACTTGGTGCCGGCCACCATGCCGGAAAGATCCAGAGACAGGAGCTTCTTGTCCAGCAGGTTCTCCGGCACGTCGCCCATGGCGATCTTCCGGCCAGTCCCTCGGCAATGGCCGTCTTGCCCACACCGGGTTCGCCGATGAGGCAGGGGTTGTTCTTGGTGCGGCGGGACAGGATCTGAATGACCCGCTGGATCTCATCGTCCCGGCCGATAACGGGATCCAGCTTGCCGGTACGGGCGTCGGCCGTCAGATCACGGGTAAACTCTGCCAGCGTCTTGCCGCTCTTGCCGTCCTCCTTGGCGGAACCGGCGGGAGCGTGGCCGTGATCCGCAGCCTGCGCCCGCGGCGCTGCGCTGAGCTTTTTCATCAAAGCGGTGTAGAGCTGGCGGGCATCCACACCGGCAGACCGCAGGATGCGGACGGCCATGTTGTTGCCCTCCCGGAGAATTCCGGCCAGCAGGTGTTCCGTGCCGACATAGTTGTAGCCGCCCCGGATGGAATCCTCCATGGCGATCTCCACCACCCGCTTGGCTCTGGGGGTCAGACCCTGCGCCGGATTGCTGCCGGGCAGCCCGGAGCCAACACTCTTACGAACCATTTCTGTCAGCAGGTCGTCTGTCAGCCCCGCTTCCGTCAACACGGTGTGGGCAAGGCCCTCATCTTCCCGCATCAGGCCCAGCAGCAGGTGTTCGGTTCCCACATAGCCGTGGCCCAATTCGCCTGCGGCCTCTTGTGCAAGCCGCAGGGCTTCCTCCGCAGTGGGAGTAAATTTATTTTCATTCATCATTCAATACCTCTTTTATTCTGGGGTGTCTGTAGTTGGGGCTGCGCGTTACGCGCTTTCCCGGCTGTCCTTTCTGGACTCTCTGGCTTCCTTGTGAGCCTCCTCCAGCTTGTGGATCTCGTCCCGCAGCTGCGCGGCCCGCTCGAAGTTCTCCTCATGGACGGCCTTCTTCTGCTCCAGCCTCAGCGCGTTCAGCTGGCGCAGATAGGAGAACCGGCTCTGTTCCTCATGACTCATGAGATCGTCCTTCTTCTCCTCTCTGGCTTCCGCCTGCACCGGCGCTGCGCTGAGGGCAGGCATGGTGTCAAAGAAATCGTCGAAGGGGTTTTCCAGCATCCGATTCATCCGGCCCAGCAGGGACGGCATGGGACTGAAGAAATCACCGAAGAAATCATCGTTTCCGAAGAAGCTGTCCACCATGGAAGGTCTTCTTGCGAAGAGCTTCTGAGTGTAACCCAGCTTTCTCCGCGCACGCCTGACAGAGATGATGCTCTTCCGTCTTTCCGTTGATACTGCTGCGATATACAAAGCTAACTTCATTCTTGCCGCAATTTTCGCATTTCATAATCAATTCCTCCAATAAACTGTATATAAATTTTTTTTTGATTGACATATTTTCTATGCATTTTTTGCCGTGATATGTGCGCGGCAAAAATTTAACCACGCCGCCCTGGGCGGCATTCATCAGTGAACGATTCACTGGTGGGGGAATCTAAAGGGGGGATTCCATCCTCTTTTTATGGTTTTATACCTGTAGGATCAGAACCTGTTTCAGAATATCCGCCCTTACGGCGTCCCGCTTCTCTCGCGGCACCTGTCCCAGCGCCTTGTCGCCTACAGCGGTGAGGATCATCTGCCCCACGCTGTGTTCCAGCGCACCGGACTGCACCAGATTGCTGAGGATGGCTCTGGCCGACGCCAGATCCACGCTGTCTCCCAGACTGTTGATGACGTGCATCATCAGCGTCTGGCGATCCACCCGCACACGGGTGATGCGAATGTAACCGTTGCCGCCCCGGCGGCTCTCCACGATGTAACCCCGCTCCGGCGAAAACCGGGTGGACATCACATAGTTGATCTGGCTGGGGACGCAGTTGAACCGCTGCGCAAGGTCGCTGCGCTGAACCTCCAGCACACCGTCCTCCGCCGTCTCCAGGCTGTCCTGCAAGAAGCTTGCGATCAGATCTGTAATCCCCATGGGGACATCTCCTTTCTATTTGTCATTTTTTGACTTTGACTATCTTTAACCTTTCGTTTGATTGTAGTATAGCACGAACCCGCAAATTGTCAATAGGTATTTTTGACTTTCTTTGACCAAATCTGTAAACAGTTTGTGAACGGCGCTTTCCAGAATAAGCGGCTTAATAGTTTAATTACTCTAACCGTCGAAAAGTCTTGTTTTTCCAGATTTTCCCTCATTTTGTGACATTTTCACATTTTCTTTTCCTTGGTAAGAATTTAACAATTCGCCCTTGCATTTTCTGAATTGTATGATGACAATGAAGGCACATTCAAATGGAGGTGTATTCTCATGGCTTATAAGATTACTTCTGCTTGCGTCAGCTGCGGTTCCTGCGCTGACGTTTGCCCCGCCGGTGCTATCAGCCAG
>VOFC01005856.1_pt1 | contig 13174 bp, 28 predicted proteins | sample 5384161 | NCBI WGS metagenome assembly VOFC01 (sample SAMN12384722, study PRJNA508395) | human gut metagenome | isolation source: healthy gut B | host: Homo sapiens | reverse complement strand
CGATGTACTTACGTGTAGCATCTGCGAAAAGAAAGCTGTTTCTTGATCATATCGTCCGGGATACCTGTACCACCGTGAAGTACGAGCGGCATGATACCTGTACGCTGCTGGATCGCATCCAGAGTCTCAAAACTTAATCCCTCCCAGTTAGCCGGGTATTTACCGTGGATGTTACCGATACCTGCTGCAAGGAAGTCAATTCCACAGATCAGCTACCATCTTACACTCTTCCGGATCAGCGCACTCACCTCTTCCGATAACTCCATCTTCTTCTCCACCGATGGATCCAACTTCTGCCTCGATTGACATTCCATGCTCATGAGCGATCTTTACAAGTTCTTTTGTCTTCTCAACGTTTTCGTCGATCGGGTAATGAGATCCGTCGAACATGATGGATGAGAATCCGGCTTCAACGCATTTTAAGCATCCTTCATAGCTGCCGTGATCCAGGTGCAGAGCTACAGGAACAGTGATTCCGAGTTCTTCCATCATACCATTAACCATTCCCACAACTGTTTTATAACCTGTCATGTACTTTCCTGCACCCTCTGATACTCCAAGAATAACCGGAGAGTTAAGCTCCTGAGCTGTTGTCAGGATTGCCTTTGTCCACTCGAGATTGTTGATGTTGAACTGTCCTACTGCGTAGTGGCCTGCTTTAGAAGCTACTGGAAAGATTTCTGTAGAGTTTTCAAAAGCTGCTTGCATTCCGATGAATGAACGCCGTTCTTTCAATGTTGGGTATCTCTTTTTTACAAGAACTTTGTACACAACTTCGTATAGATAAGATTTGTAGAACAATCAAAGAACGCCACAAATATAAATATAATCTACAAGCAATCCTGACTGATTTAGTTTATGCACGAATCCTATCGCCTTCTAGCAAGCTGGCTAGCTATGACTATTGTCAAACACTGTTAGAGCCACCTAAATACAGTCTGCAGGATGTTTACCGCTCTCTTTCTGTGATTGCAGAAGAATCGGATTTTATTCAAAGTGAACTTTACAAGAATTCTAATTTCCTTTATCCAAGAAATAATCGTATCCTCTATTACGATTGCACAAACTACTATTTCGAAATTGAAGAGGAAAGCGATTCTAAGCGTTATGGTAAAAGTAAGGAAAACCGTCCGAATCCAATTGTAACTATGGGATTATTTTACGGAGCCTTATTCATTTTTGTCTGTGTCTTTTTCGTTACCGCCACAAGACAATAGTTATTATATACCAGGCTTTCAGAAAATGCAACCCCTTTTTTTAATTTTTTTTAAAAAATTTTTATTTCTATTTCAAACTGCCGTTTTTTCTTGATTTTACGCGGTTTTCCGCGATTGCTCAATAAACCTAAAATTCAAAAAGGGGTGATTTTCTAAAATATCACTGAAAATATTTCAGATTATGTGTTCAGACTTCATCTGCTTCCACTAACTGTTCACTCAGATCTTCTACAGCTTCTTCCTTAACCATGATCTGAAGTGCCTGATTTTTATTCTTAATCACAACTTCTTCATGAGTACCGCCGTACTCTCCATCCGAGTCCATGGAATTGCCTCAACAGATTCAAAACGGACTTCACCACTCTTGAAGGAGTATATTCTGTCTGAATTAATCTGACGCATCACAACTGCCCCAATCAGTTCGTTCAACTCGACTGGATTCTTTGGTGTTTTAAAGAGTGTCACCTCAAAAACGCCATCATCAAAAATAACATTTTCTCCTGTGATTCTTTTGAATCCTCCTACAGAGCGTGAATTTGTCACCATTCCAAAGATAAACTCATCTTCAATCGTCTCTCCGTCATGTGTGACTTTGATCTTATAAGACGGAATATTGAACAGTCTCTTGGTTCCTTCCGAATATAAGCCATATGACCAAGAATATTCTTCATACTCTGCTTCGTCTCATATGACACGTCTGTGAAAATGCCAAAGGCTGCAATATATACGAAGTAGTCATCGTTAAACTGACCGATATCAAAGGAAAATGGTGTTCCTGTTACAATTGTATCTGCGGCCTCCAGCATATTCTTGGAAATATGCAGACTACTTGCAAAATCATTCGTTGTTCCGGCCGGAATATATCCGATTGGCGTCTTATTTTCTCGCATCATCATACCGGTAACGACTTCATCCAATGTACCATCTCCGCCACTACATGCCACGAGATCATATTCTTCTTTGTACTCACTGACTTTTCTTACAGCATCCTGACTTCTTTGTGTAGGATAAACCGTCACCTCATATCCGCCCTTCACAAAAGTGTCGATCACATCTGAAAGTTTCGGCTTCAGAAGTCCCATTCCTGAATTCGGATTGTAAACAAATAGCATTCTTTTCATAAACAAATACCTCCTTATTCAAAAATCATTTGTGTTCACATCAGCTGCAAACTCTCCCCCATAGAAAAAGATGGCTGTACTCCTCTTCAAAGTACAGCCCGTCTATATTCATTTGTCATCACATGGTTACCTCTCTGTGCCTTCCATTACCCTCTTATTGTTATTATACATTAGCAAAGAATGTCTTAATGCCTTCAGCTGCTTTCTGCTCGTCCTCACCGTCTGTCACAACGGTAATCTCCTCGCCACCGATCAGATTCAGACTCATCATACCCATAATACTCTTGGCATTGATGTTCTTCTCGGCTACCTGAATATACACTGTACTTGCATACTGACTTGCTTCCTGTACAAGAAGTGGGCGATCGGACGTCCATCAAATCCAGGGTCAGCCTTCACTACAACAGATTCTTTAATCATAATAATCCTCCTTGTTCTTGCCTCACTTTATCTGCCAACTCACTCAGCTTCCGCAGTCTGTGGTTGATACCCGATTTTCCAACCGGAGGATTCAGGGATTCTCCCAGTTCCTTCAATGTTGCTTCCGGATGCTCGAGGCGGGCAAGAGCGGCCTCGACTAATCCTTTCGGTATATTCTCAAATCCTATCTGATCTCTCAAATATGTAATATCTTCCAGCTGTTTCACTGCTGCTGATACTGTCTTATTAATATTGGCAGTTTCACAATTCACTTTTCTGTTCACAGAATTTCTCATCTCCTTGAGAATTCTTACATTCTCAAGTTCCATTAATGAGACATGTGCCTCCATGATATTCAGAATATCTACTATCTGTGCTCCTTCTTTCAGGTAAACAACATACGACTTTTTTCTGAGCACGATCTTTGCGTCCATAGAAAAACTGCAGATCAGATCACAGATCTGATGTGCCATCTCTTCTGTGGAACAGACAATCTCAAAATGATATGCCTTGTTCGGATCACTCATAGATCCGGACGCCTGAAACGTTCCGCGGAGAAATGCTCTTCGACAACAAACCTGTTGGACAATCATCGGATTCACGGCATGCAACTCTTCCGCATTCTCCTGCTGTTCCCCTATCATCTTCGTAGCCTGTAAGATACGTATCGCATCTTCATGCTTTTTACGATAACAGAATAGGTCTCTGTCTGCTTCTTTATATTCTCCGAACGGAAATATCACTCCTTATATTAAATGTTTTTTCTATTAATGTAAAGACCTTTCTTGCAACTAAAATGTTTTCTGTACGAATCTTGATACTGCACCGGTCAAAACTATTGATTACAACCGTCCCGCACATGCCAATAAAAGCCGTCAGTTCCGCAATCTGGCAATGTCTGGCTGAACTGATGTTCCTTGCAAGCTCTTCCTTCACTTTTCCGAGAAAATGACATATTTTCCACCTTTTACTTTCTCTTTGTGATACTATCCTTCCCGATATCACGATGTTCAATACGGACGCCATAACTTTCCTCTGTCTCAAGCGTGTGATATAACGCATTCGCCAGCGTTACAGATCTATGCTTCCCACCGGTACATCCAATTGCGATCACAAGCTGGTTTTTTCCCTCCAAAATATAATTTGGAATCAGAAATTCAACCATGTCTTTTAATTTTTCAAGGAAAATCGGTCCCTTGTCATTCTGCATGACATAATCCTGGACTTCCGGATCATTTCCTGTTTTTTTTTTTCAATGTATCAATATAGTACGGATTCGGAAGAAAACGCACATCGAATACAAGGTCTGCGTCCTGCGGAATTCCGTATTTAAAACCAAAGGACATTACTGTGATATAGAGGTTGCAAAAACTCTCACCTTTCACAAAAAATCTTCTCAAGTTCAATCTTCAGTTCTCTTGTCAGCATCTTACTTGTATCAAGAATATACGTTGCCTTCATTTTCAAAAATGCGGTCTTCTCACGTTCTTTCGCAATACCGGTATCCACACGTCCCGACCCACTCAGAGGGTGCTGTCTTCTCGTTTCTTTGTATCGCTTTACAAGTACAGAATCCTTTGCGTCCAGAAACAGAATCTCATATTTGATTCCCTTTTCATCCATTTGCTCAAGGTCTTTCTCTAATCCAGAAATATCCTGTCCGCTTCGCACATCGACTCCCAATGCCACTTTCTTCATTGAAGTTTCTGAATTCTCAATCATCTGCACAAATCCAGGAAACATTGCGATCGGCAGATTGTCCACACAGAAATATCCCATATCCTCAAGCATCTTAAGTGCTGTTGATTTTCCCGCTCCTGACATCCCTGTTACGATAACAAAACGCATATCAAAACTCTCCTATTCTTCTTACTTCCGCTTCCAGACGGACTCCTGAATTTTCTTCTACTTTATCTTCTACCTGACGCATCAGTTCCATAACCTCTGCTGCGCTTGCATTCCCTCTGTTGATCACGAAAAACAATGCAATGCTTTTCAGAGACCTTCAATGCATCTCCGACCCTCCGCGAAGTCCTGCATCTTCAATCAGTTTTCCTTATCCTTCCGGAAAATGTACGACTCTAATGGCTGCTTTGTCACTCTTTTTTCTTTCAGATCATCCATCACTTCTTTGATCTTCTCCGGATTTCCTTTTTCAAGAGAAATCACTGCTTCAAGAACAATATAATTCTTCTGTTCTACCACACTTGTCCGATAAGTCTCTTCTACCGGGATCGTGAGAAATTCTCCATCTGCTGTCATCACTTCCACACTCTCAAGTACCCTGCTTCATCTCTCCACCGTATGCACCTGCATTCATGCGAACGGCTCCGCCTAATGTTCCCGGAATTCCTGCTGCAAACTCAAAGCCTGTCAAAGATTCTGACAGTGCTGTTGCCGCAATCTTCGACAGAAGTGCGCCTGCTATAAATCTTATTCTCTTCTACCCTGATCTGATTCATTTTCTTAAAAATCTGAAGGATTACGCCACGATATCCCTTATCTCCAACAAGAAGATTACTTCCGTTTCCGATCACGGAATATGGGATTTCCTCTTTTTGCATAACTCAACGATTGCCTGGATCTCTTCCCTTGATTCAGGTGTCACGAAATAATCTGCCGGACCACCAATACGAAATGTTGTATGTTTCTTCATCGGCTCATCTTTCATTACATTTTCCTGTTTTGTAATAGTGCACAATCTATTGTACAATTCCATATCTATACTCCGTTTCTTCTATATAATAGTATTAAATATTCTTATCAGTCATCAACATCATACACCACCCACTTCATAAAGTAAAGTATATTGCCTTGCCAAACACTAATAAACCATGTATAATGAATGCGTATATCTAAAATTAACCAAGCCTCTTTGGAGGCACATTTTTTAATCAAAGGAGTGAATATTTAAAGTGGACGCAGGTGACACGTACCTATTAATTATACTGTTAATTTTACTATTGTTTTCATCATTTTTTCATCAACCGAGACTGCGCTGATGTCAGTGAATAAAATTAAACTCCGCTCTCTCGCAGACGGTGGGAACAAGCGGGCAGCTTTGGCTCTTGATATCACAGAAAATCACACAGCGAAGATGCTCAGTGCGATCCTGATTGGTAATAACATTGTGAATGTTTCAGCATCTTCTCTTGCTACAACCCTTGCCTATTCATTTGGTGGATACATGGTCAGCATTGCTACACTGATTCTGACAGTGGCAATCCTTGTATTTGGAGAGATTACACCGAAGAATTATGCAACGATCAACGCTGAGAAGCTTACCCTTCGCTATATTCCGTCATCAAGTTTTTCATGACGGTCATGACTCCTGTCATTTTCATCATTAACTTGTTTTCCCGCGGAATCATGCTGATCCTTCGCGTAGATACGGATGCGGCGAATAAAGCTATGACAGAAGAAGAACTTCGTACCATTGTGGATGTCAGCCATGAAGATGGTGTAATCGAGTCTGATGAAAAGAGATGATCTACAACGTATTCGATCTTGGCGATGCCAAGGCGAAAGACATTATGGTTCCTCGCGTACATGTTACATTTGCTGATGTCAATAGTACCTTCGATGAATTAATTGATATTTTCCGTGAAGACAAATTCACAAGACTTCCTGTTTACGAAGAGACACAGGATAATGTTGTCGGTATTATTAACATGAAGGATATGAGTACGGTGAGATGGCAGGACTCATCACTTTGGAAGATATTCTGGAAGAAATCGTCGGTGAGATCCATGATGAATATGATGAGAATGAAGATGAACTGATCAAAGAGATTTCTGATCATGAATATATTATCGAAGGTTCCATGAGTCTTGATGATGTGAACGATCACTTACATACAGAACTTAACTCTGAAGATTATGATTCTCTCGGAGGACTGATCATCGAACATCTGACCGTTTACCTCAGATGGGTGATGAAGTTGTCACTGAAGATGGAATTCGTCTGGTGGTCGAGAAGTTGGATAAGAACCGCGTAGAAAATTACAAAAGTATGCAAGAGAAGCTGCCTGCGGCAGATTCTCTGAATTACGATGACTCGCAAAGCATCTTTCTTATAGTTCTGCCAGTTCTTTCAGTGCCTCTACTGCTGTCAGAATTTCCTTCTCTGTATTATAGTGGGAAAAGCTGAACCGTACCGCTCCCTGTTCCACTGTACCCAGTGCCTCATGCATGAGCGGTGCACAGTGAACTCCCGGTCTTGTTGAAATCCCATACTTGTGAATAAGGCATCACTGAGTTCTGCCAAATCAACATCCTCAAAATTAAGCGTCACGATGGGACAGCGTTCTTTCCCGGAAAAATCGCCATATACGATCACCCCTGGAATTTTTCTGACTTTTTCATAAAATTCCCACATCAATGCTCTGTTCTTTTTCGCGGATCGTATCAATCCCGGTTTCCGTCAGATAATCCAGTGCTGCGTGCAGACCTGCGATCCCATGTGCATTTAATGTCCCTGCCTCCAAGGCAGTGGGCATCTGCCGGGGATGCCTTTTACTATATGACTGTACTCCACTTCCGCCACTTTTCAACGGACGGATCTCAATCCCCTTTTTACATAAAGTCCACCTGTTCCCTGCGGTCCAAGCGGTCGCTTTATGACCGGTAAAGCAGAGAACATCGATCTGCATCTGCTTTTACGTTGATTGGAAATACTCCCCGCTGTCTGAGAAGCATCCACGATAAAAGAGCAGTCCATGCATCTTTTTGCTATTTTTCCGATTTTCGTCAGATCCAGCAGATTCCCGGTCACATTTGAGCCATGCGTGCAGATGATCGCCTGGCATATTTTCACGGATCGCATTTTCCATCTTTCATAAGAAATGCATCCCTTTTCATCACTCTTCAGAATTGTCAGTTCTGTTCCTTTTTCTTCCATTTCATACAGGGACGCAGAACCGAGTTATGTTCCAGTGCCGTTGTGATAATATGATCGCCCGGATAAAAGAGTCCTTTGATGGCAAGATTCAGGCTTTCTGTGAATTTGCAGTAACGCGACCTGCTCCGCATGGTCTCCGCCAAAAAAACTTACCAGTTTTACTCTTTGTATCATAGATGATCCGATGCATCCAAAGACGCATGATATGCCCCCTCTTCCTGCATTTCATTGATTCCAGTGCTTTCACCACAGCCTGCACTACCTGTGGTGGTTTCCGCATCGTAGCTGCTGCATTATCCAAGTAAATCATTTCCGCATCTCCCTTCCTGTTGATTTATTTTAATATGTATTTCCCACAAAATCCATAGGTTTTTGAAAACCTTTCCCTTGTATTCGATCAGCTTTTTCTTCTGCCAGCACTTTTCCTTTCATTCTGTCAGTTCCTTTCTCACCGGCTTTGACCTTTTTCTGCCTGTTTTTCATATAATATATAGAAAAGATCCATCAACGGAGAAATAAATATGCCTTATTCTATTATGATGCAGGACATGGAGGTCTGATCCGGTGCTGTGTATAATGGCTGTCAGGAAAAAGACGATGCACTTGCCCCATGACACCAATCGGTGAACTGCTTCAGGAAAGAGGAATTGATATTCTTTTATACCCGTACCACTGATATTTATGAATCCCCTTTTATCAGAAAGCCATGGAGGCAAATATCGCAGGGGTTGATTTTTTTATTTCCATTCACCGCAATTCTTATCCAACTGACAATACTGTTTCCGGTGGAATCTCTGATCTTATGATAAACCGGTATCAAATATAAATGGCTCAAAATATCAACGATCAGCTTGAACTGTCGGTTTTGTCAACTTAGGAGTCAAGGAACGTCCCTGACTGGTCGTTCTCCGCCGTACCAGATGCCTGCAGTTCTTGTCGAGGTCGGATTCATTAATTTGATGTTGATAATCAGATTTTTGATAATAATTTTAATGATATTGTTCTCGCCATCACCAGGGATTCTCGATACACTGATCTTGAGTGCGAAATTGATAAATCGAGATGTGATACAGCCTTTTTTATATAAATTTGTTGATGCTATTGTTCAGACAGTAAAGGCAAACGAAGCCTACGTTCCACCTTACGGAAGTGGCGCAACACTTTATATCAGACCTTATATGTTCGGAATCAATCCTGTAATCGGTGTAAAACCAGCTACTGACTATCAGTTCCGTGTATTTGCCACTCCGGTTGGACCGTACTTCAAGGGCGGCGTGAAACCACTGACACTGTGCGTATCAGACTTTGACCGCGCCGCACCGCATGGAACAGGACACATCAAAGCCGGACTGAACTATGCAATGAGCCTTCACGCAATTGTTACAGCTCACGCAAATGGTTTTGATGAAAATATGTACCTTGACTCCGCTACAAGAACAAAAGTTGAGGAAACAGGTGGAGCAAACTTCCTGTTCGTAACAAAAAAGATAACACTGTAGTTACACCACACTCCACAACAATTCTTCCGTCCCTTTGCACAGTTATCCACATCGCCCGACGCATCTTTCGTCTTTTTCCACAGACATTGAGTTGACAAAATAATTCGTTGAGGCAAAGGTGGAACAATATTAGTTTCATCTGTATTTGTATAAGTATAATGCATTCTTACATCATCTGCCACATGTTCCCGCAGATAATTCACTCCCACATTCATCAGTTCAGCCGCATCCAAAAGCACTTCTTTCCTTTTCGGAAATCTTGCCGCATGTGCCGCTATCCCGTAAAACTTATAATTTTTTTAATATCCTGGGCCTGCCAGATATCATAACTGAACACGGTTTCTGTCAAATGGATGCCATGTAACTGTAGCAGACAGCTTCATCGAATACCCCCTGCTCATTCATACGGATCTTTCCGATGACGATTTCTTCCGCAGGGCAGCCATAGACACGAACCGTTTCACCAATCTGTTCTCTTTCCATCCGTTCCTTCAATGCCCGCTGCCGCACCGGCGGCACACGCCGTACCTAAAAGATTATGTCCACACCCATGTCCTGACCTTCTTTTTGGACAATGCCGGCTCACCGGCTCCTGTGCAAGCCCCGGAAGTGCATCATACTCCGCAAGGAAACCAATGATCGGCTGCCCCGATCCCCCACTCGCTACAAAAGCAGTCCTGAAACCTGCCAATTCCCACTTTATTAAATCCTTCCTGTTCCAGAAAAATCAGCTAAAAAGCACGAAGACTGCTCCTCGTGCTTCGATAATTCGGATGCTGAAAAATATAATCTGAAACTTCTGTCATCTTATCTTTAAGCTTATCTCATCATCCCGGTTATTCACGCCAAATACGCTTCCTGTTCAAAGATCTTAACCACACCATCAACATATTTTTTCACAGATCTCATCCGATGCGGCTTCGACCATTACACGGATCACCGGTTCTGTACCACTCTCTGAACAAGATCCGTCCGTCGCCTCAACTCTTCAACGGTCTGCTCAAATTGCCTTCTGTACTGCTTCGTATCCAAAACAGTCCTTTTACATCACCACGTACATTTTTCAAAAAGCTGTGGAAAATCTTCACTTCATCTGCCAGTGTTCCAAGACTCTGCTTCTTTTCAAGGATTGCTTCCATGACCATCAGAGAAGTCAGGATACCGTCACCGGTACGTGCATGCTTGCTGAAAATAATCCGGACTGCTCGCCACCGAGAACATATCCATTCTGAGCATATTTTTTCATATACATACTTATCTCCCACCGCAGTCTGCTCATACTTTCATGCCGATCTTGTCACATGCCTTTATACGGTCCAGATTGAACATGACTGTGGTAACAAATCGTATTGCTTCAACGTCCCTGTTCCATCAATTTCACTTTTTACAGCGATGGGGTCACCATCCTACATTTCCGTTCTCATCTACAGCGATACATCTGTCTGCCGTCTCCGTCATCATGAAATCCACATCCAGCTTCTTTTCCTTTACAAAATTCCTGAAGTAGTACTTCGATATGGGTGGATCCACCAGTTCGTATTGATATTCACACCATTTGGTTTCATTATTAATAACATAAGTCTTCGCTCAAGTACATCAAAGACACTCTTTGCGATACTGGAAGAACTTCCATTCGCACAGTCAAGTCCTATTCTCATATCTTTGAAAGAGCGTGTAGCCAGAGGCAATCAGATGTCCGATATAACGGTTCCTCCCCTGCCGCGTAATCGACAGCACGCCGAGCTTTTCTTTGTCGCCAGCGGTAGTTCATCTGTCTGCCATCAATGTAGCCAACAATCTTTTCCTCACCTCTGCCTCCATCTTATGTCCGGCACTGTTGATCGCCTTGACCGTCATTATCTCTTTGGGTTATGGCTGGCGGAAATCATAAGCCCACAATCAAGAAAGAAGTCTTCTGTTCTAGCACCACGTAAGAACACACTCGGTGTTGTCTATAACATGAAAGAAGATATGCATCTGCTCTAAAACCGTCAGTCCTGCTGCCAGTGCATACTCAAACATATAACTGCTCTTCTCGTATCGCTTGCCGATCACGATCGCACTTATGCTCCTGCCCAATACCAGCCAAGATAACGTCCCTACTTTAAAAAGCATGCTCAACCGTCAGAACATTTGCCTCTCCACGAAACCGTCTGTTCCAAAATAACACCATAATAATACATTTCCTTTCCTGCAATCTCTTTTTTAATATAGCATATTCAGGTCTTTTCGCGACCTGCGATTGCAATTCCCCGAATCTTTTTCTGAAATACTTCAGATACACACCTTAGTTTTTCATTATATAACAAAGCCACAAATCACATTTACAAACATTTCTTTTTTGTTACATAAGTTCCCGATATATACAAAATTTCTGTTATTTATATAATTTGACACTCTTTTGCGAAAATCCCTCATTTTCATGTATGTTTGAATCAGTTTTAAATGGAGGTTTAATAAATGATCAAATTAATTGCAAGTGACCTTGACGGAACACTTCTTCAGGATGGTACCCAGGGCTTACTCCCCGTGCAATCAGCCTGATTCATTCCACTGACACAGAAAGAGGATTTATTTCGTAGCCGCAAGTGGTCGCCAGTATACTAATGAGCGAATCGTATTTGATAAGATCAAAAGATGAAATTTCTTATATTGGAGAGAACTGGCTCCCAATCTGGCATGCATCCAAGAGACGAAAAGCTGTTTTCCATGGAACGGTGGGGAGATGACCTTACCGGATCATCCGGGAAGTGAAAATCCTGATCATTTTGAAATCATTGTCTCCAAGAAGATACCTGCCTGATTAGCGAACCGGAATCCCGAATTTGTGAACCACATTGTCAATGTTATGCACAATAAAACAGAGATTGTCGTGAAGATCTCAGCCAGATCAATGGTCCGTTCCTCAAGACCACATATCTGCAATATGATCGATGGACCTGATGTCCTGAATGCATACTTAAAAGCATCTTCAGAGAATTTTTTGGCTCTGAGATTAAGATCGTAACTTCCGGAACTATCTGGATTGATTTTATTGCCAAGGGTACAAATAAAGGGAGCTGCACTGAAGCATCTTCTGAAAGTTCTCGATATCAGATGTAAATTTGTAGTTGTTGAATGATACGCTTGTAAAGCAAAGACTTCTTTATGGCGAAGCGGGACGCGAAAGCAGATATTCCCTGCGGTGCAGATTCAGTTTTTACTCAGCCTGTTGACTGTTTGTAACTTTGGAAATCTTCGTGCAAAGGCACTCGATTTACTTTCTAACAAACGCTGCAAGTGTCTTCGAACGCTCCTAAGCACGCACCTGCTCAGAACACGCTGCTTTCCGCTGGCAGTCGCAGTAAGAAGTTTTTTCTGACTCCACAGCGTATTCAATTAACAAATGCAAATTTAAAAGAATAGAAAAGCCGGGATGCGAGGAAAGCTTTTCGACTTGAAAATTAATATCCGCCCTTGTTGTTGCGTGAGCAGTGCATTGACAGGGAAAGCGTTCCGAAGACACTTTGCCCAACTTGATTCTATTACAAGTTGTCAACGGGCTGAGGTACGCCAGACTGCACCGCATGCTAACCAACTAAGTGTGGATATGGGCGCTTCTGTCCCGAAGCACTTCCCTGCTGTCGCATGCAATATTTTCCCCCAACAACTACAAATTTCTACTCTGTCGTATCAAAAATCACCCATTTCCTAATCCTCTTTTTGCCCATAGCATATCTTACAGCTTTATTCCATCCATGGAGCATTTCACTCGTTTTTCTTCTCCGATCATTGGTTCAAATGTCCTGTCGTTGCCGGTTCTTTATTACTTCTTCCCTGCTGTAGTAGCCTGTCGCAAGTCCTGCAAGATAAGCCTCCCATTGCTGTCTCGACATTTCGGTCGCTTGACCGGGGCATGAATAAGTCTGCTGGTCTGCATCAGGAAATCATTTGCACTCGCACCACCGTCTACTTCAATGTGAAGTTCAATTCCCGAATCTGCTTTCATCGCCACAAGAACAAGCAATACGTAACTTGT
>VOFC01006315.1_pt1 | contig 13182 bp, 22 predicted proteins | sample 5384161 | NCBI WGS metagenome assembly VOFC01 (sample SAMN12384722, study PRJNA508395) | human gut metagenome | isolation source: healthy gut B | host: Homo sapiens | reverse complement strand
CTTTCTATAGTCATATCTTTGTATTGGATAGCATCAAAGACTAAGGAGATAAGTCCTTAGCCTTTGATAATGTGTTTATTGATTATTTAATTATAATTCATTTTTAAATCTTTCAACTAACTGATCATACTCAGGAGCTTTTAGGTAGTTTGAAATAGATAAATGTTGTTTATTAGGCTGGGCAGCTTTTTGCTGTTCCAGTTAATTCTACATGAGTGATGACCAGGTCAGTATCATCAGGAATCTTTGAGATTGCTGTATTGATAACTTCAATTGGAAGATTTGCGGCTTTTACTTTTTTCTTTAATGCTGCTGCAGACATTGCAGAAGATCCCATTCCAGCGTCACACGCAACAACGATTTTTTAATATTTTTGATATCTATTCCGGCAACTCCAAGACTACTGTCATTTGTTATTGCAGTAGATTCATTTGAACTAGCAGAAGATCCCATTGCTTCTTTTGGTACTACAGATTCTCCGAGAGATGTGTTCCACCTTTTGCTACCATACGTTTTACGAAAATAGCATTTAATAAGAATGATACAACACATGATAATACGACGCTTAATAAAAACTCCGAACATACAGTTCTTAGGGTGAAAGAGCTACGACAGAGAAGATACTACCAGGAGATGGTGTGGCAACAGTACCAACATTTAAGAATGTAAGTGTTCCTGTTCCGACGATACCACCAGCGATCATACCAATGATCGTTAATGGGTTTGTTAATACATATGGGAAGTAAACTTCATGGATACCACCGAAGAAGTGGATCAAGATCATTCCAGGAGCAGCTTCTTTCATTTCTCCTTTTCCGAAGAACCAGTAAGCTAATAATAATCCAAGACCAGCACCAGGGTTTGGCACTAATAGGAATAATGCGGAATGTCCTAAAGTCTTAACCTGTTCATAACCAATTGGTCCGAAGATACCATGGTCTAATGCGTTATTTAAGAATAATACTTTGGCTGGCTCAACGAAGATTGCAGATAATGGTAATGCATTATGTGCTACGATCCAGTTTACACCATTTGTTAATACAGTAGTTACAGTTTCCATAACTGGTCCGAATACTAACATTGCGAAACAGCAAAGGATAGCACCGATAATACCAAGTGAGAAGTTATTTACGATCATTTCGAATCCAGAAGGGATTTTCCATCCACTGCCTGGTCAAATTTCTTAATGCAAACACCAGCAACAGGTCCAGATCATAGCGGCTAAGAACATTGGAGTTCCGTCAACGGCTGATCCACCCATGGTAACGAGAGCACCGATAACTCCACCACGATCGCTGGTCCAATTAAGATTGGCAACAGGAATAACCATTCCTGCAAGAACGGAACCAAATTTCTGGAGTTTTTTGTGAAATACTAGTTTTTTCTTTCATTTTTACAACTCTCCTTCTTCTACATAATTCTGATTGATCATATCAATGAATTCCTGTTTTGAAGAAGCATTTAAAAAAATTGATGGCATTTTTCAGGTTTTAATAAAATATCAGTAATCTGCATCAGTTCCTGCAGAGGATCTTCCTCACGGCTTGAAATGCCGATCACCAGATGTATGGGATCTTCATGGTAAGAAATCCCATGTGGGATCTGAACAATACTGATTCCCGGTTTTAAAACAAAATTCAGAGTGTCTTCTGTGCCATGGGGGATCATAACCCCAATCCGATATCAGTGGAAGTTTCTTGTTCTCGCCGGATCATACCATTAATGTAGGGTGGTTTTACACATCCGACTTGAACTAAGAGATCACCTGCTTTGTGGATTGCTTCTTCAATTGTAGTACATTCATAATCCAGACAAATGTGTTTCTGGAATTCATTACTTAGAAGTTTGCTGGCCATGCGCCCTCCTTATTTGTGATTCATAAACGTTTATCATGGTTATATGATAACGTACAGAGTGTATGAAAATCAATGCATACTAATGTCATATTTTTTCAGGAGATGTTGTGACATTCTTTTGTTTTGTTTGTTATTTTGCATTTCCCAGTAGAATTACGAACAATCAGTTCAGGTTCATATTCCATTCGCATAATATAATGATGTTTGGCAGAGATATTTTTCTGCGTGTTCTTCTTATATATAATATCCACAGCTTCACGACCTTTTGCCAAAGAAGCATGTTCGATCGTAGTTAAAGCAATCTGAGGCATGGAAGATAAAGGAATGTTGTCAAATCCACAGACAGAGTAATCATGAGGAACACGGAATCCATGATCAGAGATCGCAGCCATGATACCCAAAAGCCGTCATATCATTATTCCCAACAAAAGCAGTGGAAGAAGTATGTTCATCTAAAGCTTGAGAAGCCATATCATATCCGTTTTGATATTCAGAATTATCCGCAGAATATCTTCCGTAAGCAGCAATCGTAGGAGATTTTACCTCCACCCATTCTGGATCAAGACCATGATCTTTAAAACAAGAACGCAGCCCAGCAAGACGATGGATCCGGCCAATCTCTTTTGGGCGGATCGGTGTACAGATATAAGTAATATGCTTATGTCCAAGAGAGAGAAGATGTTCAGCAATAATATATCCAGGCTTTTTACTGTCAAGTTCAACTGCATCAAAACGACATGCATCTGGTTTATCACCGATGGAAACAACAGGGACTTGCTTAGATAATGCATTTGCCTGTGCAATCTTTGTTGGTGGATATAAAGAAATAACGCCTGCAAGTTCAAACCCAGATAAAAGGTTTAAATAGAGTTCTTCTTGAGAGACGTCCCTCAATGTACTGAGTAAATACGGTATAACCATAATCTTTGGCACGTTCTGTGATCGAATGAATGATCATGGAATAATAACCATTCGAAAGAAGTGGACAAATAACGATGATACTCTTAGCAAGTGCCTGTTCTTTCTTTTTACACCAGCAACAGGCTTCTTGTAACCAAGTTCTTTTGCACCTTGTCTTACTTTATCGATTGTTTCTTTAGAAAAAGACACATGTGGTTTGTTGCTTAAGATCATAGAGACAGTAGACTGTGATACACCAGTGTATTCAGCAATATCTCTTGTTGTTACTTTGTTTCGCTTTCCCATAAATAGTACCCTCTTTTCTATACATTTCATTTGCAATAGATAAATCAAAAAATTATTTTGATTAATTCGAATTACTAATCAAAATAAGCTAGCGATTATTAATATTATACAATTGATTAATACAAAAAACAAGTGAACACGTACTTTAAGAAAAAAATAATCCAAAAACCGTGAAAGAAATCATTTGTTAATCAAATAAAATGATTAATAGAAAAACTCTGAAAACCGCATAAAATGGGCGTTTGACGGGTTTGACAGGCAAAAAAAATTGTGGTTAGATAGAGTCAGAAAGCAACAAAAGCAAGTGAAAAACAGGAGGGAATAACAGTGTATGATGTAGCAATTATCGGTGCAGGGATCACAGGCTGCGCTATCGCCTACGAACTTGGAAAATATAATGTGAAAGCTGTAATCGTTGAAAAGGAAAATGATGTTTCTGTAGGAACAACAAAAGCAAACAGCGCGATCATCCATGGAGGATATGATCCAAAGCCTGGAACAAAGATGGCAGAGTACAATATCAAAGGAAATGTCTATACAAAAGAATTATGTGAGAAACTGGATGTACCTTACAAACAGATCGGAGCATTGGTAGTTGCATTCAGTGAAGAAGAAAAAGAAAACACTGGAAGAATTAAAACAAAGAGGTATCACAAACGGAGTTCCTGATATGGAAATCTGGGATAAAGAAAAACTTCTAAAAGAAGAACCAAATCTTTCAGACAAAGCCGTTGCGGCTTTAAGTTCTCCAAATGTAGGAATCGTAAGTCCATGGGAATTAGCCCTGGCACTTGCAGAAACAGCCGTATTAAATGGAGTTGAAGTGAAACTTAATACAGAAGTTTCCGGAATCGAAAAAGAAAATGATACATATAAGATAGAAACAAACAACGGAGTGATCGAAGCAAAATACATTTGCAATGCAGCAGGTGTTTTCGCAGACAAAGTTAATGAGATGTGTAATGAAAAAACATTTGAGATCACACCAAATAAAGGAGAATATTACCTAATGGATAAGAGCCAGGGAAATCTGGTCAATCATGTAATCTTCCAATGTCCAAATGAAAAAAGGAAAAGGAGTTTTAGTTGCTCCAACGGTTCATGGAAACCTGATCGTTGGACCAGATTCACAGCCAAGTGCAGCGAATGATGTATCAACAACAAAACAGGGACTTGATTTTGTGAGAAATACAGCATTAAAATCTGTACCAGGAATTAATTTTAGAGAGTCTATTAGAAATTTTGCTGGAGTCAGAGCAAGAACAGCAGATCATGACTTCCATATTTATGAAGACAAAAACAACAAAGGGTTTATTAATATCGCAGGAATGCAGTCACCGGGATTATCATCCGCATGTGCAATTGCACCAGATATTTTAAAGATGCTTGAAAATTCAGGACTTACATTAGAAGCAAAAAGAAGATATCGTAGATGAAAGACATATCGATCGCTTCAAACATTTAAGTCATGAAGACAGAGAAAAATTAGTAGAAAAGAATCCAGCATTCGGAAAGATCATCTGCCGTTGTGAAACGATCACAGAAGGTGAGATCATCAACGCAGTGCATCGTCCTATTCCAGCAACATCCATTGATGCGGTCAAGAGAAGATGTAATGCAGGTATGGGAAGATGCCAGGGTGGTTTCTGTGGACCAAGAGTTCAGGAGATCATCGCAAGAGAGCTGAATAAACCATTAGCAGATATTCCACAGGATCGTTTGGGGAACAAACATTATCACAGGAGAAACAAAAGATGGAGGTGCCAAATAATGAAGTATGATGTAATCGTTGTAGGTGGAGGACCTGCAGGACTGGCAGCAGCAGTGGAAGCAAGTAAAAAATGGTGCCGAAAAAGTTCTGGTTGTAGAACGTGATCAGGAACTTGGAGGAATCTTAAATCAGTGTATTCATAATGGATTTGGACTCCATTATTTCAAAGAAGAATTAACAGGACCTGAATATGCAGGTAAATTCATTGATATGTTAAATGAAACAAATATCGAAGTGATGCTTGATACGATGGTTCTTGACGTAGATGAAACAGAAAAATGTGTACATGCCATGAATAAGAAAAATGGTTATATGAAACTTGAAGGTAAATCCATTATCTTAAATATGGGATGCCGTGAAAGAACAAGAGGAGCCATCGCGATCCCTGGTGATCGTCCGGCTGGAGTGTTTACAGCAGGTGCAGCACAGAGATATGTGAATATCGAAGGATATATGGTAGGTAAGAAAGTACTGATCTTAGGATCCGGAGATATCGGACTGATCATGGCAAGACGTATGAGTTTAGAGGGTGCAAAAGTAGTTGGATGTGTAGAGCTTTGTCCATATTCTAACGGATTAAACCGTAACATCGTACAGTGCTTAAATGATTATCAGATTCCACTGCATTTATCACATACGATCACAGATATTCAGGGTGATAAACGAGTTGAGAAAGTTATCGTATCAAAAGTTGATGAAAAGAATCAACCAATTCCAGGAACAGAGATGGAATTTGATGTAGATACTGTATTATTATCTGTTGGATTGATCCCAGAAAATGAATTAACAAGATCTGCAGGAATTACAATGGATCCAGCCACAAGTGGACCAGTTGTATATGAAAACATGGAAACTTCAGCAGAAGGAATCTTCGCAAGTGGAAATGTCGTTCATGTTCATGACCTGGTAGACTTCGTTACAGCAGAAAGCCAGAAGGCAGGAAAAGAGTGCTGCAGAATACGTAAAAATGGAGAAACAAAAAGATCAGACATGCATCGATATCAAAAATGGAGATGGGGTCAACGGAATCGTGCCACAGAAAGTACGTCCATCTAATGTAGACAAGAAAGTTGAAGTTATGTTCCGTGCAAGAAACGTATTTACAGATGTAGCGATCAAAGTAAGATCAAATGGTGAGGAACTTGCTTCCTTTAAGAGAGAACACATGGCACCAGGAGAAATGGAAAAGATCGTTATTCCGAAAGCATTTTTAGATAAAGTAGAAAATGGTGAGATCACAGTATCTGTAGAAAAGGTAGGTGCATAAAGATGACAGATTTAATTTGTATCGTATGTCCAAAAAGGATGTCATTTAAAAGTTGATGAAGAAAATGGATATAAGGTTACTGGAAATGGATGCCCAAGAGGAGCCGCTTACGGAGAAAAAGAACTGGTAAATCCAACACGAGTGATCACTTCTACAGTCAGAGTAGAAGCAAAGACTGCAAGAAGAGTTCCAGTCAAAACCGCAAGTGATATTCCAAAGGGTAAAATCTATGATATCATGAAAGAATTAGATAAAGTAACAATGAAAGCTCCTGTAGCGATCGGGGATGTAGTGATCCCCTAACGTATTAGGACTAGGAGTTGACGTTGTAGCTTGCAAAAAAGTAGCAGAATAAATAAAATGATTAAGTAAAATATTTAAATTTCAGGAGGATAACAAATGAGCGTTATTACATTTGTTTGTGCAGGTCAGATGAACTCTGCGATCACATTCCCAGCATTCGAAAATGGACACGAGGTACGTCTGGTAGGATCACCTTTAGACAGAGATATCATTGATGGATTAAAGAAGGATAATTTCCATATCACATTAAAGAGAACTCTTCATGATGGGATCAAATATTATCAGATCGAAGAATTAGAAGAAGCATTAGAAGGAGCAGACTTAATCTTAGGTGGAGTCAGCAGTTTCGGACTTGACTGGTTCTGTGACGAAATCCTTCCAGTATTACCAGAAGATGTACCTTTATTAACAGTAACAAAAGGTATGGTAGATTTAGATGACGGAACTTTAGTTCCTTATCCACATATCTTCGAACAGAGACAGCCAGAAGGAAAACATATTAACTTTAACGCCATCGGTGGACCATGTACAAGTTATGAATTAGCAGACCATGATGACAGCCATGTAGCTTTCTGTGGAAAAAGACATGGAAACATTAAAATTCATCAAATCTTTATTAACAACAGATTACTATCACATCAGTCTTTCTACAGATGTTGTAGGTGTTGAGTGTGCCGTAGCCATGAAGAATGCTTATGCATTAGGTGTGTCTCTTGCAGTTGGTTTAGCAGAGAGAGAGATGGAGATCGGAGCAGTACATTATAATTCTCAGGCAGCATTGTTTGGACAGGGTGTCAAAGAAATGATCCATCTGTTAGAACTGATTCATGGTGGACCAGAAAACATCATTCACGGAGCTGGTGACTTATATGTAACAGTCTTCGGTGGAAGAACTCGTAAGATTGGTACATTATTAGGACGTGGACTGACATTTGATCAGGCAATGGAAGAATTACAGGGTGTAACTTTAGAGTCTATCGTTATTGCAACAAGAACAGCTCGTGCCGTACGTAAACTGGCAGAAAGAGGCGTTGTATCTTTTAGATGACTTCCCATTGTTAATGCATGTAGATGCGATCATCAATGAAGGCGCAGAAGTTGATATTCCTTGGGAAAAATTTACGACTGTTGTAGAATAATAAAATAAAAAATTAGAAATTCACGAAAATACTCTCTTTTTGAACAAAATTTAGTGAAAAAGAGGGTTTTTTCGACCTTTTAAATTTAAAAAATGCACAAAAAAAAAAAATAATAGACACAAAATTATGCATAATGTAATATGAACATATAATAAAAAGAGTCATAGGAGGTAGTTATTATGAAAAAATACATTATGGCACTGGACGCAGGGACAACAAGTAACCGCTGTATCTTATTTAATGAACAAGGTGTGATCTGCAGTGTTGCACAAAAGGAATTTACACAGTATTTTCCTCATCCTGGATGGGTGGAGCATGATGCGGATGAGATCTGGTCTTCCATGCTTGGAGTAGCAGTAGAAGCAATGAACAAGTTAAATATTACACCAGATCAGGTTGCAGCCATCGGAATTACAAACCAGAGAGAGACAACGATCATCTGGGATAAGAATACAGGAGAACCTGTGTATCATGCAATTGTCTGGCAGTGCCGAAGAACATCTGAGTATTGTGATCAGCTAAAAGAAAAAGGTCTGACAGAGAAATTCCGACAAAAACAGGATTAATGATCGATGCTTATTTTAGTGGAACAAAAAGTAAAATGGATTCTTGACAACATACCAGGAGCACGTGAAAAGCAGAGGCAGGAGATCTTTTATTTGGAACAGTAGAAACATGGCTGATCTGAAACTGACAAAAGGAAGAGTTCATGTTACAGATTATTCAAATGCTGCAAGAACTATGCTATTTAATATTAATACTCTCGAATGGGATGATGAAATCCTTGAAGAACTTGGAATTCCAAAATCAATGCTTCCACAGGCAAGACCATCCAGTGAAGTTTATGGAATGGCAGACGAAAGTTATTTTGGAAAAGAAATTTCAATCGGAGGAGCAGCAGGAGATCAGCAGGCAGCATTGTTTGGTCAGACATGCTTTTACAGCAGGGGAGGCCAAAAATACATATGGAACAGGGGCATTTCTGTTAATGAATACAGGAACAAAACCAGTATTTTCTGATAATGGACTGATCACAACCATTGCATGGGGCTTAGATGGAGAAGTTAATTATGCATTAGAAGGGTCTATTTTTGTTGCAGGAGCAGCAATCCAGTGGTTAAGAGACGATGAGACTGGTAGATTCATCACCAGATTCTGAATATATGGCTTCAAAAGTAAAAGATACAAATGGCTGTTATGTAGTTCCTGCATTTACAGGACTTGGTGCGCCACACTGGGATCAGTATGCACGAGGAACAATCGTTGGTATCACAAGAGGTGTCAATAAATATCATGTGATTCGTGCGACATTAGAATCTCTGGCATATCAGACATATGATGTGTTAAAAGCAATGGAAGCAGATAGCGGAATCAAATTAAGTGCATTAAAAGTTGATGGTGGAGCAAGTGCAAACAACTTCTTAATGCAGTTCCAGTCAGATATTCTTAATACAGAAGTACGTCGTCCAAGATGTGTTGAGACAACTGCAATGGGAGCAGCTTATCTTGCAGGACTTGCAGTTGGATACTGGAAAGATAAAAATGACGTTATCAACAACTGAATATTGACCGCAAGTTCCATCCAGAAATGAAAGAGGACGAAAGAGAAGAAAAATTATGTTACCTTATATTGCAGAATTTATCGGAACAATGCTTTTAATCTTGCTTGGAGATGGAGTTGTAGCAAATGTAAACCTTTGAAAGATCAGGAATGAAAGGTGCAGGGCTGTGCAGATTACATTTGCATGGGGACTTGCGGTACTTGTACCAGCATTTATTTTGGATCTTCATCAGGAGCCATTTTAACCCGGACTTTACGATCGCACTTGCGGCGATTGGTAATTTCTGCATGGTCTATGGTGCCAGGATATGTGATCGCTCAGTTTGCAGGAGCATTTGCAGGAGCAGTCCTTGTGTATGTCTTATTTTCAGGGCAGTTTGAGGTAAATAAAAGATCTGGGAACAAAATTAGGCGTATTTTGTAATAGGACCTTCGATTGCAAACACAGGATTAAACCCAGTTAAGTGAGATCATTGAACCTTTGTTGTTTTTGGATTTGCGATTCTTGGAGATCGGAAATGTGGAAAAATACGGGTTCTATGGGACTTTAACTATTTCTTCGTATTTGCAATCATCGTTTCCATTGGTATGTCACTGAGTAGACGAACTGATGCTAATAATCCAGCCAGATTTAGCCCAAGACTTGCACATGCAGTCAATCCCAGGAAAGGGATTCTCAACTTTGATATGCATGGATTCCAGTTAGCCAGTCCTAATTATTGGTTACTGCTTGCGGGTGCTTGGCCTGTGATTATTCCTATGGTAGGGGTCAGGGTAAATGAAAGTAGAATAAAGATTGAAGAGATGGATGTTTTCTTAGACAAGAAGACATCCATTTCATGGAATACAGAAAATTCAACAATCAATACGTAATAAGAATTGACAAAGGCGAAGAAATCTGTGCAAAATTAAAAAGAAGTCCCAAAAAAGAAAATATCAAACTTGCCTACTTAACAGGAATCGGGGCATAAGATCTATCTCTCATTTAAGACCAAGAACGAATACGTTTCAGGCAGTATTCAGAGTAATGTTCGTTAATAGCTTATGCTATACACCAAGTTTTTCCAGGAGCGAGATTTCGTATTCATGTTCATACCTCTATTACAGGGAAGTGACTGCGAGCGCAGGTGAAAATGTTCAGGGTAACAACACTTGATATGAATGATTTACCTTAAGACAGATGATGGAAAAGTAGATTATACCAAGCGATTTCTTCTTTCGGTAAAGAGACAACAAATCTTTACAGTATCAGGTCAGTTAAATGGCGAAACATATGCTATGGCATTCAGAAATATATATACATTTGGACCAACTTTCAGAGCAGAGAACTCCAACACCACACGTCATGCAGCTGAGTTCTGGATGATCGAGCCAGAGTGTGCATTTGCTGACCTCGAGGATAACATGAACCTTGCAGAGTCCATGCTGAAATATGTGATCCGCTATGTACTTGAGAATGCACCGGAAGAGATGAAACTTCTTCAATTCCTTCGTAGACAAGGGACTTTGGACCGTCTGAACCATGTTGCCAACTCTGAGTTCGGACGTGTTACTACACAGAGGCAATCAAGCTTCTTGAGAAAACAACGATAAGTTTGACTACAAGGTATCCTGGGGCTGTGACCTTCAGACAGAGCATGAGCGTTATCTGACAGAGCAGATCTTTAAGAAACCGGTATTTGTTACCGATTATCCGAAGGAAATCAAGGCATTCTATATGAAGATGAACGAGGATGGAAAGACAGTAGTAACTGCCATGGACTGCCTTTGTTCCTGGAATCGGTGAGATCATCGGAGGAAGCCAGAGAGAGGACGACTACGGCAAACTGAAAGCACGTATGGATGAGCTTGACTGAAAGAAGAGGATTATGATTTCTATCTTGATCTTCGTAAATATGGTTCCACACGCCATTCCGGATACGGCCTTTGGCTTTGAGCGTTGCGTTATGTATCTGACAGGGAATGGGCAACATCCGCGACGTAATCCCGTTCCTGAGAACAGTTAACAACTGCGATTTATAAAATGAGGTAGAAGAATGAGATTTATTCATCTTGCAGATGTACACCTTGGTGCAGTCTGACAGGGGCTGTCCATGGAGTAAGGCGGGAGGAAGAAATCTGGGAAACTTTCCGCCGGGTTATTGCGGGCATCCGCGAGAATCCGGTGGATTTGTTATTTATAGCAGGAGATTTGTTCCACCGCCAGCCCCTTTTAAGCGAACTGAAGGAAGTCAATGAACTGTTTGCATCCATCCCGAAAACCAGGGTTTATCTTATGGCTGGGGATCAGGATTACATGAAAATAGACTCTTTTTACAGAACCTTTTCCTGGGCTTCCAATGTTGTGTTTTTTGCAGAAGAGAAGGTTGCCTGTGTGAAGGATGAGAAGCTGGATGTGTATGTATGGCATGAGCTACGAGCATCTGATGCCAAGAGTCAAAGGAAAAGCTGACGGTAAACTTGTAAACCAGCTGGTAGGAGCCAAACTTTCATGAGAAATACTGATTGTCGTCGATATGCAGAATGATTTCATCGACGGAAGCCTTTGAACCAAAGAAGCACAGGAGATTGTAACACCTGTTGCGGGAAAGATTCGTAATTTTGAGGGTGATATCTATGGAACACTCGATACACATGAGAAGATTATCTTCCACACAGGAAGGAAAAAGAATCTTCCGGTCAAACATTGTATCTGTGGAGAAGACGGCTGGCATTAAACAGCGAAATCATGCAGGCAATCGCAGAGACGAAAGCAGAAGTCCATAATTTCTGTAGAAAAGGAACTTTTGGTTCTATGGAATTGGCACAGATATTGAAGGAAACATATGAAGATCAGGAAGTTGAGATCGAACTGATCGGATTATGTACGGATATCTGTGATATCCAATGCAATGCTGATTAAAGCAGCACTGCCGGAAGTGAAGGTAAGTGTTGATTCTTCATGCTGTGCGGGAGTGACTCCTGAGAGTCATAGGAATGCGTTGGAAGCTATGAAGATGTGTCAGATTGAGATAGTATAATTAGTTGTAAAAAAGGGCGATATGAAGTCGCCTTTTTATTTTGAATTAAAATGTAAAATAATAGAAAAAAATTTACAATAATATCTTGATACACACAATTAAAGAAATTAGAAAATGCTGCCAAGAAGAAAAAAAAAAAACGGAACTATACTATTGGGCAAAATTACTTGCAGCAAAAGATTGGAAAGAAGTTGACGATACGATTAAAGGAAACCATATAGAGAGGCGGTGAAAGATGAGATGTATAAAATGAGTCAGGATGAAAGAGAACGATATTTGTATTTGCGAGAAGAAATGGCATATAGTGATGAAATCAGCAGGATGAAAACTGCGAGAGAAGAAGGATTGGAAGAGGGAAGAAAGGAAGGAAGAAAGGAAGGAAAGCAATTATTTTTACAATGTATAAGATTAAAAAAACAAGGTTTTTCAAAGGAAAAAATAGCAGAAGAATGTCAGGTTGATATACCTGAAGTAGAAGAAATCTTGAAAGAAATAGAAGATTTATAAATTTAAAAAATTGGAATATGGCATAGATAATAATCACAAGTGGTAATAAAAATTACTGCTTGTGATTATTTCTTTTATCTTGACAATTACAAATCAAACTGTATATACTGTACATATACAGTAAAACAAAGAAAGGAGAGAATTAAGTGAAAATCATAATCAGCAATGTCAAGAATCAGCCAATCTATGAACAGATTTATGAACAGATCAAGAATCTGATCATTACAGAAGAACTAAAAGCTGGCGAAATGCTTCCATCGATTCGAGGACTTGCGAAGGATTTAAGGATCAGTGTGATCACAACAAAGAGGGCGTATGATGAGCTTGAGAAAGATGGATTTATTAATTCTGTGGCAGGAAAAAGGCTGTTTGTGGCGGAGAATCTGGAGCTTATCAGGAGGAGAATTTAAAGAAGGTAGAACAATATTTGGAGAAAGCAGTGAAGCTTTCAAGAACATGTGGGTTAACAAAAGATGATCTGATCGATATGATCAAGATCATTGGAAAGAGATGAATAATGAAGAATACATTAGAATTACAAAATGTATCAAA
>VOFC01007048.1_pt1 | contig 13187 bp, 11 predicted proteins | sample 5384161 | NCBI WGS metagenome assembly VOFC01 (sample SAMN12384722, study PRJNA508395) | human gut metagenome | isolation source: healthy gut B | host: Homo sapiens | reverse complement strand
CTCTTTCAGACGATTTGCATTTTCCATGATTTCCTGCATAACATTGCTGACTTCCATAACGGAAGCGGAAGTTTCTTCGGTACTTGCTGCATTCTGCTGGGCAATTGCGGTAAGATTCTGTACGACATCCACAACATCTCCACGGGCTTTATCAAGCTGTGTTGTTTTGGCAGCAATCTCGCCTACGCCACTGATAGAAGAACTGATTCCATCACGAACCTGTTCGAATACCTGACCGGTCTTATGTACGTTTTCACTCTGCAGGTTCATAATAGTTTTAACCTCATCCATGGTCTTAACTGCTTTTTCAGAATCTTCAATCAAAGCATGGATAATCTGGTCAATCTGGTTTGCAGATTCATTGGACTGGTCAGCCAGTTTCTGAATCTGCGATGCAACAACGGCAAATCCACGTCCTGCCTCACCGGCACGGGCAGCTTCGATGGAAGCATTTAAGGAAAGCAGGTTTGTTTCTTCTGCGATGGAAGAAATCAAAGTTGTAGCCTCTTTAATCTTCAGGGCAGAGATATTAGTTATATTGGTCTGTTCATAAATAACATCAATAGAAGCAATTGCCTGCTGGTTGATGTTGTCCAGTTCTTTCAGGGTGGCAGCAGCTTCCTCGCTGGATTCACGCATCAGGTTAGCAGTGCTTGTAAGATTTTCAACCTGACTGTTGGTATGTTCAATCATGTTACCCATATTAACGATATCATCGGTAGCTTTCTGGGTTTCGGAAGCCTGGTTGGTAGCTCCGGTAGCAATTTCATTTACTGCGGTTTCTACATTTCCCACGGTTGATGTTGTGTGGGATGCATTGTTATCCAGTTCAGTAGATGCATTGTAAAGCAGTTCACTCTGGGACTTAATCTGTGAAACAATTGTAACTAACTTCTCACGTAAATCTCCGATAGCTCTTGCCATCTGCCCGGTTTCATCCTTACGTTTGCTGATGCGGATAGTAGTCGGGCTTTCTGCAAAGTTCAGGGAAGAGAAACGTTTGATAACATTGGTAATCTCTACAATCGGACGGGTCATTTTACTTGCAATAAGGAAAGAAATGATTCCCAGTACAATAAAGATAATAATAGCGGCACCACCGGCGCGGGCATAAATTGCATCTTTAGCACTTAAAATATCTCCACGGTCAGCAGTAATGACCAAAATAGCTGCTTTATTGGAAGTAACATAGTAAGCCGCATATTTTTCAGCACCTTTGAATTCATAGAGTGCCATACCATCCTGCTGTTCTTTACCTGCTTCCAAATCAGCTACCACCTGTTTAATTGCGGGATTTTCTACAGGTTGTCCGACTTTGCTTTCATCCGGATGATAAATCATGGTTCCATCTGAACCAACCACATAGGCGTAACTGGAATCCAGATCATTGATGCGGACATCACCGATCAGAGTTTCAAGATATGCCTGATTTAAAATAATGTTACCGCTCCGGTTCAGGGCAGCATCAACATTTAAACCGCAGGTATCACAGACATCACGCATATAGCTTTCTGCCAGAGTGGAAATTGCATTATCAGCAACCGGTATAATCATAATCAGAAGAGAAGCAACACTGATGATAATACTCAGCAGAACTAACAGTACAACATTAAAGCGCATGGAGTGAAGTCCGGACTTTTTCTCCTTCTTCTCCTTAGGCACTTTTGGCGCTTTCGGCACTTTCTGCGCTTTCGCAGGCTTTGGAGCCTTTACTGGATTCTGCTTCAAAGCAGAATCTTTTTGCTTACGTTCCTTCATGTAAATACATCCTCCTTATTACTATCACGAAAAAAGATGAAACTTTTTCTAGTGATTATGCGTAATTATTATAGGAAATTATACCATGAATTGGATAAAAAGTACAGAAACTTGACAAATAAAAATTACTTTGTTATAATCCGTGATGTAACAAATTTGTAATAAATGTAATAAAAATGAATAAAATGACATATACTTGTTAATAATCCTTAAAAAAAGAAAAACAGGGTATATGTTATGGAGGTCAAAATGAATTTAAGAAAAAGAGTGATTGAGAGCACAATTATAGCAGTAATGCTTACCGTTGTAACCGCAGTCACAGCAGTTATGCAGACAGCACCAGTAGAAAATGTACCAGAACCGCAGCAGGAAACAAAAGCTGTGGCAGATGTACAGACAGATGGCTCCGCCGGCATTATAGAAGAATTGGCATCATTGGGAGACGCGGCAACCGAGCAGGCATCCATTGAACGTGCAGATGTAGTGGTTGTTGCAGAAGCACAGGAAGAGGAGCCACAGCTCAGCGAAGAGCAGCAGGCATGGAACAGCAAGCTTATGGCAGATGTGGATGATTTCTTATATATAAGAAGCTCCGCAGATGGAGAGTCTGAAGTAATTGGAAAATTATATAAAGGTGCAGCAGCTGATATCGTAGAGACATTAGATGGCTGGTATCATATTACGTCCGGTTCTGTAGACGGATATGTAAAGAGCGAATATTGTGTGGCAGGTCAGGAAGCATATGCTTATGCACAGACCGTATGTGACACCGTGGCAACCGTAACCACCGGCGGTCTTCGTGTCCGCAGTGAAGCAAATCCGGATGCATCTGTTATCAAGGCAGCATCAGAAGGAGATAAGCTTGTAGTTGATACACAGACAGAATCTCCGGAAGGATGGGTTGCAGTCAGCTTAAAGAATTCCACTGCATTTGTATCTGCAGATTATGTAACGGTATCCTTAAATGTAGCATCAGCAGTTTCCATGGAAGAAGAAAGAGCTGCATTAGCCGAGAAAGCTGCAGAAGAGGCAGCAAAGAAAGCTGCACAGACAACAACAACCATGGTAACACAGAATGCATCTGTAGCAGCAAACTGTGATGAAGTAACACTCCTTGCAGCATTAATCCAGTGTGAAGCAGGAAGTGAGTGCTATGAAGGCCAGCTGGCAGTCGGAGCAGTTGTTATGAACCGTTTAAGAAGTGGAGCATATCCATCCAGTCTTTACGATGTAATTTACCAGAGCGGTCAGTTTACACCGGCAGGAAATGGAAAAGTTGCATCCGTTATTTCAAGCGGTGTCAGCGGAAGCTGTTTACAGGCAGCACAGGAAGCATTATCCGGTGTAGATAATACCGGTGGGGCGTTAAGTTTCCGTCGTGCAAGTTCCGGTCAGGCAGGAGTAGTCATCGGAAACCATGTATTTTTCTAGGAAAATGTAAGAAAATATAAGAGAGTATAAAGTCAGGGTGTCAAAAGAAGTTTTTTGGCACCCTGTTGTAATCTTGGAAAAAGTATAGTAATATGTGAATAGTTATTCAAAATATAAGTTTTGGAGGGTAAATATGGAAGGATTAATAGCACTTATCATTTTAGTAATACTTGTACTGGTAATTATTGTATCCTGTATCAAGATTGTACCGCAGGCAAATGCAGTTGTTGTAGAGCGTCTGGGCGGATATCTTGCAACCTGGGGCGTAGGATTACATTTTAAAGCACCGTTTATTGACCGTATCGCAAAGAGAGTTCTTTTAAAAGAGCAGGTGGTTGATTTCCCACCACAGCCGGTAATTACCAAAGATAATGTAACCATGCAGATTGACACCGTTGTATATTTCCAGATTACAGACCCGAAGTTATTTGCTTACGGTGTTGAAAATCCGATTATGGCAATCGAAAATCTGACAGCAACCACACTTCGTAATATCATCGGCGATCTGGAATTAGATGAGACCCTTACTTCAAGAGAGACCATCAATACCAAGATGAGAGCTTCCTTAGATGTGGCAACAGACCCATGGGGAATCAAGGTAAACCGTGTAGAGTTAAAGAATATCATCCCACCAAAGGCAATTCAGGATGCCATGGAGAAACAGATGAAGGCAGAGCGTGAAAGACGTGAGGCAATTCTTCGTGCAGAAGGTGAGAAGAAATCTACGATTCTTGTAGCAGAAGGTAAGAAAGAATCTGCAATCTTAGACGCAGAGGCAGAGAAAACTGCAGCAATCTTACGTGCAGAGGCACAGAAGGAAGCAACCGTAAAAGAGGCAGAAGGTCAGGCAGAAGCTATCTTAAAGATTCAGCAGGCAAATGCAGACGGACTTCGTTTCTTAAAAGAAGCAGCACCGGACGATGCTGTATTACAGCTTAAGAGCTTAGAAGCTTTTGCAAAGGCTGCGGATGGAAAGGCAACAAAGATTATCATTCCATCTGAGATACAGGGTGTTGCAGGGCTGGTAAAATCAATTACAGAGGTTGCCGGAGATAAATAATTAAAAAGGAAACCATAAACCTAAAATGAAATCGGGCTGCCACATCTATGTAGGACAGCCCGTTTTGTATCAAAGAGTAAGAAGAAAAGAGGAAAAAGCAATGAATTTAAAAGGACGTAATTTCTTAAAACTGATGGATTTTGAACCGGAAGAAATCCTCTATATGATAGATCTGGCAGCAGACCTGAAAGCAAAGAAGAAACAGGGTATTCTGCATGACAGCCTGATTGGCAAAAACATTGCACTGATTTTTGAAAAGACCAGTACCAGAACCCGCTGCTCATTTGAAGTGGCAGCCCATGACCTTGGCATGCACGTAACTTACCTTGACCCGTCAGGCTCCCAGATTGGAAAGAAAGAGAGCATTCCGGATACTGCAAGAGTTTTGGGACGTATGTTTGACGGAATCGAATATCGTGGCTATGGACAGGATATCGTAGAAGAACTGGCAAAATATGCAGGCGTACCGGTATGGAACGGACTGACCAATGAATTTCATCCGACCCAGATGTTAGCAGATATGCTGACCATCCGCGAGCATCTTGGCAGATTAAAGGGCGTAAAGCTGGCATATATGGGAGATGCCCGTTATAATATGGGAAATTCCCTGATGGTAACCTGTGCAAAACTGGGTATGCATTTTGTGGCATGTACCAATAAGAAATATTTCCCGGATCCAAAGCTGGTTACATATTGTGAAGATGTGGCATCCCGCACAGGCGGAACCATTACTCTGACAGAAGATGCCATGGAAGGAACCAGGGGCGCAGACATTGTCTACACCGATGTGTGGGTATCCATGGGTGAGCCGGAAGAGGCCTGGAAAGAGCGTATTACAGACCTGATGCCATATCAGGTAAATAAGAAGCTGATGGATAATGCAGGAGAGCAGGCGTTGTTTATGCATTGTCTCCCGGCATTCCATGACCTTAAGACCAAGATTGGACAGGATGTCTATGAGAAATTCGGATATTCCGAGCTGGAAGTAACCGATGAAGTATTCGAAAGTGGGAAATCCATCGTATTTGATGAAGCAGAGAATCGTATGCATACGATTAAGGCAGTTATGCTTGCAACTTTAGGAGAATAAGAACCTATGAAAGCAAAAATACTTGCAGCATTGCGGGAAACGGAAGGTTATGTTTCCGGACAGGAGCTTTGTGAACGCTTTGGTGTATCAAGAACCGCAGTGTGGAAGGCAATCAATCAGTTGAAAAAGGATGGCTATGAAATTGAAGCGGTGCAGAACCGGGGCTACCGGATTGTAGGCGCACCGGATATCTTAAGCGAAAATGAATTGAGCAGCATCCGTAAAACAGACTGGATTGGAAAGAAAATCTATTATTATGATGAAACAGATTCTACTAATGTAAGGGCCAGCCGTCTGGCGGAAGAGGGTGCAGAACATGGAACCCTTGTGGTGGCAGACCAGCAGGATGCCGGAAAGGGAAGACGTGGAAGAGGCTGGAGTTCCCTGCCGGGAACCGGAATCTTTATGACGCTGATTTTAAAACCGGAGCTGAATCCTTCCAATGCATCCATGCTGACACTGGTGGCAGCCATGGCGGTGGCAAAGGGCATTACCCGCTGCACCGGTATGGAAGCAAAGATAAAGTGGCCAAATGATATTGTCATCAACGGGAAAAAAGTAGTAGGAATCCTGACAGAAATGAGTGCACAGATGGATTATGTAAACCATATTGTGGTAGGCGTTGGCATCAATGTGAACAACGAAAGTTTCCCGGAAGAAATTGCGCAGAATGCCACCTCGCTTCTTTTGCAAAGTGGAAAACGGGTAAACCGTGCAGCATTAATAGAAGCTGTCTGGGAAGAATTCGAGCATTATTATGACCGGTTTATGGCATATCAGGATCTGCGGGATCTGCGGAAGGAATACGATGCAAGCCTTGCCAATAAAGGACAGAAGGTAAGAGTGTTAGACCCGAAAGAGCCATTTGAGGGAGTGGCACAGGGCATTACCGACCGGGGCGAATTAATCGTGGATACCTGGGAAGCAAGAAAACTGGTGTCTTCCGGGGAAGTATCTGTCCGCGGGATTTATGGATATGTATAGATATGCATAAAGATAGATGTTTATAGGATAGACAGGAAAAGCCACATTTACCAGATATAAAAAAGGCATAAATAAAAAAAGGAGTATGAATATATGGAGCAGGAAGAAATCGTTTTATGCGGTTCCAGCGCTTATACCAAGAAATTCTATCTGAATCCGTTGTTTAACGGACTTCCGGAGGGAATCAAAGAGGATTTGAATATTCTTTGTGTACTGTATACAGAGGATATCGGAGGAACACTGCAGCTCATATTTGACAAAAAGGGAACTCTTAATTTCCGGACGGAATGTGAGGATGGAGATTTCTTTTATGATGAAATCGGCAGTGTGTTAAAAATCAAACAGATGCAGCGGGAAAAGACAGAGCTCTTTGAATCGCTTGAAATGTATTACCGTGTATTTTTCCTGGGAGAAGAATTCACAGAGGATAAGGAGGACTAATATGTTACTGGCAATTGACGTAGGAAATACCAACATTACCATCGGAGTGTTTGATAAGGAAAAATTAATCACAACATTTCGTATGACAACAAAAATGCAGAGAACTTCTGATGAATACGGTATTACAATCATTGATTTGTTAGAGCATAACGAGATTTCCCATAATGAAATCAAAGATGCCATCATTTCATCGGTAGTACCAAATGTGATGCACTCCCTCTGCAGTGGAATGATTAAATATTTTGGGATTCAGCCAATGGTGGTGGAGCCGGGCGTGAAGACAGGAATCCGTATCACATCCGAGAATCCGGCACAGATTGGCGCAGACCGTATTGTAGACGCTGTAGGTGCATATGAGCTTTATGGCGGACCGGTTGTAGTAATTGACTATGGTACAGCAACCACCTATGACTTCATCAATGGAAATGGAGATTTCTTCGCAGGAGTAACTTCACCGGGAATCCGCATTTCTGCAAAGGCACTCTGGGAAGATGCGGCGAAGCTTCCGGAAATCGAGATTAAGAAACCGTCTACCATCCTTGCAAGAGAAACTATCAGCAGTATGCAGGCAGGACTGATATTCGGACAGATTGGACAGACAGAATATATCGTAAAAAATATGATAAAAGAATCCGGACTTAAGGATGTAAAAGTAGTTGCAACCGGCGGACTGGGTAAAATCATCGCAAATGAGACAAAATATATTCAGTACTACAATCCGACACTGACATTAGAAGGAATGCGTCTTATTTACGCAAAACAGAAACGATGAAACTGACAATAGGAAATGTAACACTTGATAATAATTTGATATTAGCACCAATGGCAGGGGTAACAGACCTGCCATTTCGTGTACTTTGCAAAGAGCAGGGAGCAGGACTTATCTGCATGGAAATGGTCAGTGCTAAAGGCATTTATTATAATAATAAGAACACCGAGAGCCTGCTTGCCATTGATGAGCGGGAACATCCGGTTTCCCTGCAGCTTTTTGGCTCCGACCCGGAAATTATGAGCGAGATGGCAAAGCGTATCGAACATCGACCGTTTGATATTCTTGACATCAATATGGGATGTCCGGTGCCAAAGGTAGTCAATAATGGTGACGGCTCTGCACTGATGAAAAATCCGATTCTGGCAGGTGAAATCATCGAAAAGACAGCGAAAGCCATAAAGAAGCCTCTGACGGTAAAAATCAGAAAGGGCTTTGATGAAGCCCATGTCAATGCAGTAGAGATGGCACATATTGCGGAAGAGTCCGGGGCAGCTGCCATTGCGGTGCATGGACGGACCAGGGAACAGTATTATTCCGGCAAAGCGGACTGGGAGATTATCCGGAAAGTGAAAGAAGCAGTAAAGATTCCGGTCATCGGAAACGGTGATATTTTTACACCGCAGGATGCATATCGGATGCAGCAGGAAACCGGCTGTGACGGGCTGATGATAGCAAGGGGAGCACAGGGAAATCCATGGATATTTGCACAGATTAACCATTTCTTAGAAACGGGGGAAGAACTGCCGAAGCCATCCGCCAAAGAAATGGTGGATATGGTGCTGCGTCATGCAAAGATGCAGATTGCCTTTAAGGGCGAATTTACCGGAATGCGGGAAATGCGTAAGCACGCAGCCTGGTACACCGGCGGCTACAAGCATGCATCCAGGCTTCGAAGCCTGCTCAATGAAGTGGAGACTTACGAACAGCTGGAGGAATTATTAGAAACCTTTGCATCATATAATGAAGCATGAAATGGTGGAAAAAATTAAAAAGTCTTTTACGCAGGAATAAAAGCAATCTGCAATCAGAAAACAGGAATAGCCATCAGGATGACCTGATTGAAAAAGAAATTTATTTTCCCTGCAATGCATTTTTTCGGAAAATAATCGAAGCAGTATTAGAGCAGAAAGGCATTTCCTACCGGGACATGCGGCTATTTGTCATTGATGCGGAAGATGGCGCATATCTAAGACAGGAGGAAGAACAGTATATGCTCCGACAGCTTTATCCGGGACTTAATGCATATACGCTTTGCACCGGCCAGCCGGAATGTCACCGGAAGGAAATGGATTATCTTTATGAAGAGATGGGACTGATTGTAGAAGTGATTGGAAAAGAGGAAAATGCAGTTCAAAAGGGAACCGGTCCGGAAGAGGGCAGACTGATACTGGATTTTGAAGCTGAGGGAAGAATCCGGGAAGAATTTCTATCGGAAAAAAGTATCTATATTTCCATTTATAAAAGGAACTGGTATCAGCGGGCAAATCTTGACATTGAAGTACCTATTGGGTATAATATTATGATTGTTAAGGGAACCGGTTTTACAGGCTGTGAAGCGGTTTCAGATCGATTAGAGCGAGAATTTTATGCAGAATAGAAAATCTATAAAAGGAAGGGCTAATAAGCATGGATAAGAAAAACATTTTGACCTATCAGGGTTTACAGAAACTGGAAGACGAGTTACAGAATCTGAAAGTGGTCAGAAGAAAAGAAGTTGCACAGAAGATTAAAGAAGCAAGAGAGCAGGGAGACTTATCTGAGAACGCAGAGTATGATGCAGCTAAAGACGAGCAGCGTGATATCGAAGCAAGAATCGAACAGATGGAGAAGATCTTAAAGAATGCAGAAGTCGTAGTAGAAGAAGAAGTTGATTTAGACAAGATTAACATCGGATGTCAGGTAAAAATCCTTGATATGGAATTCGATGAGGAACTGGAATATAAAATTGTTGGTTCTACAGAGGCAAACAGCTTAAAGGGAAAGATTTCCAACGAGTCTCCGGTTGGTAAAGCATTAATCGGTGCCGGCGTTGGTGACGTAGTAGAAGTTGAGACCCAGATGGGTAACTTAAAATATAAAGTATTAGGAATCCACAGATCAAACTAATAGATTAGGAGAACAAAGATGGCGGAACAGAAGAACGTACAGGAACAGGATATTAACCAGTTAATCAAGGTGCGCCGTGATAAGTTAAAAGAACTTCAGGAAAATGGAAAAGATCCGTTCCAGATAACCAAATATGATGTAACAAACCACAGCACAGATATCAAAGACGACTTTGATGCTTTTGAGGGAAAAGAGGTATCTATCGCAGGTCGTATGATGTTCAAACGTGTGATGGGAAAAGCTTCTTTCTGTAATGTACAGGATTTAAAGGGAAGCATCCAGGCATATGTCGCAAGAGACGAAATCGGAGAAGATTCTTATAAAGATTTCAAGAAATATGATATCGGAGATATTTTAGGAATCAAAGGAAAGGTATTTAAGACCAAGACCGGAGAAATCTCTATCCATGCATCTGAGGTAACTTTATTATCCAAGAGCTTACAGATTTTACCGGAGAAGTTCCACGGACTTACTGATACCGATACCAGATATCGTCAGCGTTATGTAGACCTTATCATGAATCAGGAATCCAAGCAGACTTTCATCAAACGTTCCCAGATTATCAAGGAAATCCGTAATTTCTTAGCTGGACGTGACTTCATGGAAGTTGAGACTCCGATGCTGGTTTCCAATGCAGGTGGAGCAGCCGCAAGACCGTTTGAAACACATTACAATGCATTAAATGAAGATGTAAAACTCCGTATTTCTCTTGAGTTATACTTAAAGAGACTGATTGTTGGTGGCTTGGAGCGTGTTTACGAAATCGGACGGGTATTCCGTAACGAAGGTGTTGATACCCGCCATAATCCGGAATTTACATTGATGGAGTTATACCAGGCATACACTGATTATGAAGGCATGATGGAACTTACCGAGAGCATGTTCCGGATGGTGTAAATAAGAAAAATGATGTAAATAATACAGCTTCTGAAGCACCTGAAAAAAATGTAAAAACTGAGTCTGAAAAGATTGATTTTTCTAAGGTAAAGGTAGAGCCTTTATTTGAGGAATTTGTTGATTTTGATACATTCAGCAAGTCAGATTTCCGTGCAGTAAAGGTTAAAGAGTGTGTTGCAGTACCGAAGTCAAAGAAACTGTTACAGTTTACTCTTGATGACGGAACAGGCACAGACAGAACCATTTTAAGCGGTATTCATAGCTTTTATGAGCCGGAAGAACTGGTTGGAAAGACTCTTATTGCTATCACAAATCTTCCACCGAGAGCTATGATGGGCATTGACTCTTGCGGTATGCTCCTCAGTGCTATTCATGAAGAAGAAGGCGAAGAAAAGCTTCATCTTCTGATGGTAGATGACCACATTCCGGCAGGTGCAAAGCTCTATTAAGATGATGTAAAGATGTACCGTTTTACCAAATAGACGGGACATACTTCATTTGATAAAAAACTGAAAAAACAGCGATTTACATCAAACTTACATCATTTGATGCAGAAATCGGTGCAAGCAAGAAAAAATCGCATAATTAGTGCAATGAGTGGGCAATTCCAATTGGAGTTGCCCATTTTTAAAACAAACAGAAATACAAATCGGAATTTTTGAGAGAAATTTAAAAACCGTCTCATTGCATGAGTATATTTATTGAGATATGATTGGCTTGGAGGTGATACTTATGGCAAATGAAGATAAAGATTTTAATGCTATGCTTATGGATAGCAAGGATATGCCTAAAGTTCAAATAATAACAGATGAAAAGAGCATTGAAAAATATGGTGGAGATAAAATGTACTTTGCCCCACCTATTGACTATGACAAAGTAATGCGACTTGTGCCTTGTGGTAAATTGCTTACTGTAGGTACAATAAGAGATTACTTTGCTAAACAAAGCGGTGCTGATTTTACAGAGCCAATCACAGCTGGAATTTTTGTTTCAATAGTTGCATGGGCGAGTTATCAGCGTGCAGAAGATAAAACACCTTATTGGAGAACATTAAAAGCAAATGGGGAATTAAATGCAAAGTATCCTGGAGGAGTTGAGGCACAAAAGGAGATGCTTGAGAAGGAGGGACATACTGTAATACAAAAAGGTAGAACCAATATTAAGTATTATGTTAAGGACTACGAAAAAGCATTATTTACATTGTAATAGATAATGTGAAACTTTCAGTTTGCCAACTTGCCCTTTGAGAGAGGAGAAATCCCTTTCTCAAAGGGCTTTTTCTATTTATACGGATATTCGCAAACTACAAGATAAAGCCAAAACTTCATATACTCTAAGCACAGAGGAGGTTGAGGTTTGGCTATGAATAACAGTTTAGCAGAAGTACACCCGGAGCTTGTTTCGGAGTGGTCGGAAAAGAATTTAACGCTTACGCCTGATGACATTACTTTCGGTTCAAATAAAAAAGTATGGTGGAGAGGTGCTTGCGGTCATGAATGGCAGGCAAGCGTTAAGGCTCGTTCTAATGGAGAGAAATGTCCGATATGTTCCGGTGCGAGAGTGATTGCAGGTATTAACGATTTGGCGACATTAGAGCCACTATTGGTAAAGCAGTGGTCGAAAAAGAATAAGATAAAACCGATAGAGGTTTCTATTGGTTCTCATAAGAAAGTGATATGGAGATGTAAAAAAGGTCACGAGTGGGAAGCTGCCGTTAAGAGCAGGACAATAAATAAAACAGGTTGTCCGTACTGCTCTCATAATAAAGTGTTGGCAGGATTTAATGACCTTGCAACACTTCTGCCGGATATAGCTGCCGAGTGGTCGGATAGAAATTATCCGTTACTTCCAACTCAGGTTACGATCTTTGCCAATCGTAAGGCTTGGTGGAAGTGTAAGGATTGCGGCAGAGAGTGGAACACCCTTATTTCTACTCGTTCCGGTGGGAGCAAATGCCCGTATTGCAGTGGGTACATATTCCTGAAAGGGTTTAATGATTTGCAGACAACACACCCTGAAATTGCTTCGGAGTGGTCGGAGAAGAACTTACCATTGAAGCCTGATGAGGTAAATGCAAAATCGAGGAAAAATGTCTGGTGGAAGTGCAGAAAATGCGGTAACGAGTGGAAATCAGTTATCAATGCCCGTGTGAAAGGTACGGTATGCCCCGTTTGTGCAGAGAGAGAAGTCCTTGCCGGATATAATGATTTGGCGACAACAGACAGTCAGCTTCTTAGCGAATGGGATTATGAACAGAATAAATTGAAACCGACAGAAGTATCACGAACTTCGGCAAAGAGAGCGTGGTGGAAGTGCAGGCACGGTCATTCGTGGTGTATGAAGATAAATGAAAGAACGATATTGAATAAAGGCTGTCGAATTTGTGAGCAGGAGTATTTGTCGCTATTTCCTGCTTTGGCTGTCAGTTATTATTCTAACAGGAAGGGCTTGAAAGCAGAACTTGGTTCTGACCGATTGCTTGGAGTTCCGCTTGAAACATACATAGCTTCAGAAAAGTTGGCTATTGAGTCGGGAAGTTCTGACGAGAATATAGAAATAATGAAAGCATATATGTGTGAGCAACGAGGAATAAGGTTGATTAAGCTGCCGATGAAAGGTACAGAACTGAATTATGCCAATAATTTAAA
>VOFC01004028.1_pt1 | contig 13207 bp, 28 predicted proteins | sample 5384161 | NCBI WGS metagenome assembly VOFC01 (sample SAMN12384722, study PRJNA508395) | human gut metagenome | isolation source: healthy gut B | host: Homo sapiens | reverse complement strand
ATGCCGCTTCGTTCCCGTCTTGGCAATCCAGCTGACCCGGGAATCTTCCGGGTATTAAGTGGGGGAATACATCTCCGATACTCAGTCGGGTTTACGTGCATTTCCGATAAACTGATCCCCATGCTGCTGAAAGTGGAAGGGAACGCTATGAATACGAGACTAATGTACTGATGGAACTGGTAAAACAGGGATTCCGGTGGTGGAGCTGCCAATCCAGACCGTATATAAGGATCAGGAAAAACAGTACCTCTCATTTTCATGTGATCCGTGATTCCATCCGGATCTACGGACAACTTTTCAAATTTACAGGTTCTTCACTTCTGAGCTTTGCAGTGGATTATGTGTTGTTTGGTCTGATGGTATGGATACTGCCTGAGGGGTGTTGTGGAGCTGGTTGCAGCCAACGCCATTGCAAGGGTGTTTAGTGCCACCTTTAACTACACCATGAACACCCGGATAGTATTTCAGAAAAAATGGGAAAGACCTCGGCACTTCAATATATGGTTCTGGCAATCGGAATCTTTTTTATGAACAATATGATCCTGAATCTGTATGCGGAGGTGTTCGGACTTCCCGTTATGGAAGCCAAGCTGTTGACAGAGCTTACATTATTTATTCTCAGCTTCACGATCCAGCGGTTCTGGATTTTCCGTAAATCAGTAAAAAGAAGACCATCTGAGAAGGAGAGCAGTTTTATGAACAATTTGAGAAATGAAAAATCAGGTCAGTCTTGCTGGCGTTATTGTTGGCAGTCAGCTTCCTGATCCTGGATGGAGGAATCCAGTGTGGATATCAAAGATATTGGCTTACCGGGGATGCCAGTAAGGTAGAGGCTGCATCTCCGGAGAGAGAACAGAATCAGGATCCGCGAGGAACACTTTCCGTGCAGTATGAAGAGGTGGAGCAGATGGAGGAAGATCCACTGGCAGATATGGATTCAATTGAGGTGGAAGAAAAGCTGCTTCGGGCCAGAATGGGAGAACGCGGTGTATGGATTAAGGAGGAACGATGAAACCAGAGGACAGATTATTCGGGAAAATGTATGTACCTTGTTTAACTTTCTGAATGTAACCATTGCGATCCTGCTGTTCGCGGCAGGCGCATATTCCAATATGGCTTTTATTCTGATCGTAATTGCCAATGTGGTGATTGGAATTGTGCAGGAATTAAAAGCCAGAAAAAATGGTGGAGGAGTTATCTCTTCTGAACCGGCCGAAAGCAACGGTTCTTCGGAACGGAGAAGAAGTCACGATCGATCCGGCGCAGATCACGCTGGAGGATGTACTGGTCTTAAGAAGTGGTGACCAGATCTGCAATGATGCGCTAGTGGCATCGGGAACTATCGAGGTGGATGAGTCTCTACTGACCGGTGAGAGCGATCCGGTGATTAAGGAAGCTGGAGACCAGTTATACTCTGGAAGCTTTGTGGTGTCAGGATTCTGTAAAGGAAATGTGATCCATGTAGAGAAGACAACTATGCACAGAAGTTAACCGATGAAGTGAAGCAGGAAAACAGTCTGAGTCAGAGCTTTTAGGTTCCATGCGTGCAGTGACCCGATGGACCGGATTTCTGATTATTCCGCTGGGAATCCTGCTCTTCCTGGAAGCCACCGTACTGCGTGGTGAGCCCTTTGACACAGCAATCATGTCCTTTGCAGCATCCTTTGCTTGGCATGCTTCCGAAGGGACTGGTGCTGCTGATCTCCGTATCTCTTGCTATGGGTGTGATCCGTTTGTCCAGAATGAAAAATACTGGTACAGAACATGTATGCACTGGAAGCGCTGGCGCGTGTGGATGTGCTGTGTCTTGACAAGACCGGAACGATCACAGATGGAGAGATGAAGGTCTGTGAGAAGATTGACGCTTACGGAATGCCGCCACAGTTCGTACAGGAGATGCTGGAGGAATATCTGGGTGGAAGTGAAGACAATAACGCAACCATTCGTGCATTGCGGGCAAAATATAACTCCACGCAGCAGTGGAAGATAGAACATCGGATTCCATTTTCTTCCCGGAGAAAATGGGGCGCAGTGGGATATACAGACAAAGGAACAGTATTCCTGGGAGCACCGGAAAAGATCTATGGAAATCTGGATGGAGAAGCAGAATGTCAGATGCGGAAGGCCGCAGAGGAGTTGCCATTGGATATGCAGAAGGAATCTGGACTGATGATGCCAGGCTTCCGGGAAAGCTGATGCCGGTCTGTATGATCGCGCTGGCTGATACCATTCGGAAAGATGCTGATAAAACATTAGCCTATTTTAAAGAGAAGGGGTGGATGTCCGGGTGATTTCCGGAGATCATCTGAAGACCGTATCCATGATTGCAAAGAAGGCAGGTCTGGAACGCTGGGCAGAAGGTATAGACATGTCAGAACTGGGAGATTCCATCGACTATGACGAAATCTGCAGTCGTTATGCAATATTTGCCAGGGTGACACCGGAACAGAAGCAGCTTCTGGTGCGGGCATTAAAGAGGCAGGGGCATCATGTAGCCATGACCGGAGATGGTGTTAATGATCTGCTGGCACTCCGGGAAGCAGACTGTTCCATCGCTATCTCGGAGGGAAGCGATGCCAGCCGTCAGATCGCACAGATCGTACTGCTGGATTCAGACTTTACTCATCTGCCCCAGGTAGTGTTAGAAGGTCGCAGAGTCATCAACAATGTGACAAGAACCGCAGGCGTCTTCTTTATCAAGACGATCTACTCGGTACTTCTGTCCTTTATCTGCCTGTTTTGTAATATTCCGTTCCCGTTTATTCCGATCCAGATCACACTGGTGGATGCCTTTGTGGAAGCATGGCCATCCTTTGCAGCAGTCTTCGAGACGGATACACGGCCGGTTCATGGAAGCTTCCTGAAAAAGGCATTTGAAGGGCATGGCCGTTTGCGCTGGGTGTCACACTGGAAGTTACCTGGGTCAGTCTGTCGCAGCCATTTACCGCCGTGGAGAACCGGATCGTTATGTATGTATTGCTGCTTGCAATCTCCATGACAGCCGTTGTAAGAAGCTGTATTCCGTTTACCAAGCTGCGTGCATGTATCTGTACGGGAATGACTGCAGGCGTGACCGCTGCGTTGGTGATCCTTCCAACCCTGTTTTTACCGTAACTTAATATTCTTTCTCGATTTCCTGCACCTGGTCATAGAGCCACTGATTGACCGGTGTGGGAATTCCTGCTTCTGCCCCGGCGGATGACTGTGCCTGCAAACATTTCTACTTCAGAGTGTCGTCTGGCAATGCGGTCCTGTCCCATGGATGGGGTTCCGTCTGCGCGGAGCGTGCGGATGATCCGGTCGTATTCTTCCAGATCAGCTTCGGACAAATCAATGCCCTCCGCATTGGCAACAGCGATCACCTCGCGCATAGCGCCAAGCATGGTATCACGCTCTTTGCCAGGACGCCACACATCCCCGTAAGTGCAGGAATATACCATACAGGTCTGATTCACACCGACATTTAACATGAATTTGCTCCAGAGACGGTGAAGAATATCTTTTTCACGTACATAAGGAAGCTCTGTTTTATCAAAAGGCAGCAGACGCGGTCAAGACCTTCCTGCTGACTTTCCAGGCGGGCACCGATGCAGAGAACACCCATCTTGGAATAGGTAAGCTCTGAACCGAATTTCATGGCATCCATGCCCTGGGCTACAGCATAGATCATATGCTCTGCTCCGTAGCGTTCGCCAATGATTTCTTCACTGGAAATGCCGTTCATAACGGACAGGATCACGGTATCGGGACCGATACATTTTTTCATGGTGTCCAGTGCTTCGGTGAGCCCTGTGGTTTGACTGCCACAATGACCAGATCAGCGGGGACAGCCTGGGAGGCAGGCACACAGGTGAAGGACAGTTTTTCGCCGTTTCAGGTGACGGTACTTCCCTTTATATTTTTCATAACGCTTTTCATCCATTATATAGGTTACGTGATCAAAGCCCAGGTGGTGTGCCAGGTGACTTCCGTACATGACACACCTAAGGCGCCCATACCAATAATGGAAATATTTTTGATCTCTTTCATATGTAAAATCTCCTTTGCTTAAAATGATTCTGCTTGCCTGTATATTACCGAAGTGGTTCAGAATAGATTCAGTATAGAAAAGTCAAGAATGGATGCAAGACGGTTCTTGCAGAAAAGACAGTGAGGGAGTAAAATAAACCTACATCCATAGGACAGAAGGAGGAATTTTTCCAATGAACATTATCGCAACAGAAAAGCACCAGGCGCAATCGGACCTTATTCTCAGGGTTTTGAAGTAAACGGAGTAATCTACACCTCTGGTCAGATTCCGGTGGATCCGGCAACAGGTAATATTGCAGAAGGTATTGCTGCTCAGGCTGAGCAGAGCTGCAAGAACGTAGGAGCTATTCTGGAAGCAGCAGGAAGTGGTTATGATAAAGTTGTAAAGACGACCTGTTTCCCTGGCTGAGATCGCTGATTTTGCTGCATTCAACGAAGTATATGCAAAAATATTTCACATCCAAACCGGCAAGAAGCTGTGTGGCAGTAAAAGATCTTCCGAAAGGAGTTCTTTGTGAAGTAGAGGCGATTGCAGTAAAATAATATGTGGATAGTATATGCTATTGGATCTTCATTTTTTGCGGGAATCACAGCGATTCTCGCAAAATGTGGAATCCGGAGAACAGATTCAGATGTGGCCACCGCGATTCGTACGATCGTGGTGCTTTTATTTTCATGGCTGATGGTACTGGGTACCGGAACCATAGGGGGAATCGTGAATATTGATGGAAAGACAGTGCTGTTTTTGGTACTGTCCGGACTTGCAACAGGGGGCATCCTGGATGTGCTATTTTCGAGCACTTCAAAAGGGAGACATCAACAAAGTTGTCCCCATCGATAAGTCCAGTACGATACTGACCATATTACTGGCATTGATTTTCCTTCATGAAGGAGTCACAGCAGGAAAACTATTTTCAGTTGTGCTCATGGTCTGGGTACGATGCTGATGATCACCCGCAAGAACAGCCAAAGAGCAGATACAGGTCAGGCGGAAACGCATTGGTTCCTATATGCGGTACTGTCTGCAGTGTTTGCCAGTCTGACTGCAATCCTCGGGAAAATAGGAATTTCCGGTGTGGATTCCAACCTGGGCACTGCAATTCGTACAAGCGTTGTGCTTGCTATGGCATGGCTTATTGTATTCCTGAAACAAAAGCAGAATCAGGTGGCAGCCATTAACAAAAAAAGAATTATTTTTTTATCATCCTGTCCGGACTTGCGACGGTGCATCCTGGATGTGCTACTATAAGGCATTGCAGGGAGGACCGGCCAGTGTGGTTGTGCCGATCGATAAACTCAGTATTCTGGTAACCATCGCATTTTCAAGAATCGTATTTCATGAGAAGCTTACTAAAAAGGCGGCGGCTGGATTACTGTGTATGACAGTGGGAACACTGTTGTTGGCCATGATGTAAGCTGAGATGGTTTTAAATATTTGATTAAAAGAATATGTGAATGATTCGATAGAGAACGACTTGACAGATATTATAATTGAATAATATGTCAATACAGAGTAGCCAGGTCAGCTACTCTGTTTTTTAATGATGTCTTGATAACTATTCGGTTTTGCACGTCATCTAAAGTTGTATCTTTAATAAAATATTCTGCAATTTCATTATCTGATTTCTGTGGATATTTTGTCAGCAGATCACAGATTGTTATTATCCGTTCAATGGAAGTCCAAGGTCGTCGGAGATAGCTTCCGGTGCTTTATGTTTTGTGAAATATTGAAAACGGACAATAGCAAGCTGCATGACAAACTGACCTTCTGCAAGCCCATCTTCACGGCCTTCTCTTTTCCACATAGCTTCTTCTTCCCATCTCTGCATAAACTTCACTCCAATCTCTTCACTGGCTTTTACTTGCCTGACATGTTCATGAATTTTAATAAGGTTTTTATTTGTTTTTGGAATCTCTGGATTGAGTGCAGATTGCTCCATATACTCCAGAAATTGAATTAATTCTTCGGATACTTCATTACGGTTGGTTCCGCGGGTATTGAGGAAAATTCTGGTTGCGCCATCTTCCAGTAGCAGAGTAGGATCTTCATCACAGCGTCCGTGAAATGTATAACAATATTTTCCTTTCCCGAAAAAGATCGAAAAGGTGTGATCATAATTGTAAAGGTATCATTCAATAGATTAAAGCTTTCATCTCCGGGTTTCAGAAGAAGAAGAGTCCATGACACTCTGATAAAACCGACTTCGGCGGGCAAGGTCATTCTTCCGGCTCTTCTGAGCTTCAGTATTGTAGATTCGCAGATTTTCATCGACGGAATATACGTCAAGCCGGATAGAACAGAAGCCATGGTGCTGTTCGAACTTCTTTTTCAGTCTGCGCTGCAGTAAGCAGTTTTAAATTCTCATCCCCTAGGATGATACGTAATGCTGCTTCATGTGCCTCTGGAATGTCCATAACCTCATCAAATAGAAACTTGTCAAGTAATGTTAATTCTTTAAGTGTTTTTCAAAATTTCTCCTTTTTATTGTATCTTTATTAGCTCTGTGTTGCAAGCAAATTTACAAAAATGACGGATTTTTGGTAGATGCTTTGGCAACTGGAACATACAGAAACTACATAAAATACAAACCATAATATATTTTCGACGGATTGGATATATGGAATTCTGTGGGATCACCACTTCAGATTTGTGAGTATCATACCATAAAGGAGAACTGGAATCAATAACACAAAAGTTCACACCCGTGTAGCAGTGTGAACTTCTTTTTAATAAGAATCTTTATTTCACTTCGTTCGGAGACTCTCCGTTTTCTCAAATATACGAACATTTTCCAGAGTGGTCTGTGCGATGGCGCTCAGTGCCTCGTGGGTGAAAAATCCCTGATGAGAAGTGATCATAACATTCGGGAAGGACAGGAGTCTTGCGGTAACGGAATGCTCCAGAATCTCATCGGAACGGTCTTCGAATACGTTCGGGGTCTCCTCCTCATATACATCAAGACCGACACCGAAGAATTTATGAGCACGGATACCTTCGATCAGATCGTCCGTTTTAACCAGAGCACCTCTGGAGGTGTTGACCAGGATCACGCCGTCTTTTCATCTTCTGGATGGTCTCGCGATTAATCAGGTGATAGGTGTTGTCCATCAGCGGGCAATGAAGGGAGATCAGATCACTCTGAGCAAGCAGTTCGTCCAACGTTACATAGGTAGTGAAATCTTTGATGGACGGATTCTCAAATACATCATAGGCGATGATGTTCATACCGAATGCCGTGGCAGATTCTTGCCATAGCAGCACCGATCTTACCAGTACCAACGATACCTGCAGTTTTGCGTGGAAGTTGATACCCATCAGTCCGCCAAAGCTGAAATCATTCTCCCGTACCTTTACGTAAGCTTTATGAAGGTGGCGGTTAGCTGCCAGTGCCAGAGCCATTGCATGTTCTGCAACCGCTTCCGGAGAATAGCCCGGAACACGGATATACACGGATGCCGAAACGTTTTGCGGTCTCCATCTCTACATTGTTGAATCCTGCACAGCGGAGAAGGATCAGTTTGACACCGCACATGTTCAGAACTTCAATGGTATCGTTGCTGATATCAGCACTCACGAAAGCACATACAGCATCATAGCCATGAGCAAGCTCAGCAGTAAACGGTGTCAGCTCGGTTTTCAGAAACTTTGACTTCGATGTCAGGGTAGTTTACAGCTCTTTGGTAAAAGACTCTTTATCATAGGTTTTTGGAATCAAAGAAAATAATTTTCATTATAGATACCTCCTTGGAAATGCGATGCTCATCCTTTATCTGTTGGTTAGTATATACTATCGTTAAAAAAGATATCAAGCATTATGTGACAAAAATTTATCAAAGTCAGAAACAATATTTGACAGTTTGACGACAGCAGGAGGCATCAGTTGGCAGATTGTACATCATTCTTCTGATTCGGAATCTGGTTCGGAAAATGTGACAGGCCGGATTGGAACACCATTGACTTCCACCTGGTCATCGATCTGGATCAGCAGGTAAGACCGGCCGTTGATGACGCGGGTCTCCAGTAAAGCTGCCTTTTCCGGGCTGACTTTGACGATCACATCGGGGGTCTTTACTTCCAGTGCTTTGGTGCTGGTCAGGTTGGTGGCCAGAAATTCTGTTTTATTTCCTGCAGTTGCATCAAACTGTTCTTCAAAATGATCCAGTACTTCTTCGGAGCGCCGCTGATGGCCAGTAGATTTTTTACCTCGGGTTTGGTCAGTGTCGGCGGTTCAGGCTGATCTTTTTTTCTTCAATGATCTCGTTCAGATTTTCGTGGATGCTCACAACGGTCTCATAATCACAGGCATTTCCAAGAGTTTCCGTGACCAGTTCCTGAAAAGGTCTCTTTTGTCCTGGCAGAACAACGGTGTCTGACAGCCGAAGACTTCTTCCATCAGAGCAGGCTGCAGTACCTCCGGGTTGCGGGTGTAGTAGAGCATACTGTGAAGATCGGTGTTGCGGTCATTGAATGCGGGGAACAGAAAGCCGGCATCCGGTGCCTGTACGATCCAGCTGCGTTCCCGGTCTTCAATATTATTTTCTCAGCATTGTAGCAGAGACTTGCCTTTTGTCCAGCTTGACCGGGCAGATACTGCACATGAGATATTCATATACATCATCGGAAGCATCGAACATCTCCATGCCGTCCTCTGCTTTTCGGAATGTCATAGGACGCGTGGATCAGGATGATATAGTAGTTTTCCCCGTAAGCATAATTTTTAATGATCTTTTCATAAAATTCTTCCAGAAGGATCTCGTCCTGGAGCTTGCTGTCACGAAGTTTCAGAAGCCAGGCCTGAGTTCCGTCAGGCATTTCCTGAGCAATGGGAAATTCCATATTCAGAAGATTTTTGCCCACCGTTCCAGACAGAGTTTTTTGAAAATCTCATAATATTTGAAGATTTCTTCTTCTGGGAAGAGACAGAAATAGATTCTTTAATTCCGTGCGGATCTGCTTTTCGGCATCCACGTAGCATCCACAGATACGGGTGATGGCACAGTTCTCATGGTGAACTGTTTTCTGATCTCAAGGGTTTCTTTTTATTCATATAAATACCTGCTTTTTCTTAAAATGTTTCATTTTCATTATGGAAGAGAGATTTCATTTTGTCAATTGACTTGGTTTTCAAAATATTACTATAATAAAGTTGGATTGTTAGCACAAAGTTTGTGCAAAGTGATAAAATGTTAGGAGGAAAAGATGATTTCCAACCGTTTGCTCCAGGAGAGCCTGGAAGATTTTAAAGAGATCGTGCGTCTGCCTATGGCATTGTACGACCGGAATTGTACTTGTGTAGCAGGAGCTGAGAACATGGCCCCGGAAAAGGAAGTGTTTCAGACATTTTGTAATTCGTCTGCAGATATGCAGGCATTGGGCAATCGGTATTTGTTCCGCGTTGGAGATGGTGAAAGTGGATACATTTTATCGGTAAGTGGAGATGAGAAGGACACATATCCGATGGGAAGACTGGCGGTTCGTCAGCTGGAGAGAATCCTGGAGATCGGTTACAGCAGAGAAGACCGGAATCAGTTCATTCATAATCTTTTGCTGGATAATCTGATGCCCAGAGGGGATGTTGCCAATTATGCAAGACAGATGCACATTACGGTCCAGAATGTCGCTGGGTCGTATTTTTGGTAGAAGGAAAAGAGTGCGAAGCATTTGATATCCAGAATATTCTGAAGTCTGTGCCGAGATCAGAAACACTGACTTTATCGCATCGATGGAAGAAGATTGTGTGGCAGTGATCCGCCGTCTGGAGGATAAGGATGGAGAACAGTACAGCCATGTATTTGCAGAAGTGCTGACCAATGCTGTACAGAGAGAACTGAAAAAAGGATTCGTACATCCTACGGAACGCTGGCTACTTCTTTTTGAGAGAGGTATCCCGTTCTTATAAGGAAGCGAGAATGGCTCTGACGTGGCAGAGATCTTCTATGCAGATGAAAATGTCATTGCTTACGAGGAACTGGGAATTGGACGTCCTGATCTATCAGCTTCCGATTCCATTGTGTGAGATGTTTATTAAGGAAGTGTTTGGCGATTATGACCCGTCTACGCTGGATGAGGAGATCTCTGACAACGGTATATCAGTTCATGGAAAATGATCTGAACCTGTCTGAGACCAGTCGTCAGCTCTTTGTACATCGAAATACACTGGTCTATCGTCTGGAAAAACTTCAAAAGACTATAGGCCTTGATATCCGTCAGTTTGAGGATGCCATGACCTTTAAGATCGCCATGATGGTATTTGATTATATGAAGTATCCTGAGAGAAAAAAAACGGGAGTGATATACAGATGCCGGGCAGAAAGAAACGAGGGAGCAGAAATCTTAAGATTATGTTGTCTGCGATGGCATTACACGTACTGGCATTGCTGATCCTGGCATTGGCAGCGTATCTTCTGATTGGAGGCAAAGCAGTATCGTCAGGAACGGAGAGTGAGCAGGCTGATCCAGGAAACAGATGAATGAGGAAGATCCGGAGAGCTTATATGAACCGGAGGAGAACGGAGAAAAAGTAGCTGTCAGTACGGTAAAGAAGATTGCCAGTGAGACTGATAAGAGAACCGTTGGTATTGATGTGTCAGAATTTCGGGGAACGATTGACTGGAAACAGGTGGCGGATTCGGGTGTGGAATTCACTACGATCCGTTGTGGTTATCGGTCGCTTGGCAGTGGAGAGATACCGGGAAGATGCCTGCGCACGGTATAACCTGCAGGAAGCGAATGCCAATGGAATTCAACTGGGCGCATACTTTTTCTCTACAGCCGTAACTACAGCAGAAGCGGGAGGAAGAAGCACAGTGGATGAGTGATTTGCTGGCAGGATATCCGATTACCTATCCGGTGGCATATAACTGTGAAGGCTTTCAGAACAGCTCCAGTCGGCAGTACGGGCTCTCTGTTGACGAACGCTCGGCTATCGCAGATGCATTTCTGAAGAAAGCAGAGGCAAATGGTTACACAGGAATGTTCTATGCAGCCAGAAATGAGCTGGTGAACAATACTCTTTGGAATACAGATGCATTGGAGCTGGCATACCGTATCTGGGTAGCACAGTATGGCAGTGCGCAGACGGATGTGCCGGAATATCCGGGGAACTTCGCCATGTGGCAGTATACCAATCAGGGGAAGCGTACCAGGCATTTCCACCTATGTGGATCTGGATGTAGCTTATTTTGGCTATAGTGAGACCGCAGAGGCACAGGAGGAAGGAAGTGCTCAGCATGTGGAGGCTGATCCGGAAGTAGGAGTGAAGTTCGATGAGGTCAGTGAGCAGGTGACTTCCAAAGACACTACAGAATCTTCGCAGTACCATGGATCAGGGAGATGACAGCAATGATGGTGGCGACCTTGAAGAATGGGGAGACTGCATTGCGTACTGGAATTGGTAATAATGGCTGGTCCCGTGTAGAATACAACGGAGAAAAACTGTATGCAGTATCCAGTTATCTGACTGCAGATCTGGCTTATCAGACACCAGTGAAAAGAACCGGATGATGGATTTAAAACGCAATTTACCAGAGTCAGTGAAAATGTAACTGCCAAGGATGTGACTAATCTGAGAAATCGTCCAAGCGTGGAAGAACCTTCAGAAGTAATCGCACAGCTTCATAATGGTGAGGTGGTGGTACGGACTTGTGTTTCTGATGTGGGCTGGTCGAGAGTGGAATATAATGGTCAGATCCTGTATTGCGTCAGCAGTTATTTGCAACTTACAGAATAATCCGGACTAAAAATTTTTCATTTTTTTTTCGTTATCTGTCTAAAAAATATTGCAAAACCAGAAAAATCGTAATAAAATTATTAACCGTTGAAATGCAAACACAAATATGACAGAGGAGATCGAAGAAAATGAGTTATGTTGATGAAGTGCTCGCAAGAGTAAAAGCTAAGAATGCATCTGAACCGGAATTCCTGCAGGCTGTTAGAAGAAGTACTGGAGTCTTTAAGACCAGTGATCGAGAGGCACATGAGGAGCAGTATAAAAAAAAGCTCTGCTTGAGAGACTGACTGAGCCGGATCGTCAGATCAAATTCCGCGTACCGTGGGTGACGATAAAGGGTCAGGTTCAGGTGAACACTGGTTATCGTGTACAGTTCAACAATGCAATTGGACCGTACAAAGGGAGGACTGAGACTTCATCCTTCAGTAAATATCGGAATTATTAAATTCCTTGGATTTGAGCAGGTATTCAAAAACTCTCTGACCGGACTTCCGATCGGTGGTGGTAAAGGCGGTTCTGACTTTGATCCGAAGGGCGTAAAATCTGACAGAGAGATTATGGCATTCTGCCAGAGTTTCATCACGGAACTTTACAAATATATTGGTGCAGATGTAGACGTACCTGCTGGTGATATCGGTACCGGCGGACGTGAAATCGGTTATATGTACGGACAGTACAAGAGACTCCCGGACTGTATGAAGGTGTTCCTGACTGGAAAAGGGCCTGACCTACGGCGGATCTCTTGCAAGAACTGAGGCAACTGGTTACGGACTTCTGTATCTGACCCGTGAGCTGATGAGATGCCACGGCATGGATATGAAAGATAAGGTCTGCTGCGTATCCGGATCTGGTAACGTAGCAATTTATGCAGTAGAGAAAGCACAGCAGATGGGTGCAAAGTTGTTACCGTATCTGATTCCACTGGCTGGATCTATGATCCGGAAGGAATCGATGTGGCACTTCTGAAAGAAGTAAAAGAAGTAAAACGTGCTCGTCTGACCGAGTATGCAGCTGCAAGACCGAGTGCTCAGTATCATGAGGGTCGCGGCGTATGGCAGATCAAATGTGATATCGACTCTTCCGTGTGCAACTCAGAACGAGCTGCTGATCGATGATGCAAAACACTGGTTGCTAACGGTGTTACCGCTGTTTGTGAGGGCGCTAATATGCCTACTACCCTGGAAGCTACCAAATATCTGCAGGATAATGGTGTACTGTTTGTATGCGGTAAAGCATCCAATGCAGGTGGTGTAGCTACTTCTGGTCTCGAGATGACCCAGAACAGCGAGCGTCTGAGTTGGACCTTCGATGAGGTAAATGCAAAACTTGAGCAGATCATGATCAACATTTATCACAACATTGATGATGCTTCCAAGCGTTATGATATGGAAGGCAACTATGTTGCAGGCGCTAATATCGCAGGCTTTCGAGAAAGTTGCAAATGCTAT
>VOFC01004692.1_pt1 | contig 13210 bp, 26 predicted proteins | sample 5384161 | NCBI WGS metagenome assembly VOFC01 (sample SAMN12384722, study PRJNA508395) | human gut metagenome | isolation source: healthy gut B | host: Homo sapiens | reverse complement strand
AGAATGGAACAATGGATTTGTAATTGAAAGATGTTCTGATGGAAGCCAGTTTGTATGGATTCCTGTTGGAAGTCTCGACTCTAATGGAACACTTGATGGAGAACATTTTTCGGAGAAATTCGGCAGACGAAATTACAGGAACGAAGAATTTTCGGATGATGAATTCAATGAAGCTTTAAATGGTGAACTGCTTGAACAATTTGAAAGTGTCAAAAAATATGGGGATTTTATATTTCTCGCTATAACATTTCCAAGAGTTCAGCAGGAAAACCGCAGTCGGTAAAAGGAGTTATGCCGTGGGTAAACATCAATTTTGATGATGCCAAGAAGGTTGCATCCACTATTGAAGATAATGAAGCAGTTAAGAGTCATCTGACTTTTGGTGCAGAATATGATTCGGTATTGAAGTGGTTTATTAAAACGGAAATTAAAACTCTTGCTGAAATTGCAGAGGACTCTACTGCATGGGGCAACCATTGGAGTACAGAGAATTCTCCGAAGAAAGTAGTTGAAACAGGAAGCAGAGAAGAATGGTGTGCTAATAACATCTACGACTTTGCAGGTAATGTAGATGAATGGACACAAGAGCAAAACGCAAGTTCTTTTCGTGTTATCCGCGGTTGCAATTTCTACCAGGATGGGTTCTATTACCCTGTCGCCTTTCGCGGTTACAACAATCCTGGTTACTTCTATTACGGCACTGGTTTTCGTGCCACGCTTTATATTAAGTAGCACTGACCACTGTGTAAAATTGCTTTAATTGTATCCAAGCACAGACAGAAGGAGAGAACTTTGAAATTTCAAAGTCTCTCTTTCTTTTATATATTTTTTAATAGGAGTTGATATAAAGATGGAGAAAAGCAAAGATAACAGATTTGTAATAATAGTGAAAAGTGTAAACCATGCATTCTTTTATATTCTCAGTAAATTCGTGAAGTATAAGTTCTATAAGCTGTGTGTACATTGTTTTCAATTTATCAAAATCTTCATAACTCATTATTGCAAATTCATATAATTTATCTCCAATATTATATTCAAAATCATTAGTAGCACCAAAAAACTCTTCGATCATTTTTTATTACAATTTTATTATTTTTAAGTGTAAAATTAGTTATCATCAATGTTTCCTCCATTTTCAAAAATAGAATATAGCTATTTCAATTTTTAATTTATCTATAGACTTGCAAAAAAAGTAATTTACAACACTTTTTAAGGCCTTATAATAAAAATCGCAAGTAGAAAATAGCACGTGTAAATAATTATTTTCTATCAACAGCACATTGAAAATTGAATAGCAAACTACAAGCACAGATAATGAAACTTTCGTCTGGCTAACGTGATGTGAAGTGGCAATTCTCTAAAAAGAGGAATGATGGCAAATCTCATATGGGATTAAATCCACTTATGGTTTTTTAATTGATAAGACATAGCAGAGTGTATTGTATAAAGTAAGGAAAATTTGGAAATAATTACAACTAAAGGAGTGAGATTTATGCAAGAAAGAAAAGAAAAGAAAAAGTATAAAAAGAAAAACAATTTTAGAATAAATATTATATTTAATGAAAAAGGAGAAGCATTAGAGAAAATAATAGAAAGAGCATTTGGAAATTATTGTCTGAAGAAAAATTAAAGTAAAATAATGGTATTTAGTGAGATAATATGTTATAATACTTGCAAAGAGTATCAATATTATCTCATTATCTTTACATAGCAAGTAAGGAGGTAAATGTGAGCTATTCAATAATGAATAATATTGATTATAAAGTAGGCATATATATAAGGCTTTCAAGAGAAGATGAAGAAAAAAGAAAAATATCAAGAAAGTGAAAGTATTGGAAACCAAAGAACTTTGCTAATGCAATATATCAAAGAAAACAAACTAAACTTTATATCAGAATACGTTGATGATGGTGTAAGTGGTACAAGTTTTGATAGACCTGCATTTAATAGAATGATAGCAGATATTGAAGCTCGGTAAAATCAATATGATCGTCACGAAAGACTTATCAAGACTAGGTAGAAATTATGTGCAATCAGGATTATACATTGAAACATATTTTCCAGAACATGAAGTAAGGTTTGTTGCAATATTAGACAATATAGATACGGCTTATGATACATCAAACAATGATATAGCACCATTTAAATCAATATTAAATGAAATGTATGCAAAAGATACATCAAAGAAAATAAATAGTGTATTACAATCAAAAAAGAAATCTTGAGAATATTTAGGAACAGCACCTTATGGCTATAAAAAAAAGATCCAGAAAATAAATACCATTTAATAATAGATGAAGAAGCAGCAAATGTAGTAAAACTAATATATGAAAAATATTTAGCAGGGTTTGGTACAATGCAAATAGCAGATTATTTAAGTAAAAAAAAGAGATTCCAATTCCATCAGATTATAACAAGAGAAAAAAAGGGAACAAAGTCTTTAACTTATGGACTATGGCAACAATCTACAGTAAGATTTATTCTTTCAAATGAAATTTATACAGGAACAGTTATACAAGGAAAAAAGAAAGAAAGTAAGTTTTAAATCTAAAAAATTTATAGATTTACCAGAAGAAGATTGGATAAAAGTAAAAAATATGCACGAAGCTATTATAAGTAAAGAGGATTTTGAAAGAGCAAAAAAAAAGTAATTGGGGCAACTAAAGGCTCAAGAGTAGTTCAAAATGATTACTTATTTAAGGGATTACTTAGATGTTATGATTGCAAAGGATATATTGGAATAAGAAGTCCAGATAAAAACGGAAATATCTATGGTAGATGCCAAAGATATGGAAGGTTTGGAAAATTTGATGTATGTTCACCACACAATTTTAATTATCAAGTTTTTGAAGAACAAATGCTAGAAGTTTTAAGAGAAGTTTGTAAAGAATATACCAATACAAAAAAACTAGAAGAAATTGCAAAACAAACAAAAACAAAACAATCAAAAGAAATAGATATAAAAAAACAAATAGAATCTTTTAAACAGCAGGTAGAGAGTGAAACTAGAAAGTTGGAAGTAATGTATGATGATAGACTGGCAGGAATTATAACACTTGAGGAATATATGAAAAATGCAAATAGAATAAAAAGAATTGGTTAGAGGATATGAACAAAACATCAAAGAGCTTGAACAAGAGCTATCAGGAGAAAGTGATAAGACAAAAAATGATAATAGATTAGATAATTTGATAGAAGAGTTTCTTAATATGGAAAAACCAAAAAAGAAATAATTAGAGAATTTATAGAAAAAATTGAAATTCATAGCGACAAGCAAGTTGATATTTATTTCAATTTTAAACCATTACAAGATTTAAATAATAATTTTATATGTGCTAGAAAAGAATATGAGAAAAAGTAGGATAGAAAAAATGTCCACAACAACAATACACACATTCTGCAATATGGACAATAATTGCAGAAGCAATGCTTAATTCAAACGAAAAAGCATATGAGTACTATAGAATGATAAACCCAATAGAACACGCAAAAAAACAAGGGAAGAAGCAAAAAAATATAAAGTAGAACCATATGTAATTTCAGCAGATATATATGGCCAGGGAAATTTAGCAGGAAGAGGTGGCTGGACTTGGTATACAGGTTCTGGAAGTTGGATGATAGTTGCAGGGTTAAAGTATATATTAGGACTTGAAATAAAAGATGGATATTTAAGTATGAATCCACATATACCAGGATTTTGGAAATAATATGAAATAAAATATAAATATGGAGAAAGCATATACAACATTCAAGTTGCAAGAAAGAAAGGTCAAAGTACAAGTTTTAATTCCGAAGTAGAAATGTATTGCAATAATCAGAGAATAGAACAAAATAAGATAAGACTAGAAAACAACGGAAAAATCTATAATATAAATGTAATAATCCAGTAATAATATTGAAAAAAACTTTGACAATATGTAATAGTAGAGGTATAATAAATGCGAAAATGAAGTTTTTTATTGGAGGAAAAAAATGGACCAATATTATAACCAAAGAGCAATAAATACCGGAAATATATATGGCAAAACTGTATCACAAAAAAAATATACAGGGGCTAAAACACAAAGGCAAGAAGCTGTAAAAAAGCAAAGCATGCCAAGGCAAAAAAGGCATCATAAGAAAAAAATAAAATTAAGTGTTGTATCAATTGCTTTAATTGCAGGAATTGAGCTGCATCTGTTCCTGCAATTACAACACTTGCAAATAGAGCAAATAATATTGCAAGTTCAAAAGAAGCAATAGAAATAGATGCATCTACACAATATTTTATGGAAAATTTAGAACAAAATGCAGTAATGCAAAGCGTTATAAATAGCGAAAATGCAATGAAGTTACAAAATGTAAATAATGCTATAGTTACATATAAAACTCTAAAATACAAAAGTGATAAAACTCTTAGTGAACAAGAACAATATTTAGAGGCTTATAAAACAATATGCAATTCTAAAGACCTAATAATAGATACATATGAGGGAATAATCAAAACTAAAATTGCAGAGCCTTATGGAATAAAAGATGCAAGTAAAATAGACATAGAAGACGTCCCGGATGCTAAAAATGGAGTGTTACATTCACCAATGATAACATTGCCAGATGGTACTAAAATAAATGCAGAGGGAAAAATATTAAATTCACTAGCTTCTATGGACAAGACATTAAAAAATGAAATAATAAAATTATATGATGCAAAAGGAATAAAAATAGACTTAGAAGGAAGCAAGTTAGAAGAATTGCCAGTAGACCAGTTAATACAAATATATGAAGACTCAAAGGCATTCGAAAAAGAATATTCTATTAGCAAAGATAATAAGGGAAATTTAAGTACTAATAAAACAAACGAAAAAGAAAAATAAAGTACAGGCAAAAGAAGATGAGCCAGAATTATAGAAAATAAAAGGAGTGTACTCTATGAAAGAAGAATTAGATCCAAATAAAAAAAACAATATTAGTTGTTGATGACGAAAAACCAATAATAGATATATTAGTTTATAATCTACAAAAGGAAGGTTACAATACAATTGAAGCAACTGATGGAGAAATGGGATTAAATTTAGCAATTGAAAAAAGACCTAATTTAATATTATTAGATGTAATGCTTCCAAAATGGATGGATTAACAGTTTGCAAAAGAATAAAAGCAATCTTACAGTGTTCCAATACTTATGCTATCTGCAAGAGACGAAGAAGTAGATAAAATAGTCGGGCTTGAATTAGGTGCAGATGATTATATTACTAAACCATTTAGTGTTAGAGAATTAATGGCAAGGGTAAAAGCCAATTTAAGAAAAATGGATGACGAAAAAGAAGACAAGAAAAAAGAGAATGAAAAGAAAAAAATAATAAAATTGTAGTTGGAGACTTAGAATTAGATCTAGAAAAAGTAGAAGTAAGAGTAAAAGGTCAAGTAAAATCATTAACACCAAAGGAATTTGAATTAGTAAAATATTTAGCAATGCAACCGGGAGTGCCAGTTACAAGAGAGGTACTTTTAGAAAAAGTTTGGAACTATGAATACTATGGAGACATAAGAACAGTTGATGTTACTGTATGTAGAATTAGAGAAAAACTTGGAGATAGCACAAAAAATTCAAAAATAATAATTAATAAAAGAGGAATAGGTTATTACCTAGCTTCTAAATAAGGTAAAAATAATGATGAAAAATATACAAACAAAAATATTATTAATATTTTATATAATAGGAATTGCTATAATTTTAGGAATCGGAGCATTTTTATAGCAATAATAAACAGTGGCTCTCAATTGGAAATGCCAATATTCAAATACAGCAAACAAAAATACTAATATTAAGCTCAATATTAGTATTTTCTTGCATTGTTTTATTAGTTGGAATATATGTTGTAAAACATATTATACACCCAATGGATAAATTAATTAAAGAAACAGAAAAAGTAACAGGAAAAGAAGATGGAAAACTAATAGAAGTTGGAAAAGTATCTAAAAAAAGAAGAAAAACAGAAGTAGATACCTTAACAAATGCAATTGGTATAATGACTATTGAGCTAAACCAAAAATTGAATGATGTTAATAGGCAAAAAAAAAGAGAAATAGAAGCAATTTTATTACATATGAATGATGGTGTTATTGCATTTGACGAAAATGGCAAAATTATGCATATAAACCCTGCAGCTAAAGAACTTTTAAATATAAACAACGAAGTAACATTTGAAGAAATATTTAAAAAATAATGTATTTATTTCTCATAGTTATATGTTTGTTGGAAATGATGGAATAGGTAAAAAAATGATTGCAAAAAGAATTTGCAAAAAATATCTTATGTCTGTCAGATAAAAAAACAATAGTGAAACTTGTGATTCTTGTATAAAATTTATATCTGGAAATAATCCAGATTATATAGAAATTATACCAGATGGAAACTCAATAAAAATTTCTCAAATAAGAGAAATGCAAAGAAAACGTTTATCAAAAACCAATAGTTTCTAATAAAAAGTTTTTTATAATAGACGAAGCAGAAAAAATGACTGTAGAGGCGCAAAACAGTTTATTAAAAACATTAGAAGAACCACCAGAATACATAGTAATTATTATAATTACATCAAATGAAAATAAAATGTTAAACACAGTAAAATCTAGATGTATGAGAATCAATTTTATAAATTTAACACCAAAGGAAATAGAAAACTATATAAATAAAAATAACATAGTTGTAAATTCTAAAAACATAGTAGAAATGTGTAATGGAAGCATTCGGCAGACTGGCTAAAATAAATGAAAACATAGAAGAATACAACGAGTTAGAAAGAGCAATGCAAAAGCTATTAGCAAATAACATAAAAAATATAGTACAAGAAATGAACAGATTTACCGTTTTGTATAACTCTAAAGAGATTATACAAGATTTACTAGACTATATGACAGTAATTGTATATAATTATATAAGTAAAGAAAAAAGATTACAGAGTAAGATTCATAAACATAATTAATTATATAGAAAACACAAAAATAAAATTAAATTCAAATACAAATTACGAAATGAGCATAGATAGCTTATTAATGAAAATATGGGAGGAATTTTAAGTGAAAATAATAGCAGGAATAAAATTTAGAAAACCCGGCAAAGTATATTTCTTCGATCCAGGATATATAAGATTAAAAGCAGGAGATAAAGTAATAGTAGAAACATCAATGGGAGAAGACATTGGAGAAGTGGTAATTGGTAAAAAGAGAAATACCAGAAGAAAAAATTACAACACCATTAAAAAAAAAGTAATTCGTCTTGCAAATCAAAAGAGACTTAAAAAGACAAGAAGAAAACAAAGCAAAAGAACAGGCTGCATTTAAAGTATGCAAAGATAAAATAAAAGAACATAAATTAATAATGAATTTAGTAGATGTAGAAGTAAAATTTGACAATTCAAAAATGATATTCTACTTTACAGCAGACGGAAGAGTAGACTTTAGAGATTTAGTAAAAGATTTAGCAGCTATATACAAAACAAGAATAGAATTAAGACAAATAGGAGTAAGAGACGAGGTTAAAAAAATAGGTGGTAATGGAGTTTGCGGAAGAGAACTATGTTGCTGTTCATTCTTAAACAACTTTGACATTGTATCCATAAAAATGGCAAAAGAACAATGCACATCACTAAATCCATCTAAAATATCTGGAAACTGTGGCAGACTTATGTGTTGCTTAAAATACGAACAAAAGTATATGAAGAAAAAAACTAAAAAAGCTTCCTAAAGTTGGTTCAGTAGTAAAACAGAAGATGGGGAAGGAACAATATCATCAGTAGAAGTTTTAAAAGAAGAAGTAAAAAAGTACAATTTAAGAAAAGATGATGTTAATACATATAAAATTACAAAGCAAAAGAAGTAAAAGTAATAAAGAGTTCAAACCAAGATGTGCTTTCAGATTCGGAAAAACTTGAAGACTTAAAAGAATTAGAAGCATTAGAAAAATTAGAAAAAGAAGAAAGAAAGCACGTATCAAATTCAGAAGAAGAATAAAATTTATTATAAAAAAATAAATGTGATTAAATATATATAATTAATATAATATTTGATAATTATTGTTTAAAAATACCGCGCAGCGCCAAACGAATGAAGTGAGTGCGAATGGAGCAATTCCTCGAGACCTTTGGGATTGAATTGCAACCGCCAGGTATGAAGAACAATACATTATCAAATTATTATATTAATTAGAAAAATAACACTTAAAAAAGATATAAAAATTCCCCTTCTATTTTAGAAGGGGAGTATTTTATTCTTCTTCTGGAGCACCAACAGGGCAAACAGAAGCACAAGTTCCACAACTAATACACATAGAAGGGTCTATTTCATATTTTGAACCAGCATCAGATATACAAGAAACTGGACAATTTGCAGCACAAGCTCCACAAGCTATACATTTATCAGTAATTTTATATGCCATAATTTATTCACCACCTTAATATCAATTTCTAGTTTTCGCCCAAAGGGGACGTCCCTTTTGGACGAAAACTGTTAATTTTACTACTTAATTTCGTTTAAGCTTTATTTGTCATCTCTTTCTAAGTTTAACAATTCTTGCCATCTTTTGTCAACCTCTTTTTTGAAATTCTTCTATCATCCATTCATTTCCTGGCTTAAACATATGCTTAAAAAACGCTTTTGAGGACGTAAAAATTCTTCAACAGGTAATTTCTTTGCTGGCTTATATGTAATGTGATATACTCCATTTACAACCTCGAATAAAGGCCAGTAACAAGTATCTATTGCTAGTTTGTTAATTTTCATTAAATCTTCTGTATTATAACCCCAGCCACGTGGACAAGGTGCTAAAACATTTAGAAAAGTAGCTCCCTCTGTGTATATTGCTTTTTCTGCTTTTTCGTACAAATCTTTAAAATTTGCAAATGCAGCTGTTTGAGCAACATATGGTAAATGATGAGATACCATTATTTGAGTTAAATCTTTTCTAGATTGCATTTTTCCAGGAATTACAGAACCTGCTGGAGATGTTGTTGTATCTGCAAATTTTGGAGTTGCAGAAGAACGCTGAATTCCAGTATTCATATATGCACCATTATCATAGCAAACATATGTCATATCGTGACCTCTTTCCATTGCACCAGAAAGAGACTGAAGACCTATATCATAAGTTCCACCATCTCCACCAAAAGCTATAAATTTTGTTTGAGATCCATCTTTTTCATCTAATTTACCTTGCTTTTTTTTAGAGACTTATAAGCAGCTTCAACACCAGAACATGTTGCTGCAGCACATTCAAATGCAGTGTGAATATAAGAATCGGTCCAAGCAGTATAAGGATATATACAAGTAGAAACTTCCATACATCCAGTTGCATTTGCAACAACTGCATGATCGTTTTCGTGTAAAAGCTCTCATTACCATTCTTGCAACAGGGGGTGCTCCACAACCAGCACACATTCTATGACCTGCTGTAAATCTTGAGGGTTTTGTTGCAACTACTTCTTTTAAATTGTAAGCCATAAATTATTTACCTCCTTTTCTTAAACCTAAAAATCTATAAGGATTTTTAACTTCTTTTTCAGAAACTATATCTTGTAAATCTTTGTATACGGATTCAATGTCCTTAGTTGTAGTATCTCTTCCACCAATACCATAAACGTAATTAACCATTGGCACATGTTCATCGCTAAATGCATACATTGCAGATGTAATATCTTCAAATAAAGGTCCACCAGCAGCATTAACACTATCAGATTTATCCAAAATTGCAACAGCTTTTAAATTAGATAAAACTTTTGCAACTTCTTCGGCAGGGAATGGTCTAAATACACGTATTTTTAATAAACCAGCTTTTATACCTTGAGCCCTTAAAAGAATCTACTACAGCCTTAGTTGTTCCAGCAGTTGAATTCATACAAACGATAGCAATTTCTGCATCTTCTAACTTGTATTCTTCAAAGAAACCATATTTTCTTCCTGTCATTTTGTCAAACTTTTCTGCAACATCTAAAATAACTTGTTGTGCATTTTTCATAGCCTCGGATTGTTGGTATTTATGCTCAAAAAAGATAAGCTTGTAAATCCATTGGACCAACTGCAATTGGTTCTTCTTTATTTAAAAGATAATGTTCTGGTTTATAAGTACCAACAAATTCTTTTTACTTTTTCATCTTCAATTGATTCTATATTTTCTATAGAATGAGATGTTATAAATCCGTCTTGGCAAATCATTAAAGGAAGCATAACCTTCTTATTTTCTGCAATTTGATGTGCCATAATTAAATTATCATAAGCCTCTTGATTATTCTCAGAAAAAAGCATAATCCATCCAGCATCTCTAACTCCCATTGCATCTGAATGGTCGTTATGAATATTTAAAGGACCAGAAACTGCTCTATTTACTAATGAAAGAACAATAGGAAGCCTTGAGGCAGAAGCGATGTAAAGCATTTCCCACATAAAAGATAAACCATTAGAAGAAGTTGCTGTCATTGCTCTTGCACCAGCTGCTTCTGCACCAATACAAGCACTCATAGCACTATGCTCACTTTCAACTGCAACAAACTCTGTATCTACTTGACCATTACTTACAAAAGTAGAAAAGTATTGTGGAATTTCTGTAGAAGGTGTAATAGGGAAAGCTGCAACAACGTCTGGATTAATTTGTCTCATAGCAACAGCAGAAGCTTCATTTCCACTTAAACGTTCTCTAATACTCATTACTTATCAACTCCTTCCCTCATTTCAATTGCACCGAATGGGCAAACTTTGCTACATACGCCACATCCTTTGCAATAATCATAATCAAAATCTTTTCTCTTAAAAGTTTCTTTATCAACTGGAATAGAATCATCTGGGCATACAGGGAAGCAAAGACCACATTGAGTGCACTTTTCTTCAATCCAAACAGGACACATACTTCTCCAGTCACCAGTTTTGAACTCTCTGGCATTTCCAGCTTGATAAATAACTCCACCAGGAGTAATATCTTCTACTGGTGTGTTTTTATTTATATGCATTTCTGCCATTTTTTTCCTCCTTTTTCAATATTTATAATTATGTCGAATTTTTTATCAATTTAATTTAGGTTATATTTTATACTTTTTAATAAACTTGTTTAACCTCTGCTAAAGCCATCTCCAAAGCCTTCATATTTCCATCTATAACTTCCGGCTTTTTAGCAAATTTATGTTTAAAAAGATCCTTTCATATCATTCAAAAAAATCTTCTTCATTCATAATACCTGCAACCTTTTACAATAGCGGCAAGCATTGGAGTATTTGGAAAATATTTACCCAAAGCTTCTTCAGAAATTTTTCTTGCGTCAATACAATAAACTCTTCCCTTTATAACCTTTTAATACTTTCTTCAAATAATCTGCATCTTTAACAGTATTAATAACAATTGCACCAGTTTCCTTTAAACCTGCAGTAACATCAACACTTTCTAAAAGTGTATCATCTACAACAACAACATAATCTGGCTCATAAATATTGCTATGAATAACAATAGGACTATTACTAATACGATTGTAAGCAGTAATAGGAGCTCCCATTCTTTCTGGACCATATTCTGGAAAACCTTGAATATATTTGCCAGTATTAAATGCAGCATCCGCAAGCAGAAGTGAAGCAGTTTTTGTACCTTGACCGCCTCTGCCGTGCCATCTAATTTCAACTAAATTGTCCATTGTAACCTCCTTAAAAATAATGTATAATTTGTCTTTTGCACAAGAATTTTTTATATAATAAATTTCTTATGCAATAATTTTATTTCTTAAGGAAAAATATTTATTTTAAATTTATTGTAATTTTCCTAAGAAATTAATAATAGAAATTTACAAATTTAGTATAGTATTAAACTTCAACTATGTCAAGAAAACTGACCATAAAAAATGCAAAAAATAAAATGCAAAATACGCAATTTTACTTGACTTTTTGCCCTTTTGTATAATATATTTATAGAAAAATTATGGATATAAAAAAAAAATCTATAAAAGTTTGTTATAAATGGCAATAATAATATGGAATGGAGGATTCTATGGGAGAGGTTATAGTAATAACATCAGGAAAAGGTGGAGTAGGAAAAACAACTACAACAGCAAATCTTGGTTCTGCCCTAGCCCTAAATGGCAAAAAGTAGTATTAGTAGATACTGATATAGGCTTAAGAAACCTAGACGTAGTAATGGGACTAGAAAACAGAATTGTATATGACATAGTAGATGTTGTAGAAGAAAAGTGCAAACTAAGACAAGCTCTTATAAAAGACAAAAGATTTGAACAATTGTTTTTACTTCCAGCTGCTCAAACAAGAGACAAAAGTGCTATAAATGAAGAACAAATGAAAGACCTAACTAACAAACTAAAAGAAGAATTCGATTATATTTTTAATAGACTGTCCGGCAGGAATAGAGCAAGGTTTCAAAAATGCAATTGCTGGTGCCGACAGAGCAGTTGTTGTAACAAATGCAGAAATATCTTCAATAAGAGATGCAGATAGAATAATAGGATTACTAGAAGCATCAGAAATAAAAAAATCCAGAGCTTATTATAAATAGATTAAGACCTAATATGGTTAAAAAGGCGAAATGATGGATGTAAACGACATCGTAGACCTTCTATCAATTAACCTTATTGGTGTCGTTCCAGATGATGAATTTATAATAACTCAAACAAATAAAGGAGAACCTGCAGTAATTAATAAGAAAGCTCCTTCAGGAAAAGCTTACTTAGAAATTGCAAGAAGAATTTTAGGAGACAACATAGATGTTACAATTCCGGGAAAAGATGAAGGATTCTTTGCTAAAATAAAGGGAATATTTAGAAAAAAATAATTATTGGAGGAAAAGATGTTTGAAAATATTATAAGCTTTTTTAAAAAAATGGGAAGAAAAGATGCATTAGAAGAAAAATCTAAAGATACAGCCAAAGAAAGATTGCAATTAGTATTAACACAAGATAGAGCCAATGTGTCTGCAGACTTCCTAGATATGATGAGACAAGAAATTATAGATATAATAAAAAATACATAGATGTAGATGAAAACCAAATAGACGTAAAATTAACCAACAGAACAAACGAAGATGGAACAATTGGTGCACCTGCATTATATGCGAACATTCCTATTGGTGGGAATAAAAGAACATCTTGTAAAAAAAGAAGAACCAAAAGCAGAAGAAAATAAAGAAAAAAAAGTAGAAGAAAAAAGAAGTTGTAGAAGAAACAAAAATACAGAAACAGAAGAAATAGTAGAAG
>VOFC01006018.1_pt1 | contig 13216 bp, 19 predicted proteins | sample 5384161 | NCBI WGS metagenome assembly VOFC01 (sample SAMN12384722, study PRJNA508395) | human gut metagenome | isolation source: healthy gut B | host: Homo sapiens | reverse complement strand
TAGCACTTATGGTCAGTTTTATCCATAGGCACTGGTCAGCATAAAGATCGCACTGATCATATCCGGTTACCGCATTTATATCACGTCCAACCATGCCCAAAGCCTCCAGATATTCACCATTCCCTGCCAGGAAAATGTTTACTACCGGCAAACGACATATGCTCCAGAAAATGGGCGGCCTTTTGCTCTTCCGACTTCTTGAACAGAACCGATACGCATCACTAACCGGAATTCTGTTTAGATCGGCGCCTCGTTAGAAGGATTAAATAATGTAACCCATTAGCCAAGGTCCCTTCAACTGACTAGGAGGTAATTTACTTTTTTCTCCAAATGAGAAGCTTTCTGTTGTGCAGAAACATATTTAAAGGAGTCTCTAATAGAACTGCCAAGAATACAACTTTTTAAACTTTGTCTGCTTCAAACATGAATGGTCGTTTTATATATTATATTTATTCATTTAATGTATAAGTCACGCGAATCTGAGTATACCCTAACGAATTAACGCGATCCCAAAGGGAATTGAAAACTAAAAGTTTTTCTCATTAAACATTCCCTTTCAGTTCAATCAGTCTGAAGGTTCATTCTCCCAATTGTCTTCATCAATAGACGAATACACTAAACAAACTGGATTTAAAGTTATTCCTTCCTCTATCAAATCACTAACACTCCTTCCACCATATTATCTCCCTCCTGAGGACTAAAATCGTAGCCACCTTCGTCAGCCATTTTCTTCCAACGCTCCCAAGCGGTAAAAATATTCAAAAGAGCAATGATTCTATTTCTTCATCCCAAAAGATTTAAGTCAGGGCCTACGAATGAAAAAGTACCTTCATCCGGCAATAATTCCAAATTATCAAGAACTACACTAAATACTTCGCTTATAAGCTCATGTCGCAGCCAATCGCCTCCATCATAGAGACATATTTACTTCCTTCAAAAATCCAAAATTCATTCTCCACCGTTTCTTTTCTGTATATTTCCCACAAAAATGAAGTTATTCCATTGATTATCAATCATCTTAAGTATCGGACGATCTGCAGTAGCATTCTCACTCAATGTTATCATACTCTTTCCTTCAAAGGAGCGAGTCTCCGTATCACTAAATACTCCAACCTCATCTGCTGGGAAAGTCACCTCTACGCGACAGCTTACTTCACCCATAAAGCGATTAAGATTAAGCCTGTACTTCTCCATATAGCCATGAACAAACTCAATCTGTTGTTCGGTCAAGTCCGGCAAGGTTGGATTTGGCCTTACAGTCAGTTTCAATTCATTCCATGGTTGCATACGTTCGTCTGTATAATCCTTTACCTTTAAAGTTATCATCCTTTGGTTATTCAGCAAACTCTGACGATTGAAAGTACCTTGAAACGCGCCGTCTTCCCCGCCTTTATTTGTACTGCCCCATTTTCCAAGCGCAAAATATCATCTGCATTATCCAACAATTCGAAATTAATTACAGCATCATTTTCTACGGAAGTAGCCAGAAAGTACATCAACAGTAATTGCACGTTCATCACTTTCCGAAAGTGCAGGATCATCGGAAGTACTCATTTGTATATAATTGCGTCCCTTATAAGTATAATCAATGTTGTTACTACAAGCTATAACAATCCAGGACAGACAAATCAAAAAATGAATAAAAAAATAATATTTGTATTTCATAATCTTCTTTGTTTTTAAGATAGAAAAATTATCTATTCAGAGGCCACCTCATTTTGAGTCATATTCTCATTATATTTATATTCAGAACGAGGAATAGGAAAACACCAGCGATAATCGCTACTCTCAATTTTTACATCTTCACTGCTCCCCCATTTCGCTAACCGGGAAAGGCTTCCAGAATGTAAACGTTTCAAATCAAAATACAGTATACCTTCACCCGCAAATTCTTTCATTTTTTCCAGATGAATAGCCTGCAGCAGTGCATTACCTGTCAGTCCCTCATCAAGAGTCGTGGCTTGACAAGCTGCCAAATATTCATTCAATTTCCGAATTGCGACATCTTCTTTACCCACCATCCGACTATAAGCCTCGGTAGCTATGAAATAAGCTCCGGCATAACGCATTATATTTATATATTGTATGCTTTCTCTGAATCCTTATTTACTTTATTATATTTACCTAGCAAATTCCTTTGTTCTCCTTCCATTTCAAAAAAGGATAAACATTGTATGTCTTCCGTATATCTTCCTCCCCATAAACAATCTGAGGATTCAAAGCGAAATAATCACCACTTGTTTCATTAAACTGAATGTCCGCATAATAACTCTTTGCTGTATAAAACGCAAAGATACGCCCCTTGCAAGAAGCAGTTTCCCACAAACGTTTATATCCCGCAACAGTAAACATATCATCTGTTGCCTGCTCTAATATTTTCTCTGCATAAATCGCAGCCTGTCCATATTGTCCTGCATATAATTCCAGTTCAGCAAGCAAATAATAAACCGCTGTTTGAGATAACCACCCATTTTTTTCCGGAGCATTCTCCGTATCGGCCGCCTCTGTCAACAATGTACGGATAGCAGATACACAATCTTCAATAGAAGAACGTTTTGGAAATTCAAGTCCCAAACGTTCTTTCAAAACAATGCCATCAGCTTTGCGGATCTTTGTCATAAGCTGGTGCAAACAACCTTAGCAAATTGAAATAACAAAGAGCCTTCAATGCTTTGCACTCACTTATTATAGCTGCTTTTGCACTCTCCTCCGAAGCATTCTCCAATACGATATTATCCACCCGTTCAAGCAAAGTATTGCAAAAAGCAATTGTATTATAATATTCCAGCCAGATAGTCTCCGCAAAAGAAGTTATAGAGTTATCCTGCCACAAATAAAGATTCTTCTGACTCATATCCTTTCCTGTAATAGACGTTTGACAAAAAAGTCATCACCTAAGATAGAAAGTTCATATTCATAGTGCGGATATAGTAAATAAGCAGATGTCAGGAGCGAACGGGCCGTGGAAACATTAGTAATAGCATCAGGATCCGAATACTGGTCAGCAGGAGGAATATCAAGTGAACAAGACGATACTCCCGCTAAAATTCCTGATATGGCAGTAAATATATAGATGAATTTCTTTTATCATAATCATTATTCTTTAAAAAGTCAGACTCATATTGAATGTATAAATAGGCTGCATACTACCCGCCAATGTACCACTTTCGGATCCGATTCCTTATATGAGGTCCACGTAAACAAATTAGAACCCTGAAAAGCAAGCGTCGCATACTTTACAAACGGTAATGTCTTTCTTAAGAAATGAGGTGGCACTCGGTAACGAAGAGAAACCATAGAGAGCTTCAAATAATCACTCTTACCTACTGTCAACGAGTTCGGGTATTGGCTTAAATTGTCTTCTGCTACAGCAGATGTGTAAAAAGGAGTCGGATAAACTTTACCTTCATCTCCCGGTTTAAACCACATTTTATCTGTTTGTCCAGCAACAGCATTTTTTTATTTGAATCATCTTTTATCACGCACATACGAATAGTTAAATTGGTGGATACCACCGTGTACATAATAGAAATCCATATCCAAATCGAATGATTTATAAGAAAGCGATAGTCCAAAACTTCCGCTATATGGAGGCGTAGAATGACCCAATGCTACCACATCTTCAGCAGTCAATGCTTCACTTGCTTGTTTTTCCTTATTACCTTTCACCAGAAAAACAGGATAACCAGTCAAAGGATTAATCCCCAGAGAAGAAGGTCCGTAAATCATATCATACGACTTACCCACCTCTCATAATCAGGAAGCAATGCTTCTTCAGAGGTATATATTCTATCAGCATAATAAAGATCAATAACTTTGTTACGGTTATAAGCTATATTCCCCCGCAAACTAAGCAACCAATCGTTTTGTATCCAACACTTTCATATTCACTCCAAATTCGAAACCTCTATTCTCAAGTATTCCTATATTACGTTTCAATGTAGTATATCCAGTAGAAGACGGAATCGGAACATCCAACAACGCTTGTTCGGTACGACGGTTGTACCAACTCGCCTCTAAAGTGATACGATCAAACAGACCTATATTAATTCCTGCATCAATAGACTTAGTCTGTTCCGGTTTCAGATCTTTATTATAAAGCCCCATTAAAGTCAAGTGGACGCTGGTCTTCATAACTGTTAGTAGAATAAGCAAAAGTGGCTACTGTTGAAGAGACAGAGACGCCATTCAAATTGGCAGTATATCCATAAGAAGCTTTTTAGGTTCAGACGGGTTAAAACGGGGTTATCCGACAGAAATTCATAATAACTAGAGTCCAACCAATCCACTGCCCAAGCTTTGTTCCAGCGTTTGTCGGAAGGCAAAATAGAGGAAGCGTCAGTCTTATAAGTACCATAAAGGTCATAAATATTATCAAAAGTATGCCCGACAACAGCACCAAATCCCAACTGGGCATTTTTTGTCTTTCAACGCCCCCACTTCAGCTTTACGCGTTCCTTGAATAGATTGATTGATAGCAGCCGCAGGTTTTATAGTTCCAACCCCCATAACCGGTAATAGAAACATTATCCAACTGCGTCAGGTAATAATCTATATTAGCACCTAACGTCAGATTATGTTTCCCTGCATATACATTATTATAAGTCACACGAACATTAGTAGAAACATTGGTTGTCGTATTCTTTGATTTTGAATAAATACCACGTTGAATCTCAGGAACTCCCGTTGTCATTTCCGAATATGCAGTAGAAGGAGTAAATTGTTCTGTCTCGTCCAGCAAAAATCCAGGCCGGCCACTGCCGCCACATCCAGTCCAGGTAATGGGTTCAAAATCAAACTGCCACTAATACCGGCTGTCTTTGCCGCATCTTCCTGACTGTACTGATTCATCAAATCATTGTAGGTACGTCCCGGATAAGAAACTAATTCGCCACTATCTTTTGTTTCATAAGATTCAGTTCATAAACCAGTTGAGTAGGGTCCGAGGTTGTACCATTCGGTGTATTTGTCTTAGCATATCCCCCATTTACACTTAGCAATGCATAACCGATATGTCCCAATTTCTGGTCCATATTCATGCGCAAACTCATACGCCGTTTATCATTACCCGGCAAACGCCCTCCCTGTTGAGTATAGTTAGCAGAAACATAATAGGTTGTCTCTTCACTTCCTCCACGAATACTGACATTATGTTTCTGATAAAGACTATTCCGGATAAGTTCATGGAACCAGTCGGTATTAATATTCTTCAATTCATCCAGTTTTTGTTGTCCTGCCGCTATCAGTTGTGGCAAATTCGGATCATCAGCATGATATTTATTATAATAATCTGCACTATATCGGTAACCGGGAGTTTCTACATTTTGCAAACGACGTTCCAGTTCAGCTTTTCTACAGAATTCATCATAGAAATTCCCCGACGGCCACGAGTAGTTATACCCATATCCAAAGTATGGGTAACCATTGTTTGTCCCGCTAATTCCACGCTGGGAAGTTATTTCAGTACCCCATTAGCAGCTTTTTTATACCATATAAAAGCACAAGCAGCCGCATCTTTTAAGTACCTTGATTTCTTTAATATCTTGAGGGTTCAGATTATAAAAAGTTTCCGAGCTTATGACCTTTCCATCCATTACATACAGTGGCTCATTGGTTGTGTTTCCCCTTCGTAAAGAGGAATTTCCCCTGATGCGTATCTCAGGAGCAGAACCCAGTTCTCCTGTATTTGTTACAATCAGCCCCGGTACAGATCCCTGCAAAGCCAAGCCCATATCAATCATCGGCTTACTATTAATACGCCGCATATCGACTTCTTGCACTACACCGGAACGAGCACGAATATCTATCTCGTTAATATTGGCTTTAGCAGTCACAACAACCTCATCCATATTATTAGTGTCGTCCGCCAAAGTTACTTCCAGCTTAGTCTGACCTTTTATAAGTGATAGTTTTTTACGCCGCATACCAATAAACGAAAATTCAATTGATACCTTAAGTCTCATTTACCTAGCACAAACTCTCCTTTTTTTCATTGAGACTGTCCCATAAGAGTATTTTTTGCTTTAATGTTTACACCAGCCAAAGGCAAGTTCTGGAGAATCATATACGTGTCCGGTTATTCGGTTTTCCCTCACTTGAGCTTGTACTAACATATAGAAAACCATACAAAACCAGAACAGGATTACTCTTTTCACATAATTTTTCATAAGCTCGCGTTTTATTCACTTTTTTGCAAAAATAAATAAAAAAGCAAAGTATCAAACGAAACTTATTATATTATATATTTTTAAACATTGGTCAAATAGACAGATTCCTTACTTTTTTCTAAATAAAACAACAGAAAAACTAGCAAAAAACTTCCATAAACCTATGTACAAGCTTTCTTCCTGAATAAAATCTATAATTTTATAAAATTTTCACAAGATCAACAAGCATATCATAAAAAAAAAGGGAAGTTCTCACTTCCCTCTTTTGCTTTGAATGCCAATGCATACATTCGTATTTGTTTGACCATGGACAACAACCCATTGCTACGTGTAGGTGACAGATGTTCTTTCAACCCTATCTTATCTATAAAATAAAGATCAGTATTCAAGATTTCATCAGGAGTGTGTCCTGAAAGGACTTTTATCAGCAAGGCAATAATTCGCTTTTACAATCAAAGCATCACTTTCCGCCTTAAAAAACAATCTTACCGTCTACCTCGTCCGCTTGAAGCCATACTCTGCTTTGACATCCTTCAATCAGATTCTGTTCCGTCTTATATTTTTCTTCAAGCGGTTCCTGCTCATTTCCCAAATCAATAAGTAGTTGATACCGATCCATCCAGTCATCGAAGTCACTGAATTCCGCAATTACTTCGTCTTGTAATTCATTAATTGACATATATATAATTGCTATTTACAAATTTCTAAATACTCTAAATAACAAGGAGATTATTTTTCATTGTAGATTACTTCCAATACAGTCTGCCCGACCGCCTTCAGTGTATTCCTGTCTATATGCTCCATATTATCATTGATAGTATGCCAGGTCGGGGTAAAACCACCTTCCGGATCGGAAGCAATAATATCGATCGTTTTAATACGTGCCAGGCGGTTGATAAACAAATGGTCATCCGTCACCCCTCCTCCGTCTTCATCAATGAACATTTTGCCATATCCCAATTTCTTGGCTGCTTTCCACACCTTTTATTTATATCCGGCGCAAATCTCTCAGAATATGATTCTTTCAGGAAAACCGTATTTTCGCCACCTACCATATCAAGCAGGATACCAAAACGAGCATTATATCCCTGTACATGAGGGTTACGCGCCCAGTATTGTGCACCCAGACACCATGATTCTTCATTATTCTGGTCATGTGTACCATAATCTTCGGCATCAAGAAAAAATAATGTCAATACCAAGTTCCGGCTGCCGTTGATTGACCAAACGGGCGATTTCCAACAAGGCTCCCACTCCGCTTGCTCCGTCATTGGCTCCCAGAATAGGGGTATGGTGATTCTTTTTCGTCAGCATCATTATCCGCCCACGGACGGGTATCCCAGTGGGCAAATAAAGCGATTCTTTTTTACTTTCCGGCTTATAAGAACCGATAATATTCGCGCTTTCAACAAAGTACCGTTATAAGCAATCAGATCGGCATACTGATCGGTCACCTGCGCACCGAAATCTTTTAATTGCTTAGCCAGATAATTTCCACAAGCTACATGCCCCTTTGTATTAGGAACACGAGGACCAAAATCTACTTGATTCTTTACATACAGATAAGCACTATCTGCATCAAACTGTGGTACATTCACAACTATCTTTTCGTTTTGTTCACTTGTACTATTTGCCTTATTGCCACCTCCGCAGGAGAATGCTGATAATAACAAAAAAGGCACTTACCAATACTATCATAATTTTCTTTTTCATCATGCTCTTTTCTATTAAAGTCTCAAAATTAGTCATTTTCATCACAGCATTGTTCAGATGAAATAGATTATTAACAAATAAACTTTAATTCTACATTTTTCTTTCCAACCGTAAACTCTACTTTTGCTCCGTTTATAAGCGGCAAATTATGAGTAACATGCCCTACAGGAAAATTAAAGCAAACGGGGTAATCATACTCTTTTACCAAATCCGCCAGAGCAGCATACAACTCTTTGCCCAGCGAACAATCTTCTTCATATTCCGTAAACTGTCCGACAATCAGTCCAGATAATTTTTCAAGTACACCGCCCAATTTTAGATTATACATCATGCGTTCAATGGCATGAGGTCGTTCGCTGACATCTTCGATAAACAGCACAGTTCCTTCTGCCGGAATATCATAAAGGAGTACCGCGCAAACCGTAAGCTACCGCCATATTCCCCCACGAAGAACCCCCTGCGTACTGCCCTGCTTATTCAACTTATGTTTCTCACAAGTATAAGAAGGCAAGTTTCCGAACAGGATATCTTTCAAATAGTTTGTACACGGATCATCCTCCGGCTCTACCGCAAGATGACGTGCCATTAACGAATGCAACGAAGCATATCCGTTTTTCTGAAACAGATTGTGCAATGCAGTAATATCACTGAAGCCCAACAACCATTTCGGATATTCACGAAATGCCGTAAAATCAATCTTATCTATCAGATGTACAGCTCCATATCCTCCACGACTACTAAGGATAGCTTTCACTTTCGGATCATCCATTGCATCCTGCAAATCTTTCAGACGTTGGCTGATCGTGCCGGCATATCGCCCGGATGAACCTCCGGCGTGCTTTCCCATAACAACTTTCACCCCCATGATTCAATCCGTTTCTTGGCACCTTTCAGGAATTGTTTGTCTATCTTACTGGAGGGCGAGACGATAACTACTTTATCACCTTTCTGCAAAAAAGGAGGAAATTGAATATTCATATATGTTCTTATTTTTTGACTTCCGTTGATAAAAATGTACCCAGTCCACTTCCATTTCTACCGGAAGCATCTTCAGGACCGACCGCTCCGACCCACGAGCCTCCCAATTGCATATCAATCAGCAGGTAAAAGGCTGATTAAAAGGGTATTGCCCTTCTTCTTTTGTTTGTATGCGAGGATAGGTAAACGTATGCATATCATTGATATAAAATGAAAGGCTGTCCGGATACATTTACTGCGTAAACATTGTACCGATCAGGATAAATAGGTCCCGTGGAATGAGACTTTGGATTTTCTGTGATGCCCAATGTGTAGGTATAATGAGAATGAACAGTCTGATAAGCAATTGAATCGTTATTCAAACGTTCCATAATATCAATTTCGCCACCGGACGGCCATGCCGCTTTTTCAGGTAACATCCAGATAGCCGGCCATGCCCCTTTCGCAGCATTCAACTTGGCACAAATTTCAATACGTCCGTTTATAAAAAGCTTTCTTGCCTTTTGTATAAACACCGCCCGTCAAATAAGGGGCCGTGTCATTGCGTTGAACCTGATTGACGATACCTCTCAACACCAGTTTGCCTTCACGCATTGCATAACAAGAATCAAAGTCAGTCATGTAATTATTCCAATCCGACTTTCCTCGTGGAATCTTACTCCATACCTTTGAATCAAAATTCTTTTTTGATTAAAGTTTTCTTTCCAGACCAAGGACCAACCTTCAGGAACCTTCGTCGTCTTGCACAGAAACGAACAGCCAACAAAGGAGGATTAAGCTAACAAAAATAGATTTTTAAACTGTTTCATGTCTTTTTATTTCATTGGGGATTCATTTGCAAAAAATACAGGAAAAACGATTCCATGCATATCTAATCGACCAAAACAAATAAAATATAGCAAAATGTTACATAATGGATGTAATTTTCGGATTGCAATCGCTATTTTTTCAATCCTTTTTCTGATATTTGCTAAAAATCTAACGTTATGGAACCTATTCTAAATTTTGCCCAGTTAACGGCTCATCTTAAAAAAACTAAATCATAGAAAACGGATTGCCGTAGTCTGTGCCAATGATCCTAACACGGAATATGCTATTACCCGTGCTTTGGAAGAAGGGATTGCAGAATTTCTGATGATTGGAGATTCTACCATTCTGAAAAATATCCCACGCTCAAACAATATCCTGAATACGTAAAAACCATCCACATAGAAAATCCGGATGAAGCGGCGCGCGAAGCTGTCCGCATTGTGCGTGAAGGGAGGAGCGGATATTTTGATGAAAGGGATTATCAATACGGACAACTTACTGCATGCCATACTCGACAAAGAAAAAGGTTTGTTACCGAAAGGGAAAATTCTTAAGCATCTGGCGGTAATGGAAATTCCAACGTATCACAAATTGCTGTTCTTCTCGGATGCTGCGGTTATTCCCCGTCCCACTTTACAGCAACGTATAGAAATGATTTGGTATGCTATCTGTACCTGCCGTCACTTTGGTATCGAACAACCGCGTGTCGCATTGATTCACTGCACAGAAAAAGTGAGTGCCAAGTTCCCTCATTCGCTAGATTATGTGAATATCGTAGAACTTGCCGAAGCGGGAGAATTCGGAAATGTCATTATCGACGGCCCGCTGGATGTACGTACTGCCTGCGAACAAGCAAGTGGTGATATTAAAGGGATTGTATCTCCTATCAACGGACAGGCAGATGTCTTGATATTCCCGAACATTGAATCGGGTAATGCATTCTACAAATCCGTCTCTCTGTTTGCACAGGCAGAAATGGCAGGATTGCTGCAAGGTCCTATTTGCCCTGTAGTACTTCCATCGCGTAGTGATTCCGGCTTGTCCAAATATTACAGCATTGCAATGGCATGCTTACAAGTGTCAGGAGATTGCAAATGCAGAAAACAAGTCAGCCAAGTCACCGGCTCATCATTCTAAATTCACCACTAAAAGCCTACTATTCATGAAAATTCTGGTTATCAACCCCGGTTCTACTTCTACTAAAATAGCAGTTTACGAAAATGAAACTCCGCTGTTTGTCAGTAATATAAAACATTCTGTAGAAGAACTATCCGCTTTTCCCGAGGTGATAGACCAGTTTGAATTCCGGAAAAACCTGGGTGTTACAAGAATTGGAAAACAATAAGATACCTTTTTCTTTTGATGCAATCATCGGACGCGGCGGTTTAGTGAAACCGATACCGGGCGGAGTGTATGAAGTAAATGAGGCCATGAAACGTGATACAGTGCATGCTATGCGTACCCATGCTTGTAACTTAGGCTCAGGATTGATTGAACCAGCGAACTGGCCTCCACATTACCCTGACTGTCCGGCAGGTTTCATTGCAGTGATCCGGGAGTGGTGGATGAACTGGAAGATATAGAAATTTATAAATAACACAAACTTCCCATTCTTTGAGTTTCACCGTTTTTATCGTATTGATAAACACTGATAATCAACATAAATCAATATGTTTCTATCACCCTCAAAAAGCAAATATATGGAAAAAAAACACCTCAACTATTTTTTTTTTGCCTTAACGCCCTCTTTTTTAAAGGAGGGGATTTTTAAAAAAAGCGAAGCCCCTCGACTTCACTCTCACAATCTTTCTCCTCTCATTTCCTAATACACGGAGAAACACGTTTGAATCAAAAAAGCTACACCTATAATTATAAACTATTCATCCACCTTTAAAGCTCCGGCAGGTCTTTATTTCCGGTCTTATTCACCGGCGAACCGTCAGCGTTTACTTGAATAGAACCATCGCCATTGCAAACAAAAGCATTTCCATAAATATGTCTCCTCGCTTGCCACCTTCTTTAATACAATATCCAATAGGCTATTGAGAATTCCTCCTGCCCGTAAGAGAACTGGGTATGGATGCGAAGAATATTGCCTTCCATTACATAATGAATACCTGTGCCTTCAAAAAACCTCGGTCAAATTTCGGATACCGACGTTGTTGGCAGCCACATTAACTACCCGTTTTACATCTACTGTTTTTTTGTTGTAGACAAACAAATACTCGGTCTGAGACTCAATCTGGGTAAACAACTCGCTTACTTTCAGCGTTGAACGGGAATGCTGATTTTTGCACTCTGAGAGTATCCATTCTCACAATAAGCCTGGAACGTTACAAACAAAAGAAGGAATAGTGTGATCTTCATAGTTCGTAATTTTGCTTAAATACTAAACTTTTTGGGCAAAAAAGCCCATTCAAAGAAATTTTCTCATATCTTTGTAATGTGTTAAGTTAATAAATTGATTAAGGTCGATTTTGACTGTTTCGGATCGGAAAGTATGGGGGTACTTTCCGATTCTTTTTAATGGGTATGCTTATTGACTGTTATTCATAATCATTATGCTTTTAAGGTTAGTACTAATTTAAGGTGTATATCATTGAGCTCAGTTATTCATCTTAATTTTTATTCTGGCTTTATTCTATCCGGATGCTGTCTCCTTCTTCACTGATCGAATAAGTAAACGGGTGATCTTTCTGGATAACCTTGAGAATGTGTTCAACGCCGTCCTGTTCCTTAAACTTGCCCGTACAACGATAATTCAGCACTTTCAGTTCTCTACAACGATCTTCACATTATAATATTTCTCCAGCTTGGTGAGGATGCAACTGAAAGGAGAATCGTCGAAGACAATACAGTCCTTCCCGCCAGCGCAGATAATCATAAGAAGGCAGAACGGCTTTTTATAAACTTTTCCCTGATAGGAACCGAAAATTCATTCTTAGTCAGGCGGTCAGCGGACGTTCATTGTCATAAGCGTAGATATCAACGATGCCCCTCTACCAAGGTAGTCTCTAAATTCATTGCTTCCTTTATAAGCGCAGACGTTGAAATGAGTGCCTACCACTCTGACCTGATTGGTCTCCGTATTTACGTAGAAAGGTATCTCCTTATTCTTCGCTACTTCAAAAGTAAGCCTCTCCGTCCAGTTCCACATCTCTGTCGCGGCGCCCGAAGTCAGATCTGTATGCTCAGCGTCGATTCAGAATTCAGCCAGACTTTGGTTCCGTCCGCCAGCGTAATCTGTGCTCGCTGGCCGAAAAGGCACTGCCACTGTCTGCAGATGCGCTGTATTACCATAATGATACTCCTTGAATAAAAAAACAACTGATTGCTACTACTATAACAGCAACTATACGGGCACTCTGCCTTAACATAGGTAAGATATGAGCAATTGCCCACAGCCACTTTCTCTCCCTTTATTGTTTATTTTGGTATTGGTGAAAAGGGCACATCGAACAACATATGTTCTTTCTGCAATGTCCAAACGGTTTTTCCTCCGGATTCATTCACCCAGCTAAGAATACATTTTTCTTCCTCAACAGTAG
>VOFC01005721.1_pt1 | contig 13216 bp, 22 predicted proteins | sample 5384161 | NCBI WGS metagenome assembly VOFC01 (sample SAMN12384722, study PRJNA508395) | human gut metagenome | isolation source: healthy gut B | host: Homo sapiens | reverse complement strand
TATTACGTATTAAGTTGGTGGATCATGTTTGTTTTACGCCCGAGCCGTCGAGTTCTCTGGGGCACTAGCCCAACAACCGCGAGTGGTTCCTGCCAGCGAAAGAGCGAGCAGTTCCCTCGCGCTGCTGGACCGGCCGGCGCGAGCTCGGCAGCGAGACGGTTCGACGCGATCCGCCGCAAAATATCGCCGTCGGCTATGACGACAATCCCGAAGGCGTGCTGTTCACGCCGGAGCTCAAAGACGAAGTCCGCGGGCTTCCGCAGCTGATGCCGCGTATCTGTATCTCGATTCGCTGGCGGGCGATCCCGAACCGAATAAGAATAATGCCGCTCTCGCAGAGCGGCGTGATAATCCCCCGCGCTCGCGCAGGGTGAGGCAGTGCTTGGGATACTCACATTGGCAGATTGGCACTTAAAGAACTGCACGGCCTGCGGAATCGGGTGCGGTGGCGTGGCTTCGCCACGGGTTCCTACGTTCGTCACCACTCGCAACCGCGCCTTACTTCGTGAGGCGCGAGTGACGATAGTCTGGCGGCGGACTGCCTGCGGGGCGGCATTGCTGCGCTCGCCGCCGGACGGCAAAAAACGACCGCGTCAGCGGTCGTTTTCTTCTATGGAATCTCACCGTGCTCCTGCTCGAAAGCTGCGATGCGGCGCTTGATCATCTGCTCCAGTTCACGGTTTTTGGTGCGTCCCTCGTATTCAGCGATATATCCGAGCTTTTCCAGCAGCACCGGATCGGTGCGCAGGGTGTAACGACTTTTTCGAATCCATTTGCCAACCTCCGTGACGAAGTATTGACAAAAGTTTAGCGTCAAATTATACTAAAAAGAAAAAGTGACGCAACAATGACGCATAAAAGGAGGAAAATTAAATGAGAACTTATCGAACCCTTTACCACGGCATGGTGCGCAGCATGAGCGAGGCCATCGATCTCTACGACGAGCAAAGGCATCCTTGCCCGCGAAGTCCTGAAAAAACAGAATTTGCTGGACGCAGTAGAGGAAATCATCGCGCAAGATATCATTCCCGACGAACCCATCAACAGTACCGACCCAGCGAAGGACTGAAAAAGAAGCCCCTGAGCGCGGCGAGGTGAGGAACTCGTTGCGGTAGCCGAAGAGGCCGCGCGCGGAATGAGAAATTCGAGGCTTCATGCGGCGCCGATGGGCGTCATCTCGGCGAGGTCGCCCTTGCAGGGTAGGCTTTTCGATGACCGCGCCGACATAGTCCTGCGGCACATCGCACACAAGGCGCTCGATGGGCTCGCACTTGCCGTCTATGGTCTGGTACAGGACGCGCGGGGGCGAGACCTGGAACTCATAGCCCCTCGCGGCGCATTGTTTTCGATCAGAATGGACAGCGACATTTCGCCGCGGCCGGCAACATTGAACGTCGGTCGAGCCCTCCAGTTCCGTCACGCGCAGGGAAACGTCCTGAGCGTTTCGCGGAAAGAGGCGCCGCGCAGCTGCCGGGAGGTGACGAACTTGCCCTCGCGCCCGGCAAAGGGGGAATCGTTGATAGAGAAGGTCATCTCCATAGTGGGCGAGATCTTTTTACGAACGCGGCGGCTCCACGCACTCGGGGGCGCAGATGGTGTCGCCGATGGTATTAAGTCGCCGATGCCGGACAGGCGATGATGCCTGCGGTGGACTCGGTGACGGGGTTTCGCTGCAAGGCCCGAACGTACATCGACACGGCCCTGGCCTTTCTGGGGGGGCGTCCGGGTCATGGTAGTTGCAAACGGCGATCTCCTGATTCTGGTGGAGGGTACCCCGCTCAATCCGGCCAATGGCAATCCGTCCCACGAACTCGTTGTAGTCGATGGAGGAGACGAGCATCTGGAAGGGGGCGTCCATCGGCCGGTCCGGCGCGGGGATATACTCAAGAATGGTGTCGAAGAGGGGCTTTAAGTCCGTGCCGGGCACATCGGGCGAATAGGACGCCGTACCGTTGCGGCCGGAGCAGAAGAGGCATCGGGGAGTCAAGCTGCTCGGGCGTTGCGTCGAGATCCATCAACGGCGCAAGCACTTCGTCCACGACCTCGTGGATGATACGCTGGTCCGGGGCGGTCGATCTTGTTGACGACATGACGCGATGGCCCAGCTCCAGCGCACGGGAAAGGACGAAGCGCGTCTGGGGCATGAGGGCCTTCGGCAGCGTCCACCAGCAGGATAACGCCGTTGACCATCTTTAAAATGCGCTCGACCTCGCCGCCGGGGGTCAGCGTGGCCCGGGTATCGATGATGTTGATGTTGGTGTCACCGTAGCGAATGGCGAGTGTTCGCAAGGATCGTGATGCCGCGCTCACCGAGGTCATGGAGTCCATGACGCGGTCGAGCAACCTCTGGTTTTCGCGGTACACGCCACCCTGCTTGAGCATTTCGTCGACCAGGGTGGTCTTGCCGTGGTCAACGTGGGCGATGATGAAAGCTACGTTGCGAAGCTTTCGTTCTGCATAAACTATCTCTCCTTCCTGCCGCAGGGGCAGGAATCTAATCATTAACTGTAATAGTATATTCTGATGCTCCGTCATTTGCAAAAGATTTTTGGAACTTTTTTGTGCTTTTGCAGAAAAATCAGAAAAACGACCGTCTGCCAAGGCGGCAGACGGTCATTGCCTAGGATTTCTGTGCAAGGTTTTAGCCCAGCAGCTCGCTCAGCTCGTCGATCCAGCTCGCCGAAAGGCGACAGTGCGTCGTTGACGGGCGCGGGTGTGTGCATATCAACACCCATGTCATACTTGACAGCTCGACCAGCTCCCTTCGAACAACCGCCGGAGAGGAACTTCTTGTAGTCCTTGACGGCGCTCTCTCGCGCAGGATGCGGTTGGCGATGGCAACGAAAGCTGACGGAAAAGCTCGTCATACTGGAAGACATAGTAGTTGTAGTAGAAGTGCGAATGCGCGCGCCCACTCGAGCGCGATCTCATCGTCGCTCACCATGTCAGGGGCCGAAGTAGAGCCGTTGAGCGCGAGGTACTTTTCGTTCAACGCGTCAGCGGTCAGCGTCTCGCCGCGCTCTCGATGAAACATGCGCCCATTTCGCGCTCGAACTCAGCAAACATCGTCTGGCGGTAGACCGTACCCTTGAACTGGTCGAGGAAATGGTTGATGAGATAAGCCCGCTCGCGCCTGCGGTCGGTCGCTCTTGCGCAGCAGATGCCGCATCAACAGGATCTCGTTGCAGGTCGAGGCGACCTCGGCGACGAAGATGACGTACCCGCCGTATTCACCGGCTGGTGCTTGCAGCTCAGGCCACGTGTGCATGGCGTGGCCCATCTCGTGCGCGATGGTGAACTGGCTGTCGAGGTCGTCGGTCTGATTGAGCAGAACATAGGGGTGCGGGCGCCGATTGCCGGAGGAGTACGCGCCGCCGCGCTTGCCGACGTTGGGATACACGTCGAGCCAGCGATGGTCGAAGCCCTCGCGCAGCATGGCGGTATAATCCTCGCCGAGCACAGCGAGCGCATCGAGCGCGGCCTTCTTGGCCTGCTCAAAGGAGATTTCAACGTCCGCGTCACGGGACAATGGGGTATAGACATCGTACATGTGCGCTTCATCAACGCCCATGATCTTCTTGCGCAGGGCGACATAGCGGTACATCTTGTCGAGGTTGCCGTGCACCGCGTCGATGAGGATTGTGTACACCGCCGTCGGCACCTCGGTCACGTCGAGAGAGAGGCCTCGAGCGTGGAGTTATAATGGCGCGCATCGGCAAAGAACTTGAGCTGCTTGAACTGCGCGTCAAGCGAGGAGGCATAGGTGTTGCGGAATTCGCCCGCGCGCTTGTAGTAGGCCTTGAAGGCGTTCTCGCGCAGCGTGCGGTCGGCGCTCGTCAGCGGCACGAGCGTGCCGTCGGTCAGCTGATGCGTTTCGCCCTTGCCGTCCGTCACGTCGGGATAGCGGATGTCCGCGTTGTGGAACATACTGAACGTGCGGCTGGGGCTCTCGCTGATCTCGCCGGCGGCGGCGAAGCAGCTTCGCACTCGGGCGAGGATATGCGCCTTGCGGCGGCGCAGCTTATCGATGTTGCGGCGATAAGTCTCAAGCTTCGGCTCTTCGGCGTAGAAACCCGCAAGCGCTTCGTCAGAAAGCGCCATGATCTCGCTCGCTTCGAACGCGCTGGCGCTCGAGAGTGCGACCGCTGCGGAGAAGGCCGCCTTTTGCTGCGCATGCCCTGATAGAAGGAGTTGCCCACATCCTGGTCGCTGCGGCAGCTCGCATACTCCATGAGCTTGGCCACACGCACGTTGAGCTCATCGCCGAGCGTGAACCATGCAAGCAGGGTCTTCGCGCTCTCGCCGAGCGTACCGGCGAAGGCAGCCAGGCGCTCGGGATAGGCCTTGAGCGCCTCCAGCTCCTCGTTCCAGGCCTCATCGCTTGCAAACACGTCGCGCAGATCCCAAGTGAACTCTTTTCGGGCACTTTCGCTGCGCGGAAGGATCGTCTTACCGTCCATAGATTTACCGTCCTTTTCTCAAAATTCCGCCCGCCTTCTGCGGGCAGATGTGGTCTTGCCTCCCATTATAGCGGACGAAAGCAGTGAATACAAGCGCTTTTCTGATCCGCGCCGCGGCAAAACAGGCATTGACAAACCGGGGCGCAAAAGGGTACAATATTTTTTTATTATGTGCCTTGCAGCTTTTTCCGATCTCCCGAACGCAGCTTGCCGATGCCCCCTTTTCTTCAATCACATGCGCCTGCAGCTCAGCCGGATAGAGCGCGAGCTTTCTAAGCGGACGGACATCAAATTACCGATGGCTCCGGTTTTCTACAATTTGATATGTTTCGCATCATTTGCGTCTGTAGCTCAGTTGGATAGAGCGCGAGCCTCCTAAGCCGAGGCCCCCGGTTCGAGCCCGGGCAGGCGCCCAGAAACGCTGTAATCTCAATGGATTGCGGCGTTTTTCCTTTTGAAAATCAACATAGGATATACCGAAAGGGACGCACTGCCTGCAACCGGCGGCAGGCCAAATGTACCCGTTTTTTAAGATTTCTGTTATTTAAAAATGGCTATTTCGTTGACTTTTGTGGCCACAAAAACGTATAATGATAGCGTTTTATTTTATGTTTTCACGAAAGGTAAAATAGATGCGTATGAAAGGAGACCTACCGACGCAATAAAGGACACTACTGTAAAAGTGCGTCTTGATGATCATACAAGAAAAATGCTTGCGTATTGTGTTGAAGCTATGAACTTATCGAAATCAGAATTAATTCGGCTTTGCATCGCGAAAGAATATAAAGAACTGTTGAGGATTCTCTCAAATGAGGTTTATTGGGTGTAACGCGCTCCTTCTTGACAACATCAAGAGCGTAATTGACGAAAATGCCCCCTGATGCAAAGAGCTTTTGCGATATCTTTTCAGGTACGGCTACGGTTGCGAGATATTTCAAGCAATGGTATGAGGTCACGTCTAACGACTTGCTCTACTTTCATACGTTCTGCAAAGAGGAACGGTGGCAGTTGATTGCTTGCCAACGTATGAAATTTTACAAAGAGAATACCGGAATTTCCGACCCTGTTGCTTATTTTAACGGATTGTCTCTTGAGCAGATGGAACGTCTTCCTCCCGAACGAAGATTTTTCCAGAATACGTATGCTCCTTATCGGCGGAAGAATGTATATCAACGATGAAAATGCTCTCAGAATTGATTTCGCACGAAACATCACTGAAGACTGGAGGAAGGTCGGTTTTTTCTCTCGGATGACGAATACTATTATCTGGTTGCCTGCATTGTCGAGGGGATTCCTTTTGTAAGCAACATTTCCGGAACTTACGGGGCGTTTCATAAAGAATGGGAGCGCCGTTCTTACAAAAAGTACGAGCTGCTTCGCCTGCCGATCTGCACAAACGGAAGAACAACGCCTGTTTTAACGGCAAACGGCGCAGATGTCCTGAAAGAGATCTCCGGCGATATCCTGTATATCGATCCGCCCTATAACGAACGACAGTATCTGCCGAACTACCATGTTTTAGAAACGCAGCCAAGTATGACTTTCCGAAAGCGCGGTATCACGGCCCAAAGGGCATACGAGAATAACAAATCCGATTTTTGTTCTAAGACAAAGGTCGTCGGCGCCTTTGAAGAGCTAATCGCAAATGCCAGATTTAACCACATCATTCTCAGTTACAGCACCGATGGATTGATGTCGGTGGAAGAGATTGAGAGAACAATGAAGAAGTACGGTGATCCGAACTCTTTCAAAATCTACTGGATCCGTATAGGCGTTATAAAAGTCGAAGCACAGAAACGAAAGAAGAGAAGCTGAAGGAAATGCTTGTATACATTCGAAAGGATTAAGAATGGATTCATACATTAAAAGCCCTATGAATTATACAGGGGAAAATACAAAATACTGAACGATATCATTCCCAAGCTTCCCTTCCGGCATCAAGAATTTCGTGGATCTGTTTGCCGGCGGATTGAATGTAGAATCAATGTCAATGCTGATACTATTTACGCGAATGATCAGATCTCGTACATTATCGATCTCTATAAGTTGTTTCAAGATACCAGCACAGATGACTTGGTTGCATCGATAAAAGCGAGGATTGGGGAGTACCAGTTGTCGCAAGAGAATCAAGAGGGCTATCTCGAACTCAGGAAAAAATATAACGAGACAGGGAGCCGCTGGATCTGTTTGTCCTGACTTGCTATGCGTTTAATCATCAGATCCGTTTCAACAGCAAGCATCAGTTTAATACGCCGTTTGGCAAAGAACGGAGTTCCTTCAATCCTAACATTGAATCAAATTTGATCCGATTTTGTGATGCATTGCATAAGAAGAATATCATCTTATCGACGGGAGATTTTTTGGACTTTTGACTTTTCGTTGCTGAGCCGCGGAGATCTGGTGTATTGCGATCCGCCATATCTTATTACCACGGGCTCGTACAACGATGGGAAAAGGGGCTTTAAGGACTGGACTCTCAAGGAGGAACGGGAGCTATTGGCTTTGTTAGATGACCTTGACAGACAGGGGATACTCTTTGCACTCTCGGAATGTGTTTTGCCATAAAGGGTTAACCAACGATGTGTTAATCGAATGGAGTAAAAAATATTATGTAACCCACATTGAGAAGTCTTACACAAATTGCAGCTATCATTTCAAGGATCGCGCCGCCAGGACCATGGAAGTCCTTGTTACAAATTATAAATGGGAGGAGACAAGATGCGAGCAACTGAGTCTGATCCCAGAGTGACAGAGTTGTACAATGAGTCGACCCCATTTCTCGATGCATACCCTGACTATGATTTGGCATTGCTTCCGACTTGGGTCGAGAAAATATCGAAGCGGCTCCCCAGTATACGGTGGGAGTAAAAAAGAGGGTTGTTCTTCCTGATGGCAGAAAGTATCATCTTGATAACAAGTTGAATGATTTGACCGGAAGAGAATGGACTTTCTTCATTAATTCGGTTTTTCCACACATTATCCCACAAGAGGAGAGGAAGCATACGCGCATCATATAAGGAAGATTCATCCTACGCCAAAACCGCCGCAGTTGATGAGAGACTTAATTCGCTTTTTTTCAAAAAGAGGGCGAATTGATATTCGATTTCTTTATGGGGGTTGGCGGCACTCTTTTGGGCGCCGGTCTGTGCAATAGAGTGGCTGCCGGAATTGATTTGAAGCAAGAGTATCTCGATGCATACAAAGCCAGCTGCAATGGAATTGGAATTGCCGGTATTTCCACGGTATGCGGAGATTCTATCGCGATTTTAGATGACAAGTCTTTAATGGATTCCCTGCTTGGAGGCAAGAAGATCAGTCTTGTTCTTATCGACCCGCCTTATGCAAATATGATGAGCAGAGAAAAGACCGGCGCGGACATTTCGGTTTATGGGAAAGCAGCGACTCCGTTTACAGAATCAGATCGTGATTTAGGGAACATGGGGCGTGCGGAGTTTTTAGAGGCATTAAAATGTTCCATCGAGAAAACTCTTCCATATATAAAATTCCGAGGGTATATCGTTGTTTTCATCAAAGATCTTCAGCCGTCAAAGAAAGAAACCAATCTTTTACATGCGGAAGTAATCGACAGAATAAATGAGATTCCTAATGTATATTATAAGGGCATGAAAATATGGTCTGATGAGTCGACAAAGCTTTATCCGTATGGATATCCGTTCTGTTTTGTGGCAAACCAAATTCATCAGTATATTTTAGTATTCAGAAAGGAGAAGTGATTGGTCCAATCACTTCTCCTTTTTGGGTGAACAGGGTGGTTACATCAATTGGGGAAAGCGCACGGGGATATTACAACTCCAGTTCCGGCGAAAGCATCCCGGATACACTGAGGAGCCTTTTCGCTGATAAAGGATATGACCGTCGTCCGCTAAGTAGAATAGGACTTTTTCATGGGGGATTCGCTTGCAGTTGCCGCCAAAGATGCTTACACAGCGTATGATTTCAGCGCCTTTGTATTCAGGACAAATGTATTCCTGTTCAATGCTGTCATAGTCCTCAATTTCTGCAATTCCGCGATCCATGGTTGAAAGCATCTTTCCCTCTACCAAAAAGAATGACATTGGTTTTCTTATCATAGAGAACAACATCTGGGAGGTACAGATTTATTCCATTTCTTATCCTTTTTAGGCAGTGTAACAAGTCCGCCCTTTTTGGTTCGAAAATAACCCCTCTCTCGCAGCCTGCATGGTTTTCATATACACAATACATCCCATGGTATATAGTTTGTATATGCAAAAAGAATATCTGCCATTTTTTCGGAATGCTTCTCATAATGCCAGTACAGCTCCGGCATAGTGACGTTTTCCGGCATCTGAATACCATCTAATCTCATTCCCAAGAGGCTGCATATATACAGGAATTTATTCTTCCCCTTCGTACGGTCAACATATTCCTGTGTCACTCCATGCAGCCAGACAACAATATCCTTGTCCCAGCCCAGTTTGCGAATGCGACCAGAGATCATTGAAAGAGCACCAATATTCGGATCATGACCGATATTGCCTGCACCTGCCGGCTTTGCCAAACGGCCGGAAATCTCTATTCTGTCAGAATACTTGGTGATTGCAATGGGAACATTACCTGGTGGGCGGGCGGCGCATGCCTGCTTTAAATTCAATCAGCTCATCGAGGGTTTTGAAGGGTTTGAACCATTTCGAAATATCCTTTTCCAACGATGGTTACGCCTAAGGTGAGCAAAATATTTGTGCCGAATACGCTTGTATCAGATGGTTTCTTGCTTTCACGCGCTTCCAATTCATCATTGTAAAAGCATATACAGTTTGACATCTTGATAGTATGGCGTGATGTAAACAAACTTTGATCCTCGCTGATAAACGCCGGTATTTCTGGACTCGTCATCGCTGGTCTTGGTTTCTTCGATAGCCATAATGAGATGGTCGCTATTTCTTCCTGCCGGAGCCCTTTCCTGTTTAAACAGCAGAAAGTCTAAGAAGCTTGAGTTTCCGCTGACGGTCTTTATGAAAATCGTATCGGCCTTCGAAACCTTCAATCCTTCTACTTCATATACAACTGAAAACGCCGTCCTTGATATGCGGCAGTATTTTTTATTTCGTTATGCAAGGTAATACGATCGTCAAAATCCTTGCAGTACATTTTTATAATTTGCAGCACGACCGATGGTTTCGGACGTTCTTCTGTGAGCAGCCATAAATGATCCACGAGTTTCCCTCCCCAATGATATGAGTTGAAAATAGTATACAGGAATGTTATAATTTCATACACCGCATATATGCGGAGCGGAGGTTTTATGAATATCGGGAAAAGGCTAAAGCCTATCGAGAGTATCACCAATTAACACAGGAAGATTTGGCGACAAAAGCCGGAGTCAATGAAAAATATTATGGAAGAATAGAGCGTAATGAAAGTTGTCCCACTGTCGATAAGTTGGAAAAAAGATCTGTACTGCTTTGGGAATAGAGCTGTCAGAACTATTCCTATATCACACAAGACACGACGGTCAGTTTTTTTTTTGTTGATCAACGTATTGCCAATGCTACCGTTTCGTGGACTGCAGAATGACATTGACATTCATTTTAATAGAAATGCTCTTTGATGGCTGCGATAACTGTTTGTGGTACAACGGATATATATGCTCCATGAGTTTTGATGAATTCGAGTTATGCATCTATGCTGTGGGGAATATTAAAGGGACGTTATATATAGCCTATCAGGCTGTTTTGGAAGTTAATCGTAATGATATTTCATCGGAGTTAAGAAAATATGTCAACGACGATATCCAGTTATCCGCGATAATTGAATATATGGGATATGACGAAGGTGTGCTTCATGAGCACGATGGGAATGTGTTTTTCGTCAACGAATCCAATTGGCTAATTGCCCGCTTGGTAAATCATATGACCGGTGAAATCGTTCAGATGATATCATTCTGATTCCGGAAGTATTACAGATGTTTTGAACAGTCGAGATGCTTTTTTTCGATTATATCTTTGGAACAGAAAATCATTGATCCCATTACTATTGGGGTCAACGCTCAAAATATCCGTCATCGTAAGCCGCCCTTTCTTGACGCATTCCGGATTTTTTCTTATGCGAGCCCCCCGCAGCGCCGTTGACAAGCCCTCCGCTGCCCGATATAATACGTTCCAGCGGCCGTCAACAGGTGCAAATTTACAATTGCTTCGTCGCATTTTCTCCTTATCGCAATGCGCGATTTGTAAAAAGAGAGTCGCTTTATGGACGTTTCGATCATACTATGCCGATCATCGGGGAGGTACTTTCATGAATCAAGTCGCTATCGTCACCGGCGGAACTTCCGGCATCGGCAAGGCCACCGCCCTCGCCCTGAAGGCCTCCGGCTGCACCGTTTACGAATTTTCCCGCCGCGCGCAGGGCGTGGAGGGGCTGCATCACATCGCAGCAGACGTCACCTCCGAGGACTCCGTCCGCGCTGCCGTAGCGCAGGTCATGGATGCCGAAGGCCGCATTGACATTCTCGTGAACAACGCAGGCTTCGGCATCTCCGGCGCCATCGAGTTTACCTCCACCGCCGATGCCAAGTCCTCTTCGACGTCAACTTTTTTCGGCATGGTAAACATGAACCGCGCCGTGATCCCCATCATGCGGCAGGCCGGTCGCGGCCGGATCGTAAAATCTCAGCTCCGTGGCGGCCCCGGTCCCCATTCCCTTTCAGGCGTATTACTCTGCCACCAAGGCTTCCGTCAACGCCTACGCCATGGCGCTTGCCAACGAGCTGCGTCCCTTCGGCATCACCGTCTGCGCCGTCATGCCCGGTGACATCCACACCGGCTTCACCGCCGCGCGGGCGCAAGGTCAGCGAGGGCGACGACATTTACGGCGGCCGCATTTCCCGCTCGGTCGCGCGCATGGAGCACGACGAGCAGACCGGCATGGATCCCGCCAAGGCGGGCGCCATTGCCAAGGTCGCGCCTCAGGGAGCGCTCGCACCACCCGCTCTACGCCATCCGCGCAGACTACAAGTTTTCGTTTTTCTCTCCAAGATCCTTCCGGCGCAGGCGCTCAACCGCCTGATCTACGCCATCTACGCCAAATGACCGCCGCAGGATCTCCCGCGCAAAACGCACACGAGGCAGGGAAACCGACAGGGTTCCTGCCTCGTTTTTTTTCTCCGTCGGGCAAGACCGCGCGACCGGCCGCCATTAGATTTTTTATTGACAAGCAGATTTCTCTGGACTATAATGCTTCAAAAAATGAACAATCTAAAAAAGGAGGAATTTGCCGTATGAATTTCAGCATTGCGATCTCAGAAAGATCGCGCGCTTCGCTTACAGCGCCGTGTGCAAGCCCCCTTTGCAGGCAATTGGAGCTGCCGCAGACGGCCTTTGACATTTTGATGTTTCTCGGCAACAACCCGGACTACAAAACCGCCAGTGAGATTGTCGAGATCCGGCACATCAAGGCGAATCTCGTTTCCGTCAATGTCGATCGGCTCGTGCGGGAAGGGTATCTGACGCGGCGAGGTGGAGGGCGACCGCCGGAAGACGGAACTTGCACTGAAAAGGCAGCGCCCATCCTCGCCGCGGGCGGCAGCTGCAAAACGCCTTTTCTGAAAGGCTGTTTGCCGGTATGGACGAAGGAAGCGCGCCGCGCTTTTTCGGAGGCGATGCACCTCATCGAAAAAGCAAACCTGAACGCTATTGGAGGCAGACGAAGCCATGAACATTCCGCTGACCGTTCTGGTCACATTTTTTGCGGGCATGGGCGCGGGGCTCGGCACCGGCTTTGCCGGGATGAGCGCCGCCGCAGTCATCAGCCCCATGCTGATCACGTTTCTGGGCGTTGAGCCCTACATGGCGGTAGGCATTGCGCTCGTCCGATGTGCTCGCCAGCGCCGTTTCGGCCTACACCTATCACAAAAACAAGAATCTCGACATCAAAAACGGCCTTATCATGATGGCGAGCGTGCTGCTCTTCACCGTCATCGGAAGCTACGCGGCAAGCCTGATCCCCTCGGCAACGATGGGCAGCTTTTCCGTCTTCATGACCTTCCTGCTCGGCGTCAAATTCATTCTTCGCCCCGTGATGACCACGAAGGAGGCGATGGCGCAGATGGACGCGAAAAAGCGCGCGATGCAGTCGCTCGTCTGCGGCGCATGATCGGCATGATCTGCGGCTTCATCGGCGGGCGGGCGGCGGCATGATGATGCTGCTCATCCTTCCCAACAGGAAAGAGCCAGTCCGCCCTTCTTACAAGAAGGAGCGTCCGGGCCATCAAGATGGGGTGTCCGGACACTTTCTAAGTCCGCTGCGTCGGGAAGGGCGGTCGTATTCAGCGCGTCAAGATTGGCTCCCGGCTGCGCCTTCATCTTGAGATACGCTCAGCACCGCCTGCGGCATCTTGCCCCTGGCAATATATTTCCCCCACGATGGTATTGCTTTGCGTCGACAGACTCCTGACGCGATCGAGCACCTTGCGGAAATATGCCTCGCTGATGCCGAAGCCCGCCGTGCCGAAGAGAAAGAGCTTCTTATTCCTCAGTTTTGCAGCAGCGCCGGCGCGTGGCGCGTCCGCATTCCCCCTATCCGTCAGAATCCGACATAAAGCAGCTGCAATCCGTCGGCGCGTTCTCGCTCGCGCCGCGAAATAATCGCAGACGTCGCTTTGGCAGCGTCTCGCGCCTTGAGCGCGTCGGCAAGGCAATTTCGTGTTGCCCGTCACGCCGCTGAATATGATCGAATATCGTTCCAGCAATACGCCGTAACTGAACGAAGTACACGGA
>VOFC01005384.1_pt1 | contig 13219 bp, 24 predicted proteins | sample 5384161 | NCBI WGS metagenome assembly VOFC01 (sample SAMN12384722, study PRJNA508395) | human gut metagenome | isolation source: healthy gut B | host: Homo sapiens | reverse complement strand
TGCCATGTATTGCTTATAGCGTCAGTTTTGCACTATGCATAAGCAAAGAAGAGCCATACGATAGACTTAATACCTTCGAGGCCAATGACTTAAATCAAAAGAGCGCAAAGAGCTAAGTCATCAAGCGCAAAGGCTCAACTTCTCATCCCCAAGTTCCAAGTCCTTATGCAATCTTAATCCACAACTACTAAAAATCTGATAACAGAACACGAATGTCCGCTCTCATCAGTCCGACACATTGAAAGCGTATTCCCACAGGGTCATCATATTGTTTTGCAGCTTATAAAGCTCGTCTCGCATGCGTTTCGTCACTGCCTCGTAACTGGGCTTTTACCGTAAAGGTTATTCATCTCGTGGGGATCTTCTTGAGGGTCGTAAAGCTCCGCCGTCGATGTCGTTGTAGAAATGGATCAATTTATAACGATCGTCACGTACGCCGTAATGACGCTTCACGGAATGCTCGGCGGGATACTCGTAGTAATGATAGTAAAGGGGAGTTACGCCAGTTCTCCGGCCGCTCGCCTTTCAGCAAGGGAAGCAAGGACTCGCCTTGGATGTCGGCTGGGATGGGGACTCCCGCCAGTTCCAAAAAAGTGGGAGCGTAATCAATATTCTGCACGAGCTGCGGGATATCACCCCTTCTTGCCACCCGGCAGACGCATCAGCAACGGGGTGCGGAAGGATTCCCATACATGCAGCGCTTGTCGAACCAGCCATGCTCGCCCATGTAGAAGCCTTGGTCGGAGGTGTAGACGATCAACGTGTTATCCAGCAAATCGTTCTTCTCCGGATAATCGAAGCACGATACCGATGTTCCGATCCACGGAATGGATCACCCGAAGGTAATCGTGCATATAACGCTGGTATTTCCACTCGGCCAGCTCCTTGCCCGTGCGTTTCTTCGCCTTGAAGTCTTGGATGATCGGATCGTAATAGGCGTCCCAAGCGGCTTTCTGGTCCGGATTCATGCGGTTATAAAGCTCACGGCCGTACTTCTCAGATCGGCGTTGGAGGAATGGATCTCGTTCTCCTTATCGGCCATTTTCAAGTCGTATACGATATCCATATCCTGATGATGCTCATCTCCTGCTCCGAGGCGGCGATGCGGCCGGCGTAATCGTCGTAAGTTCTCGGGCAGCGGGAAGGTCACATCGTCGTAAAGACGCAGGTCGCAGGTATCGGGCATCCAAGTACGGTGCGGAGCCTTTGGTGCAGCAGGAGGCAGAAAGGCTTGCTCTTGTCTCGTTTATTGTCCAGCCAATCAAGAGCCAGATCGGTCGTGATGTTCGTGGCGTACCCTTCGATCTGACGCTTCTCGCCGTTATCGATGAAGATGGGGGTTATAGTAATCGCCTTGGCCTACGAGGATGTTCAGTAATCGAAACCGGTGGGATCGGAGGTGAGGTGCCATTTGCCGATCATGGCGGTTTGGTAACCAGCTTTACGCAATAGCTTCGGGAAGGTCTGCTGCGAGCCGTCGAAGGTATGGGGCGTTATCGATGAAGCCGTTCTTGTGGCTGTGCTTGCCGGTCAGCATGCAGGCACGGCTGGGGCCACTGATGGAGTTGGCTACGAAGCTATTGGTGAAACGTACGCCCTCGTTTGCGATGCGGTCGATGTTGGGGTTTGGATGTATCGCTTGTCGTAGGCGCTGATGGTTTGGAAGGAGTGATCGTCCGTCATGATATAAAGGATATTCATGGGCTTGGCGGGCTGCCCGGACGTATTCTCTTTTTGGCTACAGGAGGTGGAGGCTATCGCCGCCAGACCTGCCAGAATGAATAGTTTATTTGTTTTCATGTATTCCGCTTAGATTTATGTTGTTTTGATTGATTTTGTCTAAATACACTCAGCTACAGACTTGTAGAGACGGGGCATGCCCCGTCTCTACAATTGGTGACATTAACCTTGGTGATATTAGCCGAGGAGGTCTTTCAGCTTGCCTTCGGATTGCAGCTTCACGATCAACTCGCCAAACAGAGTATTCGTCCAAGCGAACCACGAGCGGGTGTAATCGGAAGGATTGTCCTTATGGAAAGACTCGTGCATGAAGCCCGTGCCTCCGTCCGTATCACGAAGCGTCTCTATGCAATACCGGATCTCCTTCTCGTCGTTGGAAGTCGTAGCACGCATGATCAAGCTCATCGGCCAGATATAGTTGAAAGCGATATGGGGGCCGCCGATGCCCTCGCCGGCCTTTCCTTGAAGAAGTAGGGTTGGAAGGGCTCAGCACCAAAGCGGCGGGTATTCTGGTAAATCGGGTCGTTCACGTCCACGCACCCCCCAAGAACGGCAAGGCCAGCAAGCTCGGAACGTTAGCGTCGTCCATGAAGACACGGCTGCCGTAACCATCTACCTCGAAGGCGTAGATCTTCCCGAATTCCGGATGCTCCACGATGGCATATTTCTTCACGGCCTCCGTCTACCTCACCCGCCAACGCCTCGCAACGACCGGCCAAGTCCGTGTTATTTCTTACGGCACGAAGAATCTCAGCCACCTGACGAAGCGAGGTGATAGCGAACAAGTTCGATGGCACCAAGAAGCCAAACAGCGTAGCGTCGTCGGAAGGACGGAAAGAGGAGACGATCAGGCCCACCGGATTCACCGGGCTACCCCAACCATCGTTCAAGAGGGTCGCCTTGGCGGTCCGTCACACGGGAGAAACGGTACGGCCCGAGGCTGTCCTTGCGCTGTTGCTCACGGAAAGTACGGTAAACGGCCTCCATCGCCTGCTCCCATTTGCTGTCGAATACGGAGGTATCGCCTACTTCCTTCCAATAATGATACGCCAAGCGGATCGGGTAGCAAAGCGAGTCGATCTCCCATTTACGCTCGTGAAGCTCTTTCTTCATCTCCGTGCGGTCGCTCTCCCTCGCTCCCGGTAGGGCCTTCGTTGAAGCCATTAGCGTAGGGATCGATCAGGATGCAGGCGGTCTGGCGATTGATAGCACCAACCAGCATCTGCCGCAAGTCCTTATCCTTCTTCGCCAAGGTGACGAAGGGGTAAACCTGCGCCGAGGAGTCACGCAACCACATGGCGTGAATATCTCCGGTGATCACGAACGTATCCGGCTTGCCGTCTACCATCTTGAACTCACAGGTCGTGTCCAAGGTATTCGGGTAGCAGTTCTCGAACATCCATGCCAGTTTCGGGTCCTTGATACGGGCCTTGGAAGCCTTCAGTTGCTCCTCTACCGCCTTGGAGGTAAACTTACGGGCCTCGGAGCCGGGCGCTTGCTGGCGTAATCGCCGGTCACCTTAGAGGCGATCGTGCTAAAACTCTTTTTATTGTCGGGCGTACTCACGGCGGAGTATACCTTCTCGCCAACCAACAGGCCGGCCAAGGAAATAGATCCTGTTTTCAGGAAATTACGTCTTGTAGTCATTTATATAGTTTTTATGGTATTATATTCCAGTGGCAAAGTTAAGAAAAAAAAAAGGCTCCCAATCCTTTTCGGACCGGAGCCTTCGCCAACTCAATAATTCCTTAAATTAGCCTAAATACGATTTGAGGAGCTTGCTACGAGTTCCTTTGTCTTAATCTTCTGATTGCTTTTTCCTTGATCTGGCGGACACGCTCTCTAGTGAGGCCAAATTTGTCGCCAATCTCTTCCAATGTCATTTCCTGACAGCCAATACCGAAAACATCTTGATAATCTCACATTCTCTTTCGGTTAATGTAGCAAGGGCTCGATCAATTTCTTTTGCCAATGACTCGTTCATTAACGACCGGTCAGCGATAGGAGCATCATCGTTCAAAGCACATCCAAAAAGGCTGTTGTCTTCGCCTTCCACGAACGGGGCATCCACGGAAATATGACGTCCGACACCTTCAAGGTATCAGAAATCTTATCCACCGGAATATCCAGTTCGTCAGCAAGTTCCTCTGGAGAAGGTCTGCGTTCGTTTTCCTGCTCGAACTTGGAGAAGGCCTTTGCTGATCTTGTTCAGCGAGCCTACTTGGTTCAACGGAAGACGCACGATTCTTGACTGCTCTGCCAAAGCTTGCAGAATAGATTGGCGAATCCACCATACAGCATAGGAAATAAACTTGAAACCTCTGGTCTCGTCAAATTTTTCAGCCGCCTTAATCAAGCCTCCAAGTTACCCTTCATTAATAAGGTCGGGCAAACTCAAACCTTGGTTCTGATATTGCTTAGCTACAGATACAACAAAACGCAGATTCGCTCTGGTCAATTTTTCCAATGCTCTCCGGTCGCCTTTTTGATAGCCTGTGCCAATTCCACTTCCTCTTCTACCGTGATAAGATCTTCTCGACCAATCTCTTGAAGATATTTGTCTAGAGAAGCGCTTTCGCGATTGGTAATGGACTTTGTGATCTTTAACTGTCTCATCCAATGTTTTTATATTGAGAATATCAGGGTGCAAAGATAATCATTATTGTTTGACAGAATTGGCTGGATGCACCCTACACCCAGCCAATTATAAACCTTTAACAATCTTTTCACACCTATAAGACTACAGTCCTTGTTTATCTTATTCGGCAAGATCTATCGCATAGTACTTTCGTACGTCCATTCGGGTAGAAGCCTTTAATGAAGAGGCCTTGATCTTCCGTACGTCCTTGCAAATGCTTTCCACAATCTTTTCCAAGTCTTCCGGAGCAGATCTTCTGGTTGTTTACAATCATGATAATGAAGCCTTTTTTATACCGGCATCTTTCAGCTTGCCGCTGGTCAGACCGGTGACCTCGATACCATAACTTTACACCTAACTTACGTTTCTGCTCGTCGTTCAAAGCCTTGAACGCTGCGCCCATAACCTCTGCGCTGTCGCCACCCTTCACGACCTTGGTGCTACCTTGCGCATTACGGAGTTCTACCGTGAATTTCTTCGTGCTACCGTTGCGGTTGATCGTCAACTCTACCTTGTCGCCCGGACGGTATTTGCTGATCTGCTCTTGCAAAGCGCTGACGATTTGATCTTCACGCCGTTCACGGCTACAATCACGTCACCCTTCTCGATTCCGGCTTCCTTAGCGGAGCTGCGCTCGGCGAAACCACCTACGTAAGCGCCCTCGAATACTTTTCACTTTCTCTTTCTCAGCGTCGGGCACGTATTGCGGGTCTTGTATCAATACGCCTAATACGGCACGCTGCACGGTTCCGAATTGCTTCAAGTCGTTAGCCACCTTGCCGGCGATGCTGATGGGCACGGCGAAAAGTATCCGGCGAAGTTACCGGTCTCGGGTAGATAGCGGTATTGATACCGACTAACTCGCCTTTCGTGTTCACTAGTGCCCCACCACTGTTACGGGTTCACGGCGGCGTCTGTCTGTATAAACGACTCGATCTTGCTACGATCGCCCACCGGCGCCGATGTTGCCACGGCTCTTAGCGCTCACGATACCTGCTGTAACGGTAGAGGTCAAGTTAAACGGGTTACCTACCGCCAATACCCACTCTCCTACTTTCAACTTCTCAGAATCACCAAAGGGGATCGTAGGTAAGTCGGTTGCCTCAATCTTGATCAAGGCGATATCTGTTGTCGGATCAGCCCCTATAATCTTTGCCGGGAATTTCCGGTTATCGTTTAAGGTAACCTCCAGCTCGTCGGCTCCGTCGATCACGTGGTTGTTCGTGATGATATAACCATCCGTAGAGATAATGACACCCGAGCCAGCGCCCACACGAGGTTGCTGTTGCGGACGTTGGAACCCTCCACGGCCACCGAAGCCGAAGAAATACTCGAACGGGTCCATATACTGCTGACCGCCGTCCCCGTTAGAGGCTTGGCGCGTTAGCCGTGGCGCTTGATATGGACAACCCGTGGATGGCGCTCTCGGCGGCCGTAGTGAAATCGATATTCTCGGCGGCCACGGTTCCATAATTCGTCAATCGGTACGGTTGCTTGAAGGTATTCTCAACTCCGGAGGCCAACTCCGCCGGACGTTGATTCTTATTAATCAGGTAAGCACTCGTTCCGATCGCGGCACCAGAACTAATGGCTGCTATCAGAGCAACACCAAGCACATTCTTCCAGATATTTTCATACTTTTCTTATTTAATTAAACATTTAAATTTAACATTTTCTCTTTCGACAAAGAAAAGTCAAAAATCGTGCGATTATTCCATTTGCAACTATTTTTTTATCACTTTTAACGAGGCATCACAGGGGCTTAACCGCAATTAACAGTACTGTGTAATGCAAAGTACCTTTTTAACAATTAAACAGCAGACGAATTGACAGTTGACACTCGATAACTGACAGTCGGCAATCGATAAATGACAGTCAGTTACTGGCAATCTAGAATCTCTGTTCGTATAAAAAACACCTAGGAGACAGAATATGTTTACTGGCTGAAAAAAGAAAATGTTATCCTATCTCTCTATGCGTCTACAAAATAATTGTCAACCGCCGACCGTCAACTGTCAACTAAAAATACCTATCTTTGTCCTATCGCAGTCTGCTGGTCTGTCGCTCACCTTCGGGTGTGAGGAAAGTCCGGGCAACACAGAGCACCATACTTCTTAACGGGAAGCTGTCCGTAAGGGTAGAGTAACGTAACAGAGAATAACCGCCGGACTCGTCCGGTAAGGGTGAAAAGGTGAGGTAAGAGCTCACCGGGTCTTATAGCGATACAGGGATGCCGTACGCCTTATGGGTTGTAAGGTCATGTATACCGGCGCATGTAGGATTGCTCGTCCGATGCCGGGGGTAGACCGCTAAAGCTTACTGGTGACAGTAAGACGAGATAAATGGCAGGCGCCTCTTTCCAAAGAGGTACAGGACCCGGCTTATAGGCAGACTGCTTTTTTATTTGCCCAATTAAATCATGTGCCGATATGCCCAAAACAAGCCACGGGAAGAAAAGAAACCTATTGGAGAACGGATCAGCGCATTATTAGCACGAACCATCCGTTTCGTTACCTACGACATTTGGCGGATTACCGAGAATGAAGTTAGTGGGCTGAAGGAGATTTATATCAATATCATCAAGACGGTCATACTCGCCGTGCGGGGTTTCCAGAGCGAGAACCTGCAAACCAAGGCGTCGGCGCTTACCTACAGCACCTTGTTATCTATCGTACCTTTGCTGGCCGTATTATTAGGTATAGCTAAGGGCTTCGGTTTCCAAGGGACGGTACGGCAGGAGTTGTTCGATTATTTCCCCGGGCACGAGATGGAGCTGAACAAGGCGTTCGAGTTCGTGGAGAGCTATCTGGCGCAGGCGCAGGGGGGAGTGATCATCGGGGTCGGTTTGATTTTATTGTTTTATACGGTGATCAACTTGATCTCGTCCGTGGAGGATACGTTCAACGACATCTGGCAGATCCAGAAATCCCGTCCGTGGTACCGGAAGATATCCGATTATCTGGCCTTATTCCTCGTGCTGCCGGTGCTGATGACGGCATCCAGCGGTTTGTCCATCTTCCTGTCCACTTTGCAGAACTCGTTCTTGGGGCAATACTTGTTTTTTACGCCACTCGTAGAGCTGTTCTTGCATATAGCGCCTTATATTATCACGACATTGGCTTTCACGGGGCTGTACGTCTCCCTGCCGAATACGAAAGTAAGGTTCGTGAACGGGTTGGTGGCAGGCTTTATCGCTGGTTGCGCCTTCCAGTTGTTCCAATTTATTTATATCAGTGGGCAGATTTGGGTGAGCAAGTACAACGCTATTTACGGTAGTTTTGCCGCACTGCCTTTGTTGTTGCTTTGGTTGCAGCTTTCTTGGTTGATTTGCTTGTTTGGCGCAGAGCTGTCGTACGCCTCCCAGAACGTGAAGAAATTCAGCTTTGAGAGGGACAGCAAAAAGTATCAGCCGCCGGTACAAGGATTTCTTGACCTTGCTGATCGCCTCGCTGATCGTCAAACGGTTCGTGAAAGGCGAGAAAACCCTATACGGCCGACGAGCTATCCGACGCTTACCGCATCCCTATCCGCATAACGACACAGATCTTATACCTGCTCACGGAGTTGAACATCATCATCGAGGTGAACTACGGGAATGACGACCGTGTGGCATACTACCAGCCGGCCATCGACGTAAACAAGATCACTGTCAGCTATCTACTGACCCGCATGGACGAGTATGGCTCCGAGAACTTTAAGATTGACACGAGCAAGCTTTTCAGCAAGGAATGGAAAGCCCTGCTGAAGACACGTGAGGATATGATAAAGGCAAACGACAATATCCTGCTGAAAGACCTATAGGGGAAATTGAAAATTGAGAATTGAGAATTGAGAATTAATACAGGAAATAGGGATTTGACGAGTGGGGCGGTATGGAAGGTGATCCTGCGTTTCGCTTTCCCTTTGCTGATCGGCAATCTGCTGCAACAACTCTATAACGTGACCGACAGCGTCATCGTCGGGCAGTTTCTGGGGAAAAGAGTCGCTGGCAGCGGTATCGGCTTCCTTTTTCATCTATTACTTCATCATTTCGCTCGTGATCGGTATCGGGAGCGGTACGTCGGTGGTGATCTCACAGTTTTTCGGGGCGAAGGAGTTCGATAAGGTGCAGAAGGCCTTCTCCTCTTTCTTTATCTTCATGTTGGTCGCAGGGGTATTGCTGTCCATAGCGGGAATTATTTTTGCCGAGCCGATGTTCAGGCTGACGAACACACCGGAGGACGTGATCCCGCAGGCGGTCGCTTATTTTAGGATTTATGTAGGGGGAACGTTCTTGTTTGTCACTTTCAATAGCATTATCTCCATATTGCGGGGTGTCGGGGAGGCCGTGCGCCCCATGCTGTTATCCTGCTTACCACGATTGTGAATATAGCCTTGGATTTACTCTTCATTGTCGTTTTCAAATGGGGGATCGAAGGGGCGGCACGGGCTACGGTGATCGCCCAAAGGGATCGGCATGTGCGTGGCCCTAGGCTACGTGAACAACACCATCCCCTGCTCTCTATCAAGAAACAGGATTTATTGTTCGATATGGGACTGTTCAAGGAAGGGCTCCGCATCGGGCTTCCCTCCAGCGTACAGCAATGTGCCATCTCGCTAGGATTGATTGCCTTACTGGGGATCGTGAACAGTTTCGGCACGGATACGCTCACCGCTTACGGGGGCAGCGGGAAAGATCGACACGATCATCATCCAAGCGGTATTGACCCTCTCTGGGGCGCTAGCTGCTTTCTGCGGGCAAAACATCGGAGCTGGGCACTTGGACCGGGTACGTGACGGGGTACGATTCGCCATGCTTGTCAACCTATTGCTGGGTCTAGCAACCTTCACGGCCATCTATTTCTTCGGGGACAAGATGATGCTGGCTTTCACCAAGGACCCGGAGGTGATCCGGATTGGCAAGGAATATTTATTGATCATGGGAGGATTCTTTATCGTACACGGCGGCTTGAACGTCTTCAACGGGGCATTACGGGGGAGCTGGCGATACCCTGTTCCCAATGGCAGTAAGCATCACTTGTCTTTGGCTGATACGCATTCCCCTCGCCTATTGGTTTAGCTCTATCTGGGGACGGAGCGGTATCTGGTGGGCCATCGGCGCCAGCCTTTGCATCGGGCTTACAATCACCTATATCTATTATAAATTGGGATTCTGGAAGAACAAAGGGCCTTTACGGAAGAAATAAGCATAGCTTATTATTCGTTTCCATCGGGGTCGCATCGCCCGATCGCTTGATTGAATAGAAAAAGTCCTCAAGTCAATGACTTGAGGACTTTTTAGTTGCGGAGGCAAGACTCGAACTTACGACCTTTGGGTTATGAGCCCAACGAGCTACCACTGCTCCACTCCGCGATGTAGTTGTGATCATTTCTTGATTTCGAGTGCAAAGGTATATATTACATTCCAAACTTCCAAACATTTTCAAGAAATATTTTCAATTTGTTTGCGTACACCCTTCGCTATCGGGCAGTGAAGCCTTGTTAAGCAGCAATTTGACACTAGAAATTCTCGATCGTATCAAAACCGAATGGTTCATATAAATGCAGACGGTTTCTCAACGATTGTATCTCCGCCTGCAAATTCCGCATCCGGTCCAGCAAATGATGGATGGCGTCGATCCCCTCTATGTTGATAGACAAGTCGTAATACATACGTGTGTATTGTTCCAGATCACGGAGCTGGGAAGAGAAGAGATACCTCTCTCCATCCGTGATATTAATGTCTATCAAACCTCCCTCTTCCAGCAAAATGATGAACGAAGGGTCTATATGGCATTTCTGGCAGTATTCACTGACAATAACTAAATCTGTTTGCATAATACACCTGTTTTTAATTTAGACTTTGTATTTCCCGGAACAAATCCTTCTGTTTCTCCGTCAAGTTGGTCGGCACCTCGATCGAGTACGTGACAATCAAGTCACCAAACTGCCCCTCCTTCTTGTAAACAGGGGAATCCCTTTACCTTTCAACCGGACTTTCGTATTGTTTTGCGTGCCCGGTTTTACTTTCAGTTTCACCTTGCTATCCAAGGTATCGATAATCTGCTCGCCACCCAAGACCGCCGTATAGAGGTTCAAGGGGACGGTCAGGTACAGATCGTCTCCCCACCCGTTTGAAACGGCTGTCGTCCGGAATAATGAACGTGATGTACAAATCACCGGCAGGTCCTCCATTCATGCCCGGCCCGCCTTGGCCTTTCAGCTTAATGGTTTGCCCGTTGGCTACGCCGGCGGAACCGTGATACGCAGGTTCTTGCCGTTCACGGTGATCACCTGCTTATGTGTCTTGGCCGCATCCATCAAGGATAAGTGCAATTCGGCCGTGTAATCCTGTCCACGGAACCATGATTAGAATGGCCACCGCCACCCCGGCGGGAACCAAACATAGACTCAAAGAAATCCGAGAACTCTCCATCATCGCCGGAGGAGGACCAATACGTACCTCCGCCGTTCGAGAAGCCACCGCCAAAGCCGCCACCTTGCTGGCCATACTGCTTCCGTTGAGCCTCGAACTCATCCGCATGTTTCCAATTCTCCCCGTACTGGTCGTATTTCTTACGCTTTTCCGGATCGCTACACCTCGTTCGCCTCATTGATCTCCTGAAACTTACGATGGGCGTCGGGGATCGTTCGGATTCAAGTCAGGTGATATTGCCGAGCAAACTTCTTATAGGCTTTCTTGATATCATCCTGAGAAGCGTCCTTGTTCACCCCCAAAATCTTGTAATAATCGATATAGGCCATAATCTGATATGTTTAGTCTATTTTTCTCATATAATTATATAACAATAAACATACCAAGGATAGTTTTGGTTAGTGAAAATTTACTTAAAACGTTTTTAATCGTACACGCACGGAATTAAGATTGTCCGTAGATAGAAAAGGCTCTAGCCGGGATCATCAGATACCGCTAAAGCCTTTTATGGATAGGAAATTCTTCGAACCTTATTTAAACTGCATCATCTTGCTGATATACTTCCCGACAATATCGAACTCTAGGGTTCACTACCGTACCTTTTCTCGATCTGGCAAAAGTTCGTGTTATCGTGCGTATAAGGGATGATAGCGACTTGGAAACTGTTTTGCTGGGAGTTGCATACCGTCAGACTGACGCCGTTCACGCAAACGGAGCCTTTCTCCACGGTCATATACCCCTGCTGGGCCATCTCCTTATCAAAAGCGTACTCGAACGTATAGTACCAGCTGCCGTCCGCCTCCTTCACCTCCGCACAAACGGCAGTCTGGTCCACGTGCCCCTGTACGATATGCCCGTCCAGACGGCCGTTCATCAACATGCTACGCTCCAAGTTCACCTTTATCGCCCACTTTCAGGTTCCCGAGGTTCGAACGTTCCAAGGTCTCCTTGATAGCGGTAACCGTATACGTATCTTCCGTCATCCTTACCACCGTAAGGCAAACGCCGTTGTGAGCCACGCTCTGATTATTTTCAGCTCATTCACGAATGAGCACTTCATCGTCGAGATGAAGGTTTCCCTTTTATCGGATTGGAGGGCTACTACCTGAGCCGCTTCTTCTACAATACCTGAGAACATAATCAAATCGTTTTTAGTTTGTACTCCCAAAACTGTTATTTATTCATGGGCAAAGATAACGCCTTTGAGGTAATAAGCCCTGATAAAAAGGGAAGTTATTAAATGTTTTAATTTACGATATTATTTATCGTCCAAGGAGACCAAATCATACCGCTGGCTTCCCATACCCAACGCCTCCGCATGCTCGACGATATGGATGCCATGGCGGGATTCCATGCGCTCGATCAAGTGGACACGCCAGGGTCCGGCGAGGCGTAAACCAGATCTACGCAAGCCTTATCCAAGGCCACGGGATCGAGTGAGGCTAGCATACCGATATCCGCCATTTTCGGCTCTTCCGGGGTTCGAATCGCAATCGCAATCTACGGAGAGTCGATTCATTACGCTGATATAAAGTATATTTTCGCCACAATGGGTAGTCACGGCCTTAGCCGCCTCGGCCATTGATTCCAAGAAATGATCCTGTTCGGGAAGGTTGTTCCACAAGTCGGTTTTCGTCTTACCCGCCGTATGTATCCAAGCCTTTCCGGCGGATGAGGCTATACCGATAGAGATATTTTCAGCGCTCCCCCGAAACCGCCCATGGCATGTCCCTTGAAATGGGAAAAGGACGACCGTAAAATCATAATCCAGATAATGGGAGCCTACGAAATCCTCTTTCAGGTGTTTACCGCCTTGAACCGGAAGAGCCACCTCGCCGTCGGCATCCATGATATCCACCTTAGCGATGGCCGTGAAGCCATGATCGGCGGCGGCTTTCAAATGGCTGTCGGTATCCGCGCGCTGTCCGCCTCCGTAAGCCGTGTTACATTCCACGATCGTACCGTTTACTTTCTTTACCAAGTCTTTGATAAGTGTAGGTTGCAGGAAGTTATGGCCTCCCCGGCTCTCCGGTAGAGAGCTTCACCGCCACTTTCCCCTTGGCCTTCCGTCCCAAGGCGTCGTAGAGACGGATCATGTTCTGAGGAGTGATATCTTTCAACATATATACCTTCGAAACTCCGGCAGAGGATTCGCTTTTCGCAATCTCCGGCCTCACTTCGCCTGCGATACTCTCTACAGGTATAGAACCTGCCACCATCCATGCGCCACCCATAACGACCGAACTCCGTATGAAGTTACGGCGTGACATTTTTTGTTTGCTGTCATGATATAGAATTTAAATTCATATGTTTCTTATTTAATCGATACGCGAAGTTCTTTAAAAACTTGAAAAATAAGACTCCTTTACGAACAAAACGAATTTTGAAAGCCTAAAAACGAAATGGGGGTTGTTCACACGGCTCCG
>VOFC01005187.1_pt1 | contig 13226 bp, 19 predicted proteins | sample 5384161 | NCBI WGS metagenome assembly VOFC01 (sample SAMN12384722, study PRJNA508395) | human gut metagenome | isolation source: healthy gut B | host: Homo sapiens | reverse complement strand
CGTATTGCTGACCGAACTCCTCGGCTTCCTTGTTAGCTTTTGACGCGAAACAGCCAGCGTGGGTACTTGCGCGAACGTAAATGTAGTTGTCGCGCGCCAGTAGCTATACCGCCGATTATCATTCAAAGAACAGATTGTTCAAGTGGGTCAGGAGCTTTCCACCGTCGGCGGTTCACCCGGACGCAGCTTCTTATAAACATCCAGCAATGCATCTTCGGTATTCTTGGTGCTGTCCTTTGCAGAATGGTCTGCTGCAGACGTTCATCATCCCCGAACATTTCATAGATTTCTTCATCTGTTCCAATGCCGATTGCACGGATAAAGGTTGTCAGTGCAATCTTCCGGTTCTTATCAATCCGGACATAGATGACATCGTTGGAATCCATTTCATATTCCAGCCATGCACCACGGTTCGGAATGACAGTGGTCTTAAACAAATCCTTACCGGTGCGGTCTTTTTCAGAAGCGTAATAAACGCCCGGAGAACGAACCAACTGCGAAACGATGACACGTTCTGCACCATTGATGACGAACGTACCGCTTTCAGTCATGAGCGGGAAGTCGCCCATATAGATTTCGCTTTCCTTGACCTCGCCGGTTTCCTTTATTCCAGAGGGTCGCCGTCACACGCAGTGCGGCAGCATAGGTTGCATCCTGCTCCTTGCATTCTGCAATGGTATACTTCGGCTTTTCATCAATCCGGTAATCAATAAAGTTCAGAACCAGATTGCCGTTGTAGTCTGTGATAGAAGAAACGTCCCGGAAGACTTCCTTTAAGCCTTCCTCCCGTGAAAACCAGCGGTACGAATTTTTCTGTACTTCGATCAGGTTCGGCATTTCCAGCACTTCGTTGATTTTCCCGAAGTTCATTCTGACATTTTTTCCACACTGCTTTGGCGTCACATTCACCATAGGCGAAAAAACCTCCTTCGTTATAATCGAAAAATTAGCACCTGTAAGCAGAAATGAAAAATTTTTCGTATTTTTCGATTTTCTCTTGACAGGCGGGAAAGGATATGGTATACTATTAATTTTTTGCGTATGCCACCCTTGTGGCACTACGATACATTTTATTATTCTATAATATCCTAAGAGGTTTGTCAAGTAGTTTTTTAAATTTTACAGATTTTTAAAAATATTTTGAGAATTCCCGTATCCATCCCGAAAATCTCGTGCACATTTCGGCTTTTTGATGGCTGGATGAGAGAATTTTTGCAGAATACCAAAAAATCACCCCCACAAGCAGTTTCAAAAAATTTTAAGAAACCCCTTGACAAATCGATAAAAATAGTGTACTATGTTGATAGTGCACTAATTCACACGGTCACAAAAAGCCGTACATCCTTCTGAAAGGAGGCATTTTGGATGGAGTTTCAAAACAACTACCCCATCTACCTGCAAATTGCAGATGACATCAAACGGCGGATTGTCATCGGTGAGCTGCATCCCGGTGACAAGCTGCCCTCTAACACCGATTTGGCGGTTGCCTATACCGTCAACCCCAACACAGTACAGCGAATTTACCGACAACTGGAAGTGGACGGCATCACTTTCACTGCCGAGGCGTGGGGACGTTCCTGAGCGAAGACCCCGAACTTGCGGAACGGTTACGCAGTACCATCTTGAACAGGAAGTGACTGCTTTCCTGAAAAAAATGCAGCAATACCATTTTTCAAAGGCTGCACTCTTTACAGCCATGGAACAGCAGTTGGAACAAGCGGAAAAAAAGGAAGAAACAGAAACAACAGACAAAAAACTAAACCAAAAGGAGCAAAGGGATTATGTTAACATTTGAACATGTCAGAAAAAATTATGACAGCAAACGGGTGCTGGAGGATTGCAGCATTTCGTTTGAGCCGGGAAAGGTGTATGCCCTTGTTGGGCCAAACGGCACCGGCAAAAGCACCCTGATGAAAGCGGCTGCCGGACTGGTAAAATCAACGGCGGCACGCTCACCTACAAGGGGCAGCCAATCGGAACAGAGAGCAAGAAACACATTGCTTATATGTCCACCGAACCATTCTATTATGACTATATGCGGATTCGGGATGTCAAGGCATTTCACAAGGATTTCTTTGCCGACTTTGACCCAGACTTATTCGACCGCCTGCTCACATTTATGGAACTGACTCCGGACTTGAAAGTACGGGCGTTGTCCTCCGGTATGGCTGCGAAGCTGAAAATTGCAGTGACACTCTCCAGACGAGCAGAAGTCATCATGCTGGATGAACCGCTGAACGGCATCGACCTCATCGGACGGGATCAAATCATCCACACCATCATTCAGGCAACCGGAAACGGTGCAACTTTCATCATCTCCAGCCACTTGTTCGATGAATTAGAGCCAATTGTGGACAATGTTGTCATGATGAAAGGCGGCAAGGTCATCTTGGAAGGCGAACTGAAGCCATCCGTGCGGAACACGGCAAATCCATTTCAGACTTGTATCGGGAAATTTATGCGGACACTGCCGTACCACAGTTTTAAACAAAAAAATAGAACCATCATTCCACAACGCTTACAAAAATAAGGAGGATTTTCCATTATGGGAAACGTATTAAAATATGAAATCAAACGCTCCAGATTTATGATGCTGATTGTTGGCATCATCGTCGGCTGTCTGAACTGGCATACTTAATCGGCTTTTTTGGTGTTAAAACAGCACAAAATGAAAAAATTCAAGATATTTTCAGCAGTATCTGGGTTTTCTCTATTGTTCTGCTCGTGATTGCTGCCTGCTGTTCCATGCTGGTCGGTGTATTATACAGTGTCTTACTTTTACAACAGTGACATCCGGAAGAAATCCGGTTATATGTTATTTTTAACCCCAACCCCTACTTGGCAGTGGATTCTTGCAAAATCCTGATGGGTGTCCTTGCAACGGCTGTTCTGGTAATTGTCTTTGCCATTTTAGGGATTGCAGATATTCTGCTGTTCATTCCAGAATTGGATGACACTTCCTTCATCGGGCAACTTCTGATTCCACTGCGGGATATGATTTTCGACAATGTTGGTTCTGTTTCCCGTTCCTGTTGAACCTGATTTTACAGATTGTTGTCATGATTACCACCATTTATCTGGCGATTGCCATGTCTAAAACCTTATTGGGCAACAAGAAAATCGGCAGCTTTGTAGCATTCGTTTTCTGGATTGCATTGGACATTTTACAGTCTGCCATCAGCAGTTTGTTTGCACTGTTATCCAATGGGTTGTTCTCCATCAGCATTAACATGAGCGAAGACGGTTTGGTCTATAATTTAGACACGGCGATTCCGTATCTGCTGGCAGCAATGGCATTAAATCTGGTGTTTGCTGGCGTTTGCTATGGTATTACGACTTACCTAACTGATAAGAAAATGAGCGTTTAAAAATATCTCGTTTTCTGCAAATTCATACAGAAATGGAAAAAATCCCCTTGCTTTTGGAGAGCAGGGGATTTTTATATTTCTTTGGTGTTCGTATTCTTTGGGATACCAATGCATCGGTTCGGCAAAATCGCTTCGCTCTTTGCCTTTGTGCTGTTCGCCGGTGGTTGCGTTGTCCGAATTGCCTATGAATCTTTTTTTTTAGATTCCAGTTTATAGGAATTTTTTATGTTTCTAGAATGGCGAACAGCATTTGTTTACTTTTCTTAGATTTCAATTTCATCTCATCAATACCTTCTGTTAAGGGGACAGCTTGTCCCCTTAACAATCCCTTCCGCCGAGCTGAGCAAGCTCGACCGCAGTTCGCCTGCGGCGGAAATTAATTGCTTTCTTCTGCAGCTTTTCGCAGCAGTGCAATTTCTGCTGCATATCCAGCATCGTCATTTGGTGTTTCCAGAATGAACGGCAACTGTTTCAAAACTGGATGTCGGACAACGGCTTTCAAGGCTTCCAATCCAATATAACCTTGTCCAATCTTCTGATGACGGTCTTTATGTGCTCCCAATGGGTTCATACTGTCGTTTAAGTGTACTGCGCATACAGACGATGCAAGCCGATTGTCTTGTCGAACTCTTCCAATACGGCTTCCAGATTTCCGGCAATATCATAACCGCCATCCCAGATATGACAGGTATCCAGACACACACCCATTTTTTTCTTGCAAGTGTACGCTATCTAAAATTGCCCGCAGTTCTGAAAAGTTTCTGCCGACTTCACTGCCCTTTCCTGCCATTGTTTCCAGCAAAACGGTCGTGGTCTGCTCCGGAAATAGCACTTCGTTCAGCGTTTCTGCAATCTGTGCAATTCCCACTTCTGCACCCTGTTTCACATGGCTGCCGGGATGAAAATTATAATACTGATTTGGCGTGTATTCCATCCGCTGCAAGTCATCTGCCAGCATATCTTTCCCAAACTGCCGAATGCTGGGGTCAGCGGAACACAAATTCATGGTATACGGTGCGTGTGCAACGAGATGTTGCAGGTCATGTTCTGCTGCATACGCTAAAAATGCAGCAACATCTTCTTTCTGGATTGGCTTTGCTTTTCCGCCCCGTGGATTTCGTGTAAAGAAAGCAAATGTCGTTGCTCCCAAAGCAACTGCGTGTTTTCCCATCTCCAGATAGCCCTTTGAAGATGGTAAATGGCATCCATTCGCAGCATATTTATTCCCCCCTGTTCAGTCGTTTGTTCTGTGGTTTCCGGTGTTTCAGATACTGGCTTGTCTGCTGGCGGTTCGGTGTTGTCCAAATCCGTCATAATCTCTTCCAGTACCTTTTTTGCATATTCATAATATTCCTGCATCACGGCTTCACTCTTGTAACCCTCTGTTGGTTTCCGCAGGCTCAAACACAAATCCCGATCCAATCGCCCTTCTGAATAGCCGATTTTCTGTGCAAAATCCGTATACCGCAGATAATACCCATATTCTCGCACATGAGAATCCTCCGGATACAGCTGCTCTAAATTCACCAGCGTATCTTCTGCAGAAATATAGTCATTCGCCTTTGCATCCGTCAAAGAGCATCACACCTTCCGGCATTTGCATTTGCGTCGAAAGTTTAGTGGCGTTGGCAGTATAATAGTCCATATCGTCAATGTCATCCGACACGGGAATACAATAAATGCTAACAGTGACTTTTCTATCTCCGTTTTCATCATCTACGAACTGCTCTAGATAGGTTTGCAGTTCTGCGGATTTCTTTTTGCAATTCCTCGTTATCGGTCAAGACCATTAAAACGAAATCCGGCTTGACTTTGGTCAGCTGGTCATATGCCAGATAGCCGAAAATCAATACCAATACAATGGTAATTCCCAGCCACCATTTATTATGGTAAAAAGTTGGAAATCCGCTTGCCGAGCGGCATTTTTTTCTTTTCAGGATGTTCTTCTGCAATCCGATCGCTTTCGGTAATCACACCCTGTTTCAGGCGAATCAGTTCAATGCGGTCTCAACAGCATTACCAGACGGTCTAACCCTAAGCCCAGACCACCCGTTGGTGGCAGACCATATTCCAATGCATTTACGAAATCTTCGTCTACTTCCCAGTCGTATCGCCCAGTTCCCGTCTTGCAGCAACCTGTGCTTCAAACCGCTGCTTCTGGTCAATCGGGTCATTCAATTCAGAGAATGCATTGCCCATTTCTCTTGCATAGATGAAGTATTCAAACCGTTCTGTAAATGCCGGTTCGCTTGGCTTCCGCTTTGCCAGCGGTGAATTTTCAACCGGATAATCATAAATAATAGTCGGCTGAATCAGGTTTTCTTCTCACGAATGCATCAAAGAATGCAATCAAGACATGACCCTTGGTAGCGTGTTCGCCTTCTTCGACTTCCACGCCCTTTCCTTGGCACAAGCTCTTGCAGCTTCGTCGCTGTCCCATTCGTAGTAATCGACACCAGCATACTTCTTGACTGCTTCAACCATCGTCAATCGTTCCCTTACGGTTCGCCCAGTGCGATTTCAACGCCCTGATACAGAATATGGTCACTGCCGCAAATGGTCTTTGCCAGTGTCCGGTACATATCTTCGATCAGATCCATCATACCCTTATAATCGGTATATGCCTGATACATTTCAATGGATGTAAATTCCGGATTGTGGGATGGATCCATGCCCTCGTTCCGGAAGATTCTGCCGACTTCATAAACCCGTTCAAATCCGCCAACAATCAGCTTCTTCAAGTTCAGTTCGGTTTCAATCCGCAGGAACATATCCATATCCAGTGTATTGTGATGGGTCACAAACGGTCTTGCTGCAGCGGCAATCTGCAACGGCAGCAGAACTGGTGTTTCTACTTCTACATAGCCAATATTGTCCAGATAATTTCGATTTCCCGCAGAATCTTGCTTCTGATCACAAACGTGTTCTTCACCTCTGATTGACAATCAAGTCCAGATACCGCTTCCGGTAACGGGTATCCTGATCCTTCAGACCGTGCCACTTTTCCGGCAACTGCAACAGTGCCTTGGAGAGCAGCGTAATTTCCTGTGCATGAATGGAAATTTCGCCCTTCTTCGTCCGGAATACAAAGCCCTTGACACCAACAATATCACCAATGTCCCACTTCTTAAATTCCTTGAATGCTTCCTTACCGCCGATGTCGTTCATCCGGACATAGACCTGAATTCGGTCAGAACCGTCCCGCACATCAATGAAGTTTGCACGTCCCATATCTCTCCAGCTCATGATTCTGCCGGCGATGGAAACGATTTGTTCCTTGAGCGGTTCTAAGCTTGCCTGAAAAGCTTCCTCGTCCCCGTTTGCAGCTTCTTTCAGACGGGCTTCGGTTTGCTTCATAGTCTGCCTTGAGGTCTGCTGCGTGTGCAGTGACATCATACTTTGTAATGGTGAATGGGTCGTTGCCAGCTGCCTGTAATTCAGCCAGCTTGTCCATCCGAATCTTCTTTAAAATGTTAATATCCTGTTCGGTTTCCGCTGCTGCGTTCTGCTGCGGATTCTGCTGTTGTGCCATGTAAGATCCTCCACTTTAAATTACCGACAACTTACTTGCCGATTTCCAGCACCTCAAAGAGCAATGTGCCAACTGGTGCAAATACCTGAAATGTTTCGCCGACTTTCTTCTTGAGGGCAGCTTTTCCGATCGGAGAGTCGTCCGAAATCTTATGTTCTGCAAAATTTGCTTCGTTGCTGCTGACAATCTGCCAGGTTTCTACTTTTCCGCTCTGGAAGTTTTTCAGCTTGATGGTAGAGCCCAGACCAACTTCATCCAAGGAAATGCTGTCATCGTCTACGACTTCGCAGTTATCCAAGGTATACTGGATTTCCTTGATCTGTGCTTCGAGAATTGCCTGTTCGTTTTCGCTTCATCATATTCTGCGTTTTCAGAAAGGTCGCCCTGTGCACGAGCTTCTTTCAGTTTCTGTGCCATTTCCGCACGTTTTACGCCAACCAGATAATCCAGTTCTTCTTTCAGTTTGTCATAACCGCTTTTTGAAATCTGTTTCATTGCCATACTGCATGACTCCTTTTATTCCTGATAATGGTTATCATTCCATTCGCCGATTCCTACGGGAATCTGCGAAAAATACAACCTTTTATTATACTGTATTTCTGTTGAATTGTCAAGGGCTGGTGTGGGCGTTTGAAAAAGCACAATTACAGAATCGTCAACAAAAACATTGTGATCATTTTGTTTGATTCTTGGGAAAATTGTTGCATCCGGTTCGGCAAGGCTGGGGCACATCCCCAGCTTGCCTGTGGAATCGCAATTGCCCCTGAAACCTTGTTTTATCATTACAACCCTATAATCTTGAAAGCAATTGCGGTTCTTCTGATTTTCTTAGATTTTTGTTACAATTCATTATGCAGTTCTATGCAGGGGGCAGCTTGCCCTTTTTAGGATGCCCTGCCCTTTTGTCCCTTTCGGGACATTTCCCACACTGTGGGGAATCACCCCGCCAAGCTGAGCCAGCTTGACCGCAGTTCGCCTGCGGCGATATTCAAATGGTTTCATTGCTTGACAAGACTTCTGATTTATGCTATATTTTTCATGATTTCCAATCCAATTCTGATGAAAGGAGCGTTCTTCATGCATTTCTTTTCCCACAAAAACCCATCCTGCCGCTGCCGGACGGCTGCACACCGGAACAAATCAAATCGAATCCAGCATTTGCACCGGCGAAACCACCATTGGTTTTTACGATGCCACCGAAAAGAAATTACGGTATGCAGAACTGGTAAAAACACCAGCAGACATTGCCGCTTTCTATGCACGATATGGACTCACACCGCCTGCCCACTCGTAAGAAAAAAAGACTGCCGCTTTTCGTTCCCTGCGACAGTCTTTTTTTTCTATTTCGATGTTTCTGTATATTCAGAACTTACTTCTGTAATGTTCCGCTGGACAGAGCTTTCAGATAAGCATTGATAAAGCCATCCAAATCGCCATCCATAACCGCTTGAATGTTTCCGTTTTCAAAGCTGGTGCGGTGGTCTTTTGCCAGTGTATATGGCATGAATACATAAGACCGAATCTGTGCACCCCATGCAATTTCTTTCTGTACGCCCTTAATGTCGGCGATTTTATCAAGGTGTTCCCGTTCTTTGATTTCCACCAACTTGGACTTCAACATCTTCATTGCATATTCCTTGTTCTGGAACTGGCTTCTCTGTGTCTGACAGGAAACAACAATGCCCGTTGGCAAGTGCGTCAACCGAACCGCAGAACTGGTCTTGTTGATGTGCTGACCGCCCGCACCGCTGGAACGGAATACATCCATCTTAATATCTTCCGGACGAATGTCTACTTCCATGTTGTCATCAATTTCCGGCATGACTTCCACTGCGGAGAACGAAGTGTGTGCCGTCTGCCGGAGGCATCGAACGGAGATACCCGAACCAGACGATGCACACCCCGATTCTGACTTCAGGAATCCATAGGCATTTTCACCCTCAATCAAAATGGAAGCACTCTTCAAGCCGGCTTCATCGCCATCTAGATAATCCAGTGTCGTTACCTTTTGAAATGATGCCGTTCTGCCCAGCGGTTGTACATCCGGTAGAGCATTTCTGCCCAGTCCTGTGCTTCTGTTCCGCCTGCTCCGGCGTGGAAGGTCAAAATTGCATTAGAATGGTCATATTCTCCGGTGAGCAAAGATGCCAGTTTCATTTCTTCCAGCTTCTTAATAAAAGCATCGCATTCCGCATTCATATCCGGTGTGCTCTCTGTTTCGCCCTCTTCGATGGAAAGTTCAATCAGCGTAATAATATCTTCCAGTTCTGATTGCATCTTCTTATAGGAATTGATGCGGTTTTCCAGTGTCTTGGATTCCTGCAACACTTTCTGAGAATGTTCCAAATCATCCCAGAATCCTTCTTTTGCAATTTCTTCCCTGTAATGCATTGTAGCGTTCTGTTGCAGCCGCAACACCCAATACTTCGTACAACTCATCCATATCTTTCTGATAGTCGGACATGGTTACACGCAATTCATCTAATAAACCATAGTGTCAACCTCTCTTTTTCAAATCACTCAATAAACCGTTTGTGCTTACACATACAATTTTTATTATACTATAAATTCATGTCAATTGCAATGGTTTCGGAAAATATTCAGAATTTTCGCTGTTTTTCACAGATTTCACCCCCTGTTTTCCACTGCAAAAAAAAATTTTTCTGCACAATGGGATTTTTTATAGGGTTCAATTGTTATTAGGGTGAAGTACTTCTGAATCCCACAAAAGGAGATGAACAACATGGACAAATCTACATTTCAACAAAAGCTCCAAACAATACAAAGACATGGTTTACCGCATTGCCTATACCTATCTCCGCAACACCGCTGATGCAGAAGATGTATCACAAGAAACATTCCTGAAATTCTATCAACTATCCAAGCCCTTCACAGATACTGGTCTGGAAAAAGCGAATGGCTGATTCGAGTGACCCTCAACGCCTGCCACAACCTCTCGGAAATCTGTCTGGTACAACCGGAGAGCAGACTACAAAGAAATTCCGGAGCTGTTCTCCGACCCCACCGACAACCTGCTCTATGAAGAAGTGTTTGCACTGCCGGAACGATACCGCATTGTCATCTTGCTCTATTATTACGAGGAATATTCCATTCAAGAGATTGCCGACCTGACTGGCCGTAAAATCTCAACCATTCAAACGGCAGCTTGCCCGTGCCAGAAAGAAATTAAAATTGGCACTCACGGAACAAGGGGAGGGATTTTTTATGAACAAGAATCGTTATCAGCAAATTATGAATCGCATTCAAATGCCGGAACGCTGTGAACAGGCGATTCTAGAACAAATTGCACACAACGCCAGCCCCGTTCCAACTCGCAGAACTTGGAAACGTAATGTGATTGCTGGTGTTGCGATTGCCGCTTGCATAAGCGTCATCGGTATGGTTTCTGTTTCTGCCATTCAGGGCACAAACTGGATTCATCAGCTGTTTCCGAACAGCAGCGATGATGCAGCAACGGCACAATATGCATCGCAACAAGCCGGAAAATGTTTCTGCTTTTTCTGCCGATTTAGACGATTTGATGCAGAACTGATTGCCGCCTTTGCAGATGAATCCAACTTATATTACGCCGTTCATCTGACCCCCCAAAACAGAGAACCCAGAAAATATAGCCGACCGTTTCACCATTTCCCAAACCGGAACATTCTGGTTCAATGGCGAAACAAACACAGAGTTTTTACAAGGCAGTGCTTCGGAGACTCGACCGGACGGAGATGGCTATTTATTTACCAACAAGATTCATTTAGATAGTGGCACATGGGAAAACCACATGACCTATCAGGCAGAAATGCAGGCAATCTTATATGAGGGCGAACAATACGAAACGCTCAAGCAAAACTTCGGTACGATCGGCACGATTTCCATCACCATCGACTTACAGAACAAACCACAGACCAGTGTTTACACTGCTTCCGGAACGTGGAACAATGCAAGTGGTTTTTCTCAATGTAGAACAAGTTGTCTTACAACCGCTGACACTGACCATTAACGGCACAGCAGACAATCAAACCAACTCCGCAAAACAAGTATCGGTCATCTTGAAAGACGGCAGCACTGTTGCTGGAGAATACATGACAAGCGGTTACCGCAATCATGGCATTGTCACTGAAGACCTGACACAGGTAGAACAATTCCTCTATCTGGAAAAGCCCATTGACCCAACCGCAGCCACTGCCATTCAAATGGACGATGTCACTATTCCACTGACTGCCAAAGCAGACAATACCATTCTTGACCCTGCTTCTATGGTGGCGACTATTTCCAATTTCACGACGACAGGCATGGATGACTTTACCGTCACACCGCTTGGTGTGCTCAGCGATGGAACAAATCTTGCAATGGTGCTGAATCTTGCTCCAAATCAGCCGGATATGTTGCCGGAAGAAACAATGTTTATCATTGATGTATGCAGCTTGAGCATCGACAACAAGCCTCTTTCTGAATTGCTAAGCTCTGAATCGCTGAACACGGTGTATGCCTATTCCGAACAGCAAGCAGATGGTACTTATACTTTCACCTGCAAAATACAGACGGATGCCTTTTTGAACCAGCAAGCAGATGTAGCATTTGCCCTGAAAACGTCTGACGACAGCACACTTGGCACAGTTGCATTCCACTTGGACAACATCCAGACCATTCCGAGTGTAACTTATACTGCGGATGGCATTTGGAAACACTATGTTGAAATTCAAAAAGACTTATCAAGTTTTCTATATTCAGCAAGTCACCTGCTATCCTTCTCATATCAAACTGGCTGGAAAATGGATAGAGATCTTGTAACACAGCCAGAATCCGTTTCTGTGATTTTAGCAGACGGTACAATCGTATCCGCCGTTGATTTACAGGACGGAAAAGGCGGATTATCTGCCGGATACGGCGTTTCTCACAACTTGGATGGCACAGGATGGTTGGAATTTGACCTCCCCAGCCGATTGACCCGAACGCCGTTACTTATCTCAAAGTTGACCAAACGATTATCCCATTGACAGCAGCAGAATAACAGCTGTTTTACTTTCTCATCTTTCTCCATTTATTTTTTCATTCGCAGCCCTGCAATTATTTGTGGGGCTGTGTTTTTTTCAGCTACAAACTTACTTTCGACAGCATTTTCCCCTGCTCTGTGCTATAATCAAAAGACAGGCGGTGATTGCAATGCAAGTCATTTATGTCGACGTTTTGCTTTTCTTCAACTTCTGTGTCAACTATTTTCTTCTGCGGGGAACGGCATTTCTCACGCACACCCTTGCCGGATTCCACGCTGCCTGCTCAGTGCGTTGCTGGGCAGTTTCTCGGCTCTGGTCATCCTCCTGCCGCCCCTGCCCTTGGCAGTCAACCTATTGATTCGGCTGGGAACAGCTGCCGGTATGAACGGGCTGCTTTGCTTCGGGCTTTCTCGCCGAACGATGCTGCGGCAAACCATTTGGTTTTTCTGTTGCAGTATGCTCTTCGCAGGCTTTCTGATGGTTCTTCAGCAGAGCACCAACAGCCGCCGGATTTTTCTGGGCAATCAATGCTTTTACTTGCAGCTTTCCCTTCCAGCCTGCATTTTCTGCACGCTATTGGCATATGGGATTCTGCGACTCTGGCATGCTGTTCGAATGCGATGCCGACACACCGATGTTCCCCTATCGGGTCTATATTCGCATCGGCTCAGAAACTCGCATACAAACGGGGTTAGCAGATACCGGAAACAACTTGGTTGACCCATACAGCGGCTTGCCCATCATTGTTTGCAGCCGACAGGCATTTTCTGATCTGCTGCCGCAATGCCAGAAAAAACAGCGGCACTACCACTATGTTCCCTATGGGACAGTATCCGGCACAAGTTTGATGCCGGTTTTTCAGGCGGATGAAGTGCTGCTGCAAAACGAAACAACAGGAGCAAGACAGCAGGTTGCTGCCCGCATTGGGTTAGCAGATGCACAGGAGCAGGCAATTTTTCACCCCAACCTCCTGCAAACGATTTAACGGTCTATGTGCGTAGAAAGGAGTTTGCCTTATGAAATCTTTTGCTGCAATTTTTTTGCGGCAGCTGCAATTCTGGCTTTGTCCGGGACAGATGCACTACATTCACGGAGCGGATACGCTACCGCCGCCGCTCTCTGCTCCGGAGGAACGGGCAATGTTGGAGGCACTGGCAAACGGCAACACGGATGCCCGAGAACAGCTCATTGTCCACAATCTCCGGTTGGTGGTCTACATTGCAAAGAAATTTGAATCCACTGGCATTGGTTTGGAAGACCTGATTTCCATTGGTACGATCGGGCTGATTAAAGCGGTGAACACCTTCTGCCCCACGAAGAAAA
>VOFC01004351.1_pt1 | contig 13234 bp, 19 predicted proteins | sample 5384161 | NCBI WGS metagenome assembly VOFC01 (sample SAMN12384722, study PRJNA508395) | human gut metagenome | isolation source: healthy gut B | host: Homo sapiens | reverse complement strand
AATAAAGCATACCCGGATCAAAACGTGCTCCACCACCGGAACAGTTCTCCAGAAGAAGATCCGGGAAATCACAGGTCAGGCGTTCCTGCATCTCATACACACCAAGCACATAACGGTGGCTTAACTCCCCCTGGCGGTCTGCCGGAAGCGCAAGGCTTCCCAGATCGGTAAGCTGACGGTTCATATCCCACTTCACATTGACACACGTTCTCTGTTATTTTGTGAAGGAACAAAAGGTGCTTCTCCGTACGCATCAAATATACCGGTGCCGGTGTATTTCGGTATACTGCAATTTCTGACCGTAATATACGTGTCCCACAAAATTCTCCTGATCTACAATTGCTAGAAGATAGCTGGTGTGTTCCGTGTCCAACCAGAAGGTTCTGTCCTGCTCGATGTATCTGATCGCCATAATCCGCCTCTTTCTTTATCAATGTTTATTCTTAAAAAACCGTTTTTGCAAAATCATTTTTCCAAATTTTCCAAATAATATCCATGACAGTGTATTTGCATCTGTCAATGTCACAGATATAAAAAAGCAAACGGTGCTTCCGGTTCTGTCGTCAAAAACTGCATCAGCATCAGTCCACAACGCATGGACACCCGTTCTTCCCGCAGGATACGAAGTACTTCCTGTCTGTCTGCCAGGATCACCTGAATATCCTCGGTATTTTCCATCTGCTGTCCCACCTTCTCTGTCACCGTTCCGAAGATCATGCTGCCGCTCTCGTCTGTCAGCCCCTGTGCCAGGAAAAAGTCCTCTTCGGAATGCCGGTTCCCCGCCTTCGTAGACTTCCAGTTTCCAGCCGGTTTCCTCGATCATTTCCCGACAGGCAGCCTCCGAAGCGGTCTCCTCCGGCTCGATCAGTCCCGCCGGCAATTCATACAGATAATCATTCACGGGATACCGGTACTGACGCACCAGCACCAGTTTCTCTCCGTCCTCTGTCACTGCGTAGACCGCCATGCCCTCGGGGCGCATACTGTGGGTCTTGTGTTTGATATTGTTTTCATCATTTCGGGACGCAAAATAATAATGAAACGGCGTTCCGTCCCGTCCCAAGGCATCAATGTGATACAGGTTCAAAAACGGATTATCCGTCTGTTTCTCGAATAGTGTTTTCTGTCATTTTCTTTTGCGTCCATGTTTTCCATGCCCTATTTATACTCCATGTCTTTCTGTTCCCATCGTGCTCTGTCATCCACGTTCCCACAGCGCATCATCTGCCGCAGGCGCAGGCAGCCGTGACGGAACTACTGTAGGATTTCCTCCAACAGTGCCACTGCCAGCTCCGGATTCTTCATGCCATCCGCCAGCCCCACGGCTGCGTTCTCCTGATACCATCCGGTCTTCCTCACCCATTCGTTGTTCTCAAGCCGGATCCCCGCCACAATCGTTTCTCCCGTCATGGTATTTAACACCATGATCTGCTGATCTTCATATCTGTCCAATAGTTCCTTAGGCAGATAATCCCTTAAATCCGCCAGATAATCCGTGCCGCCCATGAGCTTCAAAAACTCTTCGTCAGAAAAAAACACATCCACCGACCGGGTCATGAACAATACCTGGATCGTGCTGAGATTCGTGGAATCCACGTCGGAATCCGAGTTCGGATCGATCCAGATCGTATAATTCAGGTTCACCACATCCCGTTTGGATATCACACCGTGTTCGCGCAGGAAATCCGTAAAATAATCCGGGCCGGTGGCTTCGATGTGCTCTCCGTCCGTATTCACTGCCATGACTCCCATGACGAAGCTTGTCTTGGTGGCAAAATGTACGATCAGGAAGATCAGAATGACGATTCCCGTTGTCACGCCTATGGTAACCCACAGATAATAGTCTATAAAATACTGCCATTTTTCAGAAGGAGACAGTTGTTTCCATTGTTCTTTCTGCCGGATATGGTCTTCCTTTTCCAAATTGCTGTCTCCCTTCCGTTTCTCGAATCTTCCGTCTGATAATATCCTGCTTTTAGTTCTATATCAGTCTTTAGTATATCAAACTAATTTAATCTTGTATAGCAGACTTTTTAATATATTTTAGGTTCAATTTTGTTAAAATAAACAGAAAAAGCCCTGCCATGCACTTAAATTAACATGGCAGAGCTTTTGTGTTTTCTATTTCTTCGATCAGATAAGAAGGGGGAATGCTTTAGCGGTCCATCTCCGCAATACGTCCGGTGGACTTGTGCTCCTTGATGATCCCCTGGATCTCCTTCAGGTCAGTGCACAGCAGGTCACCGGGGATAGTGTTCTTAAGTGCGCTGATGGCATTGCCGTATTCCAGTGCTCTCTGATACTCACCGGGATGTGCCAACAGTCCATACAGGACACCGGAGATATAGGCGTCACCGCTTCCGATGCGGTCTACGACTTCGATATCGGTGTAAGGCGCTTCCTCATAATAGGTATCATCCTTGGCGCTGTAGATAATGGAGCCGAAGGTATGACGCTTCGGGCTATGTACGATACGCTGTGTGGATGCCACGATGGAGATTGGATACTCCTCCGTGAAGCTCTTCATAATGCTCTTGGCATCGCCTTCCTTCAGGAAGTCAAACGCGCCGTGTCCTCGGAGCAGAAGAAGATGTCCACATAAGGCAGAATGAATTCGATGCATTCCTTCGCCTCGGCGCCGGTCCACAAGTTCCCACGGAAGTTCACATCGAAGGAGATGATGGCCCCCTGTGCTTTGAAGCGCTTGATCATCTCAACAGCGGTAGCTCTCAGCTCGGGGCTGAGAGCCAGTGTAATGCCACTGGTATGGAAGCAACGGGTATCACTATACAGGCTGTCATCATAATCCGCAACACTCAGTTTATTGATGGAAGTATTCTTTCTGTCATATACAATACGGGGCTTTCTGGGATAAGCACCATTCTCATAGTAGTACACACCCAATCTGGCATCCTTGTCATCATCGTATACCAGATAGTCATCGCTGACACCGCAGAGACGTACACGGTTCTTAATATATACACCCAGGTCATTGGCCGGCAGCTTGGAGATAATACCGCAGCGCAATCCGAGCATTGCCGCACCGGTAATGGCATTCAGTTCTGCGCCTCCTGCCTGCTTGCTGAAGCTGTCGCCTCTGGTAATACGCTCGTTGTCGGGCGGTGATAATCTCAGCATAATCTCTCCCAGGGGAGAGCAGATCAAATTCCTTCTTCTCAGTCAGTTCCATAATATAAACTCCCATCTGCATTTTTTGCCAAATGTTGTATCGGAATCTCCGGTATTCCTCACAGTACGCCGTTGAAACCCCTTACATTTTCTCTTTACATTTGTACTATAACACAAATATATGGCGTCGGTAAAGGTGCCAGACATAAATTAAAAATTTAACGAAAATACTGAATTTGCCGTCAATATCTGCTATAATCAATCTGTATTATCATTCTAAGAATTGAGGTATTTTTATGCATTCAAAAATTCCTTTCCGATAGTAACACTTTTTACAGACGTTATTGTCCGGTTCTGATTCTGTTACTGGGAGCACTTCTGCGTCTGTTATACCTGTCCCTAAAATTTACATCAGGATGAGGCTTTTGTCCTGCTGAACTCCTATGACCTTTTACACGAAGGCCGGGATTCCGCAGGCTATGCATTCCCCATCTATATGTCCAGCTGGGGAGACGGGCAGAGTGCCATGTACTCCTCGGCTTCTCACTCCTCTCCTACTGTTGAACAAAGGGATTCCCCACTACTTTTTTCTCGGAAGGCTTCTCAGGCACTGGTAGGTATTCTAACGCTTTGGTGCGTCTATTGTCTGGTAAAGGAAATGTTCGGCCACACTGCGGGTCTCTGGGCCTTATTCGCCTTAAGCGTCTGTCCCTGGCACATCATGGCCTGTCGTTGGGCATTGGATGCCAATATGGCCCCCGGTTTTCTCATGTTTGGTCTGTACTTTTTCGTACGGGGCATGAATGACAACCGTTATCTGTTGCTCGCGGCACTTTTTTACGGTCTCTCCCTCTATTGCTACGCAGTGATCTGGCCTATGCTTCCCATCCTGCTGGCTCTGCAGGTATGTTACGGGATCCGCTATCATAAAATCCATTGCAACCGTTACAGCGTTCTGTCTGTTCTGCTCCTGTTTGTCCTGGCATTACCGTTGCTTTTATTTGTCCTGGTCAATCAGGGACTGTTGCCGGAGATCGCCTTACCCTGGATCACTATTCCCCCAAAACACAGGGTATCGCGGCGGAGAGATTGCTTTTTTTTCCCTAAGTTCTGTTTATGCGAATTTCAAAAACACAGCGCATTTATTGTTATTGCAGGATACCGGAAGTCCCTATGACTTTCTACTGCCCGGGGATTATTTTTACGATATCGGCCGCGTCTTTATCCTGATCGGAATCGGCTGTATGCTGTACCGGCTGATTCGTTCTGTGCGGCAGCATGTGTTTTGCTGGGAATTCTTCCTGTTTGCCCAGCTGATGGGAGGTGGAATCACCTCGCTGCTGGTCACCGCCGAGGATGCATCAGATCAATGATCTCTATATCCCGCTTGTCTTATGCGAGGCATATGGTATCTGGAAATGTTCCTGCTTCCTGAAGGGGAAGTCTCAATCTCTCGGCAGGATTTTTACAGGCTGCACCACTGCATTCTTCCTCATCTGTCTGGTTCTGTTCCAAAGGACTATTACACCAAGTATGCGGAAACTACAAACGCTTATTTTTCCCAAGGTGTAGAAGACTGTGTTGCGTATTCGATGAAACAGTGCAAGACGCTCGGTCTGACTACGATCAGCGCGGAAAAGGCAACGCAATGGCCCAGACTGCTTCTGTATACACAAACATTGCCTTCCCAGTACCTGGCTACCGTTACCTATGATGTTGCCCCGCTCCGGCCGCCTTTACCACCGCTGACGGAATCCGGGTCAATACGCGCATCAATTACGATACCATATCCACTGACAGTATTTATATTATTTACTACACAGAGGCCGATCTGTTCAAAGACAGTTTCACCCTGACACCTTTTTTATGACTGGTATGTTGCTGTCCCTAAATAGCCTCCATGTAATCAAAATAGTCATCCTCGCTGGCAAATAAGATATATTCATTCTCCACATATCCCATATATCCGCAGGCAGTCACATATCCTTTCATAAAAAATACCTCCTTATCAGAATCCTTTCGTTCCCTGTTCTGATAAAAAGGTATCATTTTTAAAGTCCCATAAAACTCTCTTAATTATTCTGAATCGGCTCTGTTTCCAGCACCAATTCTTTCATTTCTTCCAATAATTCCTCGGTTTTCCCCCATCAGGAGTTCCGCATCGGTCTCTACCAGTCCCGTTTTTTGTATTTATAGGTAAAAACGGATTGCCGTAAGCGGTAAAGCTCATTTCCTCTCCATGCTTTTTCAGAAACGCGGGGATCTTCAGTGGGTCTATGGCTGCATCCGGTCGGAAATTAAAGGTGATCCGGCCGTTTTTGCCCTTGATCTCCGTCATGTCCAGACCGTGGGCCGCCATACGGATGAGGGCAATCCGCAGCAGATTGTCCACTGCCTTGGGGATATTGCCAAAACGGTCTAACAGCTCATCCTTCATCTCATCCCGCTCTTTTATCGTCTCGATGCCGGCGATCCGTTTGTAAATGTCCAGCTTCTGTGTCTCGTTGACAATGTATTCCGCCGGAATGTAAGCATCCACATCCAAATCGATCACCGTAGCGAAATCCACCGTCGTGTGGACTCCTTTCAGGTTCTGCACCGCTTCATTCAACATCTTGCAGTACAGATCATATCCCACGGCTTCCATATGTCCATGCTGGCTCATCCCCAGCAGATTACCGGCGCCGCGGATCTCCAGATCACGCATGGCGATCTTGAAGCCGCTGCCCAGATCCGTAAATTCCTTGATGGCCGCCAGCCGCTTTTCCGCCACTTCTTTTAACATCTTATCCCGCTTGTACATCAGAAAAGCATAGGCATTCCGGTTGGACCGGCCCACACGTCCCCTGAGCTGATAGAGCTGGGACAGGCCCAGATTGTCCGAATCATGGATGATCATGGTGTTGACATTGGAGATATCCAGTCCGGTCTCTATGATGGTTGTGGATACCAGCACATCGATCTCTCCGTTAATGAAATCGAACATGATCCGCTCCAGCTCATGTTCCTTCATCTGTCCATGGGCGTATGCCACGTTGGCTTCCGGCACAAGCTTTGCGATCTGTGCTGCGATATCCGCAATATTGTTCACCCGGTTGTAGACATAGTAGATCTGTCCGCCCCGGGCCATTTCCCGGACAATGGCCTCTCTCACCAGTTCGTCATTGTATTCGCAGACAAAAGTCTGGATCGGCAGCCTGTCATTGGGGGCCTCCTCCAGCACGCTCATATCCCGGATACCGATCAGGCTCATATGCAGTGTCCGGGGAATGGGGGTTGCCGTCAGGGTCAGCACGTCCACGTTTTCTTTTAATTTCTTGATCTTCTCCTTATGGGCGACACCGAAACGCTGTTCCTCGTCAATGATCAGCAGACCCAGATCCTTGAACTTCACATCCGCAGATAATACTCTGTGAGTACCGATCACGATATCCACCATGCCCTTTTCCAGATCCTTCACCGTCTTTTTGATCTCCGACGATGTGCGGAAACGGCTCATCAGTGCGATATTGATGGGGAAATCTTTCATTCTCTGCACAAAGGTGTTGTAATGCTGCTGTGCTAGAATGGTGGTGGGCACCAGGTAGACCACCTGTTTGCCCTCCTGTACCGCTTTGAAGGCAGCGCGGATCGCAATCTCTGTCTTGCCGTAGCCCACATCTCCGCAGATCAGACGATCCATGATCCGATGGCTTTCCATGTCGGCCTTGGTGTCAGCGATAGCACTCAGCTGATCCTCCGTCTCCTCGAAAGGAAACATTTCCTCAAACTCCCGCTGCCATACCGTGTCTTTTCCGAAGGCATAGCCCTCACTCTGCTGACGCACCGCATACAGCTCCACGAGATCCTTTGCCACGGCGCTGACCGCACTGCGCACCTTGGTCTTGGTGTGCTCCCATTCCTTACCACCCAGCTTGTTCAGCTTCGGCTTCTTCGCCGCATCGGCGGAGGCATACTTCTGGATCACATCCAGCCCGGTGGCCAGAATGTACAGGTTGCCGCCGTCCCGGTATTCGATCTTGAGGTAATCCTTGACGACCTTGTCTACCTCTACCTTCTCGATGCCCTTATAGATGCCCAGTCCGTGGGTCTCATGTACCACATAATCCCCGATCTTCAGGTCGTTGAAATCATTGATCTTCTGCCCCTGGTAGAGCTTTTTCTTCTTTTTCTTCTTACGCTTCTCCGCTCCGAAAATATCACTCTCGGACAGCACTACAAATTTCAGCCAGGGGTATTCGAAGCCCTTATTCACATGACCGTAATAGGTCAGGATCTCCCCGGGCTGTACCTCCCGCATGGGGTCTTCCGTGTATACTGCCGTGAGTCCCGCACCCTCTGTGTTCCGCAGATCCTCTGCCAGACGTCTGGCGCGAGTACGGGAGCCGGACAAAAGCAGCACCCGGTAGCCGCTCTTTTTATATTTTTTCAGATCCTTGACCAGGGATTCAAAGCTGTTGTTATAGGGGGCAATGTTGCGGGCTGCAATATCCACGTGCTTCTCTCCGTCCTGAAATAGCCGTACTTGGTCTCCATGGTAGCCAGGGTCACCACGGCATTTTTCTCTAATGTAGCCGCTACCTGTTCTCCACTGTAGAGAATATTCATCTGTCCCGGTAGCACATAGCCTTTTCTGGCACGTTGTTCCATGCTCTCTCGAATTCCAGTTCGATGGCGTCAGCCTGCTCCTTCACCCGCGCCGGTTCATCAATATAGAAGGCCAGAGAACGCCCCGCCATATCTGACAGCAGCTCCGGCATAGTCACCGTATTTTCATAAAAATAACGGATGTAGCCTTCCAGATTCGATTTACTTTGGAACTCCAGCAGCTGCTCTTTCAATTCGCTGACCTGGGTGGCGATCCTGTGAGCTTCCTCCGGCTGATGGGCATCCCGGAAAATTTTCTCCTGTTTGGCGGCTTCCTTCTCCAGTCTGGCGATTCCCTTGCGGATCTGCTCCTCAGACAACACGAACTCCGTCGCCGGGTAGACAGTGATACTCTCCAGCTTCTCAATGGAACGCTGGCTCAGGATGTCGAAGCTGCGGATGGACTCCACCTCATCTCCCCACAGTTCGATACGATAGGGGTTTTCCTCCGTCAGATCAAAGATATCCACAATGCCGCCACGCACGGAGAACTGCCCCGGGCTTTCCACCTGATAGGCTTTCTCATATCCCATAGCCACCAGTCTGGATGCCAGTTTGCTCTCGTCCAGACTGCCGCCCCGCTCGGTGCGGATGATGTCTTTCTCCTCCCACAATACCTGCGGTGTCATCAGTGCCGCATAGGTGGTGACAATGGTGACAGGCTTACCCTCCACGACTCTGCGCAGGGTCTTGATCCGCTCCTGCACCAGCTGATTGCCGTGGATATCCGCCTGGAAAAAGATCAGGTCCTTCGCCGGATATAGCATGACATTTCTGTCATAAAAGCGGTATTCCTCGTAGATCTCTTTGGCCTTTAAGTCACTATAAGTAACGATGACCTTGTATTTCAGGCCATCGCTGAGTCCGTAGATCATGTGAAGTTTCTGGGAGTCCACACAGCCGGACAGAGCTACGGTTCCTTTCCCTGTCTGGTCACTTTCCGGATCTCATCATATTCCGCCAGTTCTTTCAGTGGCGCAATCAGTGCCTGCATCGCTTTTTCCTCTTACTATACAACCGTTACGCTTTCTTACTGTTAAAATGGTTCATGGCTGTATCCGCATTCTCAGTGATGATCATACGGATAGCTTCTGCTGCAGTCTTCGTCGCTTCGTCCATGATGCTTCGTTCCTCCGCCGGAAAATGTCCCAACACGTAGTCTGCCAGGTCATAAGTTCTTCGGCTTCTCTCCCACACCCATACGCGCGCGGTAAAAGTATCATGCCCTAACATTTTGATGATATTCTTGAGGCCGTTATGCCCGCCGGCGCTGCCTTTTTGCGGATGCGGATCTGTCCCACATCCAGGCTGATATCATCGGAGATCACGATCAATTCCGTGGTATCATCCACCTTGTAATAGTCCACGATCTCCCGGATGCTCTCTCCGCTTAAGTTCATGAAGGTCTGGGGCTTCGCCAGGATCACCTTCTGCCCTGCCACGTAGCCTTTGCCGATCAGTGCCTTATGCTTACTCTCCATGACGGCGATATTTTCTTCCTCTGCTAATCTGTCTATGACATCAAACCCGATATTATGTCTGGTATTTTCATATTCTTTGCCTGGATTTCCCAGCCCTGCGATAATATACATAGCTTTCTCCTTACTTTCTTGCAATCAATGCGTTAACTTATATTTTCGCATTTTTACGCAGAAAATGCAACTATTGGTTATTTTGACACAGGGCTTGACTTTTCCCAGATTATTGTTATACTAAAACAGTTGTACAGCCCATAAAAACAAGGTCTTACAGGGCTCGCCGATTCCCGGCGTAAAATGAATCGAGTGTTCGTGACCTTCCACTCGTAAAACAAAACTAAAGGAGAAAACAAATGAACAAAAAAGTACTGTACCTCGTACACGGGCGGTGATTGCTGCTCTCTATGTTGTGCTGACCATGTTAGCCAACGCTCTGGGACTGGCAAATTATGCCATTCAGGTCCGCTTCTCAGAAGCCCTGACGATTCTTCCCGTATTTACCCCTGCTGCCATACCGGGACTTTTCCTGGGATGTATCATCAGCAATACCATGACCGGCTGCATGCTGCTCGACATTATCTTCGGCAGCCTGGCAACGCTGATTGGTGCATTTGGCACTTATCTGCTGCGTGATAAGAACAAATGGCTGGCTCCCCTGCCTCCCATCATCGCCAACACCATTATCGTTCCTTTCGTGCTGGCATATGTGTACCACTTAGAAGGCGGCATTCCTTACTTCATGCTGACTGTGGGTATCGGTGAGATCATTTCCTGCGGAGTGCTCGGCATGCTGTTACGCACCGTGTTACAGAAATACCGCAAATACATTTTTGACGTACAGAAATAAGCGGTCATCCCGTCAAAAAGGCGTCCGGATCCTTTCACAGGTTCCGGGCGCCTTTGCTGTCCACTTATTTAATTTTCTATTTTCATATAGGAAATAAAATGATTGCCGTTCTCCGCGAACCATGTTGTAGCATCGTTCATTCCCTTTTTTGTACAACTTTCCGGTGGACGGCTCCATGATGACAACGTTGAATTCATTAAATCCTGTCACCAGCACTGCTTCCCCGTCCTCCAGGATCGCCAGTACCGGGATATCCTGATTCACGTAATACAGCACCGCATCCAGCGTACAGCCGCTTAAATCCAGCACCTGTACTCCCGTCATATTTTCTTCCAGAATCTGTATTGCCGTCTTGCCCTGCGCCAGGTCATATTCGGTGTTGCGGGTGATTCCGGCATGCCGCAGGATATTGTCCAGACATACCGTCAGGCTGTTCTTCTGGTCCGTGACACTCTCTTCCTTGATTGCCATGATCTGATTCCTGCTGACACGATTGCCTTTGAGCCATACCGTAACTCCGCGGTCATTGGTCACAATGCCGGACGTGTCATAGGCTTCCTTCACCGCTTTCCCGTGCCTTTTGCACTGTAAATGCCCTGTACTCCATAAGCATTGTATACATAATATCTGGAAACTTCGCTGACCGCATCCAGTGTCAGTTCTCTTCCGCCCTCAAATACGACCTCCTTCGGATTCAGCACCTTGATAGTCTTGGTATCAATGGAAGATTTCGTCTGAATCTGCACATAGCGCTCATAAATATCGATATTTGCCGTGACCACTTTATTCTGTCCCGGCTTCTTCTTCCACATTGTTCATGATCTGGTCATCCAGGATCTCCTGGTAGCTGCCGTTCTCAGAACGCTGTATTCTCGACAGGGTGATCTGATTGCCCTCGATGGCGCAATCCACGATGTAGATGCCATCCTGTCCGTATTCCTTCAGATTATCTCGGAAGAATTACTGATACATACCTTATACATGGGATAGAATATCTGTCCGGAATTCTCTGTGCGGATATCACTCTCTCTTGCCACACCGTAGATATGTCCTCTCCCATGAATCCCAAGGGGCGGATTGCCTCGCCATCCTCCGCGCGGATCACTGTCTGTTCTCCGGTATTCAGATTCCGGACATTCAGCTGGTTGCTGTGGTTGATGTCATCCCCTTCCTGCCATACGATGATCTCATGGTTCTCCGATACCTGAAGGCTGTCATCCTGTCGGATGCTTACCAGCTGCTCTGCGCTGCGATTCTCCAGATCCACATCATAGACACCGTTTTCCAGGAAAAAATATACATGTTGCTGTCTGTTCCGGTACAGCAGCTGTTCCATCTCATCCTTCAGCACCGCATAGCTCTTGGAATATGGGATATAGACTTCTTCCTCGATCGTATTCAGCGAATTGTCATAGCTGATGATCTGAATGCCGGTCTCGCCCTCATGTCTTCCGCGGTTCATGTAGCCGTATACGGCAAATTTCATCATTACCGCCCTCGTCTACATCCAGAATCTTGATATCATGATGGTCATACAGAGTCCGCCGGTCGGCATTATCTTTATCATAGAAAGAGAAGATCACTGTGAGCCTGTTGGTCACCGCATTATAGCAAAGCAGCTGTCCCCTATCGGAAAATACCACGGTATTTCCATCGGTGCTCTCCATCATGTCCACATTTTCGTCCGTGATCCCCAGAAGAATCTTATCATTGGCATACATCCGCCCGGTATCCGGGATCTGCGTCATGGTACGCTCATAATCCAGCAGATACATTCTCTCCGAGGTATATCTGACGCGGTAATACTCTTCCACATTGTAGTATATCTTATTTTTGCCCCTCACCGGTAGACACTACAAAATCCATCAGCAGAGAAGGCCACATTCCCACTGATCTGTGTCAGCCGGATGGAAGCCGCGTCCTCCTGGACCGGTTCCAGACTCCCCCAGGTAATCTGCTGGAAACTGCTGTGAATGTTCACTTTATGAAAAGTGCCGTTATCCGTCAGCTTGGAATTCGGTTCCAGGTATTTAGTCAGTTCCTTGGCCACTTCCTTGTCGTATAATTTTCCGTGGAAATCTGTCGCAAATTCCAGGATTTCCGAAATATGCACATCATCATTCCATAAAATAGTCGTATAATAATATACCTTCTGTTCCCCTTCCAATTCCAGGATCAAGGTCAGGCTGTATTGTGTATTCGTGTCGATCAGGTCTTTTAACGTAAGGGAAACGGAAAAGCTTTTCCCATTTGCCTTCCATCCGGTGACTTCACTGTTCTCGATCAGCCGGCTGCCGTCGATGCTACGAACCTCTGTCGAGATCCCCGTAATTTCTCTTCCGAACGTATCCACGGTGAAATTCGCCTGTCTGCCCTCCCCCAGCAGAGTAATGCAGTCCTTCTGGTAAGCCACATCCATCTCCACGGTATTTCCGTGCAGTTCATTGCATGCCACACCGCCGCTTTCCATGGTGATCATAGGCAGAGTGGCCGGAGCCATTTCCATGGTCATGTTATTATGTCCCTGATTCATAATGCCGCCGATGATAAGTGCTGATGCTAGAAACACCACAACGCACACGGCAATTTTAATAATCGTTTTCTTCATTCTTGCTTCTTCACTCATTTATTATTCAGCAATTTGTCCAGTGTCGGCATCACATGCAGCATTTCCTCCACAGTACCGGATATCCGCTTTTCTTCGGGCGCATACCGTTCTTTTTCACTGCCCGGATCAACAGATTCTTCGGAGTATGTTCCATATCGATGAATTCCAGTATCTGTGTCTCGTACCCCTGCTGTTCCAGCAGATTCGCTCTGAGAGCATCGGTAAGCAGTGCTGCCACGCGCTCCTTGATGATGCCGTATTTTAACACTGGTTTTAAAGGATCACATTTTATCTGCCGGTTCAGTTCATGCTGACAACAGGGAACCGCCAGAATGACTCTGGCCCCCCATTTTACCGCCTTGTCTAACGCATAATCTGTGGCAAGGTCACAGGCATGCAGGGTCACCACCATGTCCGCCACATCTGTGCCCTCGTAGGTACTGATGTCTCCCCTTCGAACTTTAATCTGTCATAGCCCCAGCTTTTCCGCCAGTTCATTTGCAGTGCTGGATCACATCGGTCTTC
>VOFC01005543.1_pt1 | contig 13238 bp, 19 predicted proteins | sample 5384161 | NCBI WGS metagenome assembly VOFC01 (sample SAMN12384722, study PRJNA508395) | human gut metagenome | isolation source: healthy gut B | host: Homo sapiens | reverse complement strand
CTGAAGGTACGGTTCCTGCAAGTGGCGCGGATACCGCGCCGCGAAGCGTCACCTTTTCCGTCCGGGGAAAGCAGCAGCCGCGCCGCCTCCGCAGCAGAGCCCTCCCAGCCCGATCCTCCGTCCGCCCGGCAGAAACACCCGGTAGCGCGGGATGATCGCGGCAGATATTGCAGAGCGCGCTTTCGCCGAGCGTGCGCTGCAATTCGCAGAGATTATCGTCCCGAGCATGGCGCACCGCCCCGCCGCGTCCAGCCGGAAGTGCGGCGGCTCGCCCGGCTCGACGGCCGCGCGCACGCGCTCGCCGAAGGCTCCGGGCAGCGCGGCGTACCGTTCCGCGCTCTTCCGTCAATGTCGATTTCCCAGCCCTTGCAGCAGGTGTGGCGGCATCGCGCCCGCCGTGCAGCGAAACGCCTCATAATACGCGGGATACATTTCCGTCATGCCGGTCTCCTCCTTACATTTACCGGAGAAGTATACCACAAAATGCCTTGCTCCGCTACCCTGTATGTGATACAATATATAGTGTTCAAAAGGAGCGTCACTGTGGAAGTATTGTATCTGGACAACAAGATCATCGTGTGCGTGAAGCCCGCGGGCGTCCCTCTCCACGGACGAGCCGGGCGGCATGCCGTCCCTTCTTTGCGCGCCGCGCTCGGGGACGATACCGCCCCGGTCTACACCGTGCACCGGCTGGACGCCGCCGTTTCCGGCGTAATGGTCTACGCCCGCACGCGCCACGCCGCCGCCGACCTTGGCGCGCGCGATCGAGCGCGGCGATGTGCGCAAGGAATATCTCGCCGTCGCCTGCGGCGCGCTGCCGGAGCAGCGCGGCGAGCTGCGCGATCTGCTGCGGCGCGACCGGAGACTGCGCAAAACCTTTCTCCCGAAGCGCCGGGAAGGACGTGCGAAGCGCCTTGCCTATGCGAAGTGCTCGCCTCTCGCGCCGGGCTCTCGCTCTGCCGCGTCCGGCTGTACACGGGCCGTGCGCACCAGATCCGCTGTCAGCTCGCCGCGCGCGGCGCGCCGCTCTGGGGCGACGCAAAATACGGCGGCAGCGGGGAAGGGGATATCGCGCTTTTTTCCTGCGCTCTCGCCTTTCCGCACCCGCTCACCGGCGAGCTGCTGACATTTGCAAAAAGCCGCCCGCGGCGTACCCGTGGACGGAATTTCCCGGGGAAGTATTATAAATGGAAACGAAACTCACAACACTCTGCTATATGGAGCGCGGCGACGAATATCTGATGCTCCACCGCACGAAAAGGAAAACGACGAGAACCGCGATAAATGGATCGGCGTCGGCGGCAAGTTCGAGCCGGGGAGAGCCCGGAGGACTGTCTCCGCCGCGAGGTGCGCGAGGAAACGGGGCTCACGCTCACGCGCTGGCGCTATCGCGGCCTTGTGACGTTCGTCTCGGACGTGTGGCCGTGCGAATATATGCACCTGTTCACCGCGGACGCGTGGACGGGCGAGCAGCGCCCCTGCGACGAGGGCGAGCTTGCCTGGATCGGCAAGGACGAGCTGCTCACAAAAAAAAAAAGCTCTGGGCGGGCGACAGAATTTTTCTTCACCTGCTTGCGGAGGACGCGCCGTTTTCTCTCGCTCAAGCTCGTCTACCGCGGCGAAGAGCTGACCGCCGCCGAGCTGGACGGCAAGCCGCTCGCCCTCGGATAAAAAGGGCGGAGTGCCAAATGCACCCCGTATGGGCGGGGCTCTGCTCCGCCCCTCAGGAGCACCCAATATACCGACGGGCGCGGGAACGCCCCGCCCAAGCAAGACCGCGGAAAACCTGCCCATTCCGCGCTCTCCGCATATCGCGGATTTCGCCCCTCTGTCAAAAACGCCCGGCGCCGGTGGAAAACATCGGCGCCGGGCGTTTTTCACGTCTTACACCTCCGGCTGCTTTCCGCGCAGCCACCCGCCGCAGTATTAGACGAACCGGCGCTGCACGGCGGGCAGCTCATACCCCTTGCTGCACCGCGCCTCCCGGCGCCCGTCCTTCCGCTGGAAAATATTTTTACCCTTCGACACATTTCATGCCTCCTTCTTATTTATAATATAGTAAATTGACTGCGGCAAAAAATACCGGAATGGCCTGACTGCCAGTTTGACTGCCCGGAAATACTGGAATACATGCCAGTAATATATACACATGTAAAGAAACTTACAGCTGTTAAGCAACAAAAAAATTTAACCGGGTAATGATTAAAAATCCGGTGAAAGTCTTGCTTTTTTTATTTTACCTATGCTATACTTACGCTGCATAGTGAAAAGCTGCCCACATCATAGGTTTGGCAAACTCCACGATAAGAATTCGCCGTTTTGTTAGCAAATCGTCCCGTTCTTTGGCAAAACGGGGGCGGATTTGCTGTTTTTCCCCCCTCGCCGTAAGTAAACACTTATTTTTGCGATCGCAGAACCTGCAGAGGAGTACCCATTTTGGAACAGAGAAATTCAACAGACATTCATCCGAAGCGCCATCCGTGTCATTGCCCAAAAGGGCCTTGTAAAGGCAACGACCAAGGCCATTGCCGCCGATGCCGGCCTCAACGAAGCATATATCTATAAATGCTTCAAGGGGAAGGACGAGCTTCTTGCCGAAGCGCTGCATGATAGAGACGAGGGACTCGCCGTCGTTTCTGCGCCGGGAGTTTCCGAACGTGCTCGCCGAAACTTCCCCGTGGCGGGATCGCTGCTTCCATCTCTGGGAAAAGACGTGGAAATTCATTCTGGACAAGCGGGACGACTGCATCTTCTATCTCCGGTATTACAGCTCCCCCGACTTCTACGCTTACGAGCACGACCGGCAGCAGCAATACTACCACGCGCTGATCCACCGCGTCGCATACCTTTTCCGCCCCGAGACGGATCTGGATATGCTCATGCATCAGGTGTTTGAAACCATGCTCGCCTTTGCCGCGCACGTCATGGCGGGCGATATGGAAAAAACAACGACCTTACAACGGAACGGACCTTCGAGCAGATCTACAGCTTTATCGCGCCCCACTTCCGTGCCGAGCTGACAGAGGGAGCGGGAAAGGAAACAGCAGTATTATGAAGAAAAGCTCGATCCGAAAAACGTGGAATGTCATCAGCAGCATTCTGGTGGCGCTCGTGGTGCTGCTGGCGCTGCTTCTCGTCGGCGCAAGGCTCTTCGGTCTGCAGGTGTACACCGTGCTCTCCGGCTCCATGGAGCCGACGTACCACACCGGCTCGCTGATCTATGTGAAAAAGGTGGACCCGTACACCATTCGGGACGGACAGGTCATCACCTTCATGCTCGATGAAAACACCATCGCCACGCACCGCGTCGTCGGCGTCGTGCCGGACGAGGAGGACTCCACCGTCGTCCGCTTCCGCACGAAGGGCGACGCGAACGAAACCGAAGACGGCGGTCTTGTGCATTATAAGAACGTCATCGGCACGCCAGTGTTCACCATCCCGTACCTCGGCTTTGTCGCAAACTACATCCAGCATCCCCCGGCATGTATGTGGCCATCTCGGCCGGAGCCGTGCTCCTGATGCTGACGTTCCTGCCGGACATCTTCGCCCCGGACAGCAAGAGCGAGACCGTCGGGGAGGACGAAAAAAAACGGGCCAAGCCCGCCGCGGGCCGTCACGTCCGCAAAAGATGAGGGCAACGCCGCAAGGCTCCCTATAGAAAGCTTTTAATTTAGGAGGTTTTCGCAACATGAAAACGAAAAGCAAAGCTCTGCTCCTGACTCTCTGTGCGGTGTTGCTCGTGGCCGCTTCCGTGCTGGGCACCATGGCGTACCTGACCTCTTCCGCAGAAGTGAAGAACACCTTCACCATCGGCAAGGTCGAGATCAAGCTCGATGAGACCGACGTCACCAACCCGACCGGCCCCCCGCGTGACGGCAAACAGCTACAAGCTGATGCCCGGCACTACATACACCAGGACCCGACCGTCACCGTCAAGGCTGGCAGCGAGGAATCCTACGTCCGCATGAAGGTCACCTTCAACAACGCCGCGGCTCTCATGGAGATGCTGCCCAGCGCGGACAATCTCGAGGATTACACGCCCGAGGAGATCGCTCTTATCAAGAAGATCGCGCCCATCCTCTTCCTGACGAACTACACGGCGGCCGATACCGGTTGGCTTCGGAATACACCATGTTCGGCATGGAAAAAGACCCTCGCTGATCCCAACTACTTCGTCTACGACGCGGCGAACGATACCGTGACCTACATTTTCTACTATCCCACGACCGTCACGGCGACCGATAGGACGTTGTGCTCCCCGCGGTGTTCACCGAGATCAGCCTTCCCGAGCACGTCACCGGCGAACAGCTTGCCGAGCTCAACAACTTCCAGATCACGGTCATTGCCGAAGCCATTCAGGCCGGCAGCTTTGCCGACGCCGCCGATGCCTGGAGCCACTTCTGAACCCCGCACTGCCCCGCGCATAAACCAAAAGGGAAAAGGATAATCGTTATCCATGGAAATAACAGATTTCCCTGTCAATAACGGAAGAAAGGAGGAAGAATGAAAATGAGGCATGTTGCAAACCGTCGCCGCAGTGTGAGCAGCCGCGCGTTTATCGCTCTTCTGGCGCTTGTTCTTGTGATCGGCTGTGTGGCAGGAGGTACCGTCGCCTGGCTCGTTGCCAAGACGGAACCTGTTGTCAACACCTTTACCTATGGCAACATCAACATCACTCTGGCTGAGACCACCGGTACGAACTACAAGGTCATCCCCGGCACGGTCATCGAGAAGGACCCGAAGGTCACCGTTAAGGCTGGCTCCGAGGCCTGCTACCTGTTCGTCAAGGTCGAGAAGGTAGGTACGTTTACGGGCATATCTTACGCGATCGCTGACGGCTGGACGGAGCTGGAGAGCGGCGTTTACTACCGTCAGGTTGGCTCCGTGACCGCTGATACTTCTTTTGAGGTTATCAAAGGCAACGAGATCACCGTCAGCGAAACCCTGACCAAGGAGAACATCCCGTCGGCTCAGCCCACCCTGAAGATCACGGCCTACGCCGTGCAGCAGGAGAATATCGCCGACGCGGCTACTGCGTGGTCGAAAATCCCTCAGCCTACTAACCCCTAAGCAATAGCGACCCTTAATTACTTAAAGAAGGAGTACCAAGTACATGAAGAAGAAGATTACCGCGCTGTGCCTCTGCGTCGCCCTTCTGGCGGTCGCCGTTGTGGGCGCCTCTCTCGCTTACTTCACCGACACGGATAACGACACCAATACCTTCACCGTCGGCAACGTGAAGATCGATCTGATCGAGTCCAAGTTCCACCGCGAAGGCAACGATAACTCCGGCGACACCTCCATCCCCGACCCCACCCAGACCGCGTCCGGCATGAAGTATGTCACCGACGGTCATAAGGCTTTCACCGATGCCGAGATCAAGGCAGACGCTGAGACCTATATGGCGGACTATCTGGCCGTGAAGGGCGAGAACATGGTTCCCGGCCGCGGCGTTGCCAAGTGCCCCTATGTCGTCAACACCGGCGCAAATGACGCTTACATCCGTATCCGCGTGATGGTCCCCTCTGCGGCCAACAATGACTTTGTTGACGTGAAGGACGGCGGCGTGATCACCAACCAGTGGTGCACCACGTCCATGCTCTGCGGCGAATTCCAGAGCGGCGCACAGACTGGCTGGCCTGTTATTGAAAAGGTGTTGTGAAGAACGGCGTAACGTATGACGTGTACACCTTCACCCGCACCGAGCCCCCTGAAGGCTGGCGCTATGACCGAGTGGAACGTCTGAACTTCATCGGCGTCGACAAGACTGCTACCAGCGCCGATATCCAGAAGGCCCTTGACGCCGGTGCCATCACGGTTGTCGGGACCGACGGCGCTCAGGTTATGGCTCTGAACGTTCTGGTCGAGGCCGACGCCATCCAGGCTGACGGCTTTGCCAACGCTACTGCCGCTTGGGCTGCGTTCGACGCCTAATCTCCCGCCCCCCTTGCCTCCCCTGAAAGGGGGGTGGCGCGGCGCAAAGCGCCGTGACGGAGGGGTTCACCCTCTCATTGACGGAGGGGTTCACCCCCGCCGACACAAAAACTCCGATATGGTCTGCACCCCCCGTGGGTGCAGACCATAGGAGAGCATCTAAGGCAAATGCAGATGTTCTCCTATGGTCTGAAGAGCCATGAAAAGCGCAAGAAATAATTGCAAATACAGCCTGAGGGGAGTAAAAGCAATGAAGCGAAAATTCTTGATTCTGTCGGTGCTTGCCATCCTGATCGCCATACTTGCGGCGAACACGCTGGCATACTTCACCGCAGACACCAAGGCACACAATGTCATCACCAGCGGTGGTGTGGACATTGTGCTCAACGAATGGGCGAACGAGGACCGCACCGAGCCGTTCGAGGATCGCACCGGCGTCATGCCCGGCACGAAAGTGACGAAGATCGTTGAGATCAGCAACACCGGCACCGCCCCGGTCTGGGTGCGTGCGCAGGTGCAGCTCGATGTCTACGGCGCCGACGAAGAGACGCTGCCCCCGAGTACGTCTCGCTCGACTTCAGCGAAACGGACTGGACGTATCTGGACGGGTACTACTATTATAACCGCGCTCGCCCCCGGCGAGACGACCGTCCCGCTCTTCACCACGGTAACGTTTGCCCCGGAGATGGGCAACGAGTACCAGAACTCCACGGCGTGTGTGGAAGTGGAAGTGGGCGCGGTGCAGGCGGACAACAACGGCACGGACGTGTTCTCCGCCGCCGGCTGGCCGAGCTTTGCTCCGCCGGAGCCGACGCAGATGCCGGAGCCGACGCAGGTGCCGGAGCCGACACAAGTTCCGACAGCCGTTCCGGGAAATCCTTAAGGAGGTCGTGAAATGAAAAAGAAGCTGTTAGCGCTGTTTCTCTGCTGCGCTCTTTCCTTCGGCCTCGTGACCGCCGCCCTCATCACCCCCGCCGCTGCGGACTCGGAGCTTATGATCTACAGCGAGAATGTCGCTGTGGATACAGTTTCCGTTCCTAAAATGAAAAGAAGACGCTCGCTGCGGGCGGCCTGTCCGGCTACTATCAGTGGCAGATCCAGGTCGGCGGCGACGTCTGGGCGAATATTGCCGGTGCTACCGGCGCGGAGTTGGAAGTTGGCTACGCACTTGTGGCGAACCTGCTGTACGGCGGCACGGCGAACATCCGCTGCCGCGTCACCGGCGCAGCCGAAGAGCCGGTATACTCCAACACCGTCACGGTGCAGATCACGGACGAAACGCCCGTCTCCGCTCCGGCGCAGGCTCCAAGGTCCCCACCGTCATCTCCGAGGCCGAGCCGGTAGGCGAGCCGGTCATTATTCCCCGCAGACCGTGGAAGAGACCCCGGCTCCGGACGCTGCTCCGGCAAATGACCTGACGGCGAATGTCGCCCCGGCCGCTCTCGCCGACCCCGCCCCGGTAAACGACCCCGCCCCGTCCGACAACGGCGGCGAGGAACCCTACACCCAGACGTTCACCATTACCATCAACTATGTCGACAATAATGATCAGCAGGTTGCTGACCCTTGGACGGCGACGGTTATGGCTGGCGGCACCTACCAGAGCGTCGTTAAGAGCCCTGTGGTAGTGGGATATACGGCTGATCAGGCGGAAATCACCGTTGGCGGTGAGAACATTCAGCAGGATCAGAATTTCACGGTTAAATATAAGCCCACCGTTGTAAAGTTCAGCGTTAAGCATCTTCTCCAGAACGTTTCCAACGATGAATATACGCAGGACGGCGATCCGAGATCAGGAACGGTAACACCGGAGACGCAGTCGGCGAAACGCTGGAAAAGCATTATTCCGGCTTTTATTCTCTGAAGTATGACGCTACGGTAAAATCGCCGGTGACGAAAGCACGGTGGTCGAAGTCAAGTATGATCGCTATTATTATCTGATCAACTTCAATCTCGACGGCGGCTATGGCGTGGAACCCATCTATGCCCGCTATGGCGCGCCGGTCAATGTAGGAAATCCGCAAAAGCCCGGCTATACATTTACTGGTTGGAGCGGAGAGATTCCGAAAACAATGCCGGTTATTGAGAATCCTCTCAGCTTCACGGCAAACTGGGAAAAGGGCACTGCCGGATTTACCGTCGTATTCTGGTATGAGAACGCCAATGACGTCGGCTACAGCGTAGCTGGAACGTTCACGCCCGCCGATGTTGCACCCGGTACGCAGAAGAGCAGCGGCGATTATCAGAACCAGAGCTTTGAAGGCCGCGACGATAAGCATTTCACCTACAACGCGGACAAGGCCGAAACCGTCACCGTCAACGGCGACGGCTCCACCGTGCTGAATGTGTACTATACGCGGAACACCTACACGCTGACGTTCAAAGATGGCGGTGCAAAGGTGCTGAGTTGCGGAAAAGTTGAGCATAAGAACAGTGATTCCTCCTGCAAATATGGCGGAACAGGTTTGGACCATTGGTATCATAGAGATTCATGCTGCAAATTGGGCCTATCCGAGTATACCCACAGCAATAAGTGCTACAAATACTCTGACCTGACCATTACGGCAAAATACGGTGCAGATATCCACAGCAATTTCCCCATCAAAGACGGAAACGAAACCATCTGGTGGAAGGTGCCGGATGGGTGTCAGTCCTTTGTGCCCGGCAACAACCTCGGTACGATCGATACCATGCCGGGCGAAAATATCACGTTTAAGAAATATGACTCCGAATCTGGCGCAAAGATTTACTACTATGTGGAGACGATAAACGGAGCAGCAGGCGATACCACCCTTAACGGGAAAAACTACAAGCAGTACAAGGTGGTCGATCTTACATACAGTTCGAGCACAAGCCTGACTTACGCCGAGGAATTTCACCCCATCACCGGCTTCACACAGGGCGATTCCAACCCCTATCTCCCAAAAGACGGGAAAGTCAGAATGAAGCAAAACAACTACCTGTACTATACCCGCAACAGCTACGAACTGTCGTTCTACAACTATAACGCAGTAGTTGATGGCAAGGGGCGGGAGCGTACAGTACGAAGCTCCGTTGAGCAGCTATTACTTTAAACCGGATTATCCGGATAAGCTTGAAAAGAACGCGTATGTATTCTCGGTTGGTACACGACGTCTGGTTGCTTTGAGGGTTCCGAGGCAGATCTGAACACGCTGACCATGCCCGCCTCCGATCTGGTGCTCTATGCCAAATGGGTGCCCAAGACCCACACGGTCAAAACGTACCTGACGAAGGATGTTCTGGATAATAACGGCCAAGCGATTCAGACATGGACGGATGTTCCGCATGGCACAGCGTTAACGGATCCCCCGGCGAATCGGGAGCGTGAGCCTTACACCTTCGTTGGCTGGTTCTACATCAGCGATACCGGTGAGGAAAAGGCGTTCGCCTTCTCCATGCCTGTCAACCGCGATCTGAACCTCTACGCCAAGTGGAGAGCGGACGTTAATGTAGACTACGTTATTCACTACCGGCTTGAGGATGGAACAACCATCGCGGAGGATACCACAGGGTCTGCGCTCGCCGGAACGACCAAGACGTTTGCGGCGAAAACGTTCGGCATGCTGAATGAAGGTTATCAGACAGGCTATTATCCTCTGGAAGGCAGCCACTCCATTCAGATGGACATTGAGGGTAACGAGTACACGTTCGTATATGTTGCCAGAGAAAAAGTAAATTACACGGTTCGTTATCTGGAACGGAATACGGAGACTGTTCTCTATGCAGAGAAGTCCAGCGAGACTTCGGACGCTGTGATCACGGAGAAATTCGTGAAGATCAAGGGTTATGCGCCGGATGCGTATCAGAAGCAGTTGGTTCTCTCTGCCGATGATACAAAAACGTGCTGACCTTCTGGTATACGAAAGATGAGACGCATGCACCGCTGCAGAAAATCCACCTGATCCAGAATCTCACCAACGACGAGTACACCGAGTACCAGAGCAGCACAAACCTCAATGCTACGATCGGAACAGATTATTCCGAAAGCCCGCTGACACTTACAGTGTTCACATATAACGCAGGCAAGAGCACAGCCAGCGGCAAACTTTCGGCGGATGGTCTTGTACTTACGCTCTACTATGACCGCAATGTATCCCTACGAATTCCGCTTCCTTGTTCAGGGGACGACGGAAACTAAGGTTGCTGATCCTGTAACCGGCAGCGCCCGCTATCAGGCGCGTGACGCAGGGGCGAAAGAAGTCCCGGGCTATACGCTGGTTCTCGGTACAACAAACCAGCAGACGATCGATATCGTTGCCGAAGAAGGCAATACCGCGGTCAACAATGTTAAAATCTTCTATTACGTTGAAGATACTGTTGACATCAAATACGAGGTCGTCGGCCCGACCGGCTGCGGTACGCTGGACAACTATCAGGACAACACGGTCAAGGTGATCGACGGTACGCCATGGAAGGCTCCACGCCTACCGCGAGCGCCGGATTCAAGTTCGTCGGCTGGTATAAGGACAAGGATTGCACGCAGCCGGTAGACGCGGCTTGGATCGCGGACAACAAGCTCACCCCGCAGAAGACCGCCAACCTTGGCAACGATGGGCTACGAGGCCGCGACGTACTACGCCAAGTTTGAGTATGATCTTGCCGATCTGATTATCAGCAAGACAGGCTGTGAGGACATCGACGAAAATCAGAGCTTCCTCTTCAAGGTGGAAGGCGAGGGGCTTCAGCACGACTGTCGCGATCAAGGGCAACACCTCCGTGAAGATCACGGGGCTGAAGGTCGGTACATACACCGTTACCGAGATCACCGACTGGAGCTGGCGCTATACCAACAAGGACTACGTAAAGTCTGCGGACATCACGCCGACGAAGCCCGACGATGTGTACACCTTTAACTTTGCAAACACGCGCAGCATCACTAAGTGGCTCGGCGGCGACGCCTACAGCAAGAACGTATTCGGAACGATCATCGAAACAGATTCCGGTAACTGAGAAAGGAGGCGGCAATCATGTATAATGGATCCCACGCGAAAGTGAACAACAAACCGAGAATCCGCATGAACAAGCTGGGCATCCTGTTCATCGCGGTCGTCATGCTGATCGGCGCGGTGGTCGGCTCTACCGTCGCCTTTCTGGTGACCCAAACAGACCCGGTGGAAAACAAGTTCACCTACGCCAGCGTCTCCTGCGCGGTCAGTGAAACCTTCAAAGGCGCCACAAAGGAGAAAGTTCAGATCCAAAACACCCCGGAACCACGGACGCCTATATCCGCGCCACCTACGTGGTAAGCTGGCTCAACAAGGACGGGAGCATCGCCCCCGTCCCGCAGGGAACTACCCCGGACGGCTACATTCTCTCAATCAGTGAGAATCCGAACAACGCGTGGACGAAGGGTACGGATGGATATTTCTACTATCTGACACCCGCGCCCGGAGGCCTCACGGACGGCAGTCTTGTCAACTGCACGGTGACGTATCCGCAGGGAGTTGAACCGGAGTACATCCTGTCTGTGGAAATTCTGGCGACGGCGGTGCAGAGCACTCCGGCCAAGGCCGTTCGGGAAGCATGGGGCGTAACGCCTGTCAGCGGTAACTAAGGAGGGAGTAACGACATGAGAAAATCGATGAAGAAGCTCCTCTCCCTCGTGATGGTTATCGCCGCGCTTGCGGCGCTGACCGTCCCGGCTCTCGCCGCCGACGCCGTGGTGAGCCGTCAGGGTACCAACGGTCTTGTGATCGAGACCACCGGCAGCGGCTACACGGACACCGACCTTTTTGGCAACTTCAAAAACGTCATGCCCGGCGACGAGCTGACCGAGAACATCACGATCAAAAACAACGTCAGCGGCTTTGACTATGTGAAGCTCTACATCCGCGCCGAGGCCCACGACGAAGAGGGCAACCCGCTCACCTACAGCGAGCCCTTCGAGAACGAGGACGGCCACGATCAGGCCAACATCGAGGGAATGCGCGACGAGACCGTCGTCACCATGGCGGACTTTCTCTCCAAGCTCACGATGGAGGTCTATCTCGTGAACGCGGACGGCACGAAGCAGAGCATCTTCTCCGCTTCCCCGGACGAGACCGCGCAGCTCACCGATAACGTCCTTCTCGGCACCTTTGCCAAGGGCAAGAGCGCAAAGCTCGAAGCGGTGCTCACGGTTCCCGCCGGGCTCGGCAACGAGTACGCCTACCGTGTCGGCGAAGTGGACTGGGTGTTCACGGTCGAGGGCTTCAACAACGAAAAGCCCCTCATCCCCACCGGTCAGCTCAACTGGCCCGTCGCCGTGTTCGGCGCGCTGGGCGTGCTGCTGATCGCGGGCGGTGTTTTTGTGCTCACGAAGAAAAAGAAGCATGACGAAGCCTAAAAAAATCGGGATCGTCTTATTGACAGCGGGAGCAGTGCTGGTGATCGCCGCACTGCTCCTGTTTTCCCATAACCGCGCCGAGGACAGGCGCGCCGGAGAAAACGCGGAAGAGACGCTCCGGCTCGTAGAGGCCGCGATGGCCGAGCGCGAGACGAACGGCGAGACCGGCACGACCCCCGCGCCCGGCGCCGCCGGGCCCGACGCCGCGGCGACGGCGGCAAACGCGCCCGGCGCTTCGGCGTCCCCCCGGCGCGGCAGCGGCGGAACGGAGACCGGCTCAGGCGGCCTTCCCGCGCCCCGGCGCTCGATATGCCGACGGTGCGCTCCGGCGCCTATGACTACATCGGCTATCTTGATTTTCCGGGCTACGATCTCACGATGCCCGTCGCGGCAACGTGGAGCTTCCCCGCGATGGAGATCTCCCCTGCCGCCACACCGGCAGCGTGTACAACGATAATCTCGTCGTAGCGGGCCACAACTATAAAACGGAGTTCGATGTGCTGTTCCATCTTGAGGCGGGCGACACGGTCACCTTCGCGGATGGGGACGGGAATGTGTTTCACCTACACCGGGCGGGAGTTTGCCTCCGTCACGCCGGACGATTCCGACACCGTGATGAACAGCGGCTACGCGCTCACGATGTACACCTGCAACTGGGACACGAGCGAGCGCGTCACCGTCTTCTGCGAGCTCACCGGCGGCGAAATTCCCGGCGATAATGCGTAAAACCTGCTCAACCGCCGGTTGAAACAGCACAAATACGCTGTGTCAACCAACGGTTGAGCCAACTCAACCACGAAAACCTTGCTATTTTATCCGGTGCGCCTATTCTGGGTTCATCCGGATAAAATGCTTTTTGGAGGTTCATACAATGGAACAGAACATTATCGGAACGACGATCGCCGCGCTGCGGCGCGAAAAGGGCCTCACGCAGGACGCGCTCGCCGCGCAGCTCGGC
>VOFC01005614.1_pt1 | contig 13253 bp, 21 predicted proteins | sample 5384161 | NCBI WGS metagenome assembly VOFC01 (sample SAMN12384722, study PRJNA508395) | human gut metagenome | isolation source: healthy gut B | host: Homo sapiens | reverse complement strand
CGTATTGCTTAAAAATTCCAGCTTTCGGAGAAATCTAAATATTAAGTAGAAATAAACGATTATGTCTGAAAACGAGCAAGGTACATTCAAACCTCAATTTGGGGGCAGAACTTAACATTGAATCAATCATTGGCGCACCCTTTGGTGGCGGCCTCGAAAGCCAATGTTATGATGCTGACCGGGCAGGCTCAGTTCTTGCTTGATTATTGCTTCCACAAAAAGAGGAGGGAAGCAACTTGCGACAACCTCTTTATGATAGAGATGGTACTGAGTCAACCGGTTGTTGATCATACGAAACAACCCACTGATCCGGGATACATCTCTATCAACAAAAATGGCTTTTCAGGTTCCTTTACTGTGCTTATTGCCTTTAAATTCTCTTGCAATAGATAAGATCAATGTGGACTTTTGATCTGGAAATCACATCGGTGGGTTCTTATGATTATAAATCGCAGTAAATGCGGATGTGCAGCTTGTAGAGAAGAAGGCGGTTCTGAATGGAAGAATTGCTCCGGCCAAACAGGAATATAAGAAAAAACTCCCGTGAACAATATGATAGTACTTTGTCGGGGAGCCGTCTTAAAGTGAATATACATGCGGGCAGATTACCTTTTTGCCTAAAGGGAGTATTGACTTTACTTGATTTGTATACAAAATCGATACAGCCCATACAAAAGATAGATAAACAGTCGGAAAGAAGAATAGAAGTAAGTATATAGATCAATATATCCCATGTCCGGTATGTAGGACTCAAATACCCATTGATTTGCATTTGCTAATTCAAGGTGTGCAATTCTCATGCCCTAATTGTCAAGCGGCGATTGGGTTGGCGTCGGAAAGTCGCTCAGTAGTGAGTGAGGCGGTCGACAACTTTGAAAAGTTGGAAGAAGATGGCACCTCAGAAAAAAGTAAAATAGCAATGTCGAATCATAAAACTCATCGATATGATTAGCTTTAAATTGTTTGTAGAGGCTATCCATCATGCCATTGTAAGTGCCAGCGACTCACTGATGGATAAGAATGAAGGTTTGCTGGATAAGTATTTTGAAAAGCCTGTTGTTGACGGGGAGGGGAAAAATAAAGGGGCATTGGTTCCGAAGATAGTGCAACTTGAATATCCCGCTTTGGATGATACCGGAGCAGTTACTACTACAACAGTTCAGGTCCCTTTAATCACATTGGTACCTGTTACGGCTTCTAAAATAGAGAAGGCTACTGTGACGGCAGAATTTGCCTTGGAAGTTATAAACGATGAACTACAGATCAGCTTCCTAATAAAAAAAAATATCAGAAAATGCTACGGTGGGAAAATTGAGATTGTTATTTCGCCACAAGAATTAACGGATGGGTTGGAATTGATTATCGAGGGATATGCAAATGCTTTGAAACGACAGATTACCTGATAGAAAAAGGAGCTTTTCTTGAGAATTAAGTCTTTGCAAGGTGTTAACCTCTTGTTTTTTATAATTTCCATCTTCTTTATTTTTTGCTATTGATCTCACAAATTGGTATGTTTTTTCTCGTGTATCTTTCTATCTTTTAGCGAATAAATGGAAAGATTATTGCATTTATTGAGTCAATTGCGTTATTCTGAAAATAAATTTGTAGCTAACTTTGCTTCCAAACATTAAATAGAGTTACATACCATGAAAATTATTCATCTCGTTATTTTTAGTAACGTTTTTTATTTTGGAGAGTTCGGCTCAATGGAAACCCCCGTCGAGATAGAATAAAGACAAAGTGGGCAGAACAGATCAATCCCTTCGATGATGTATTGCCCGAGTATCCAAGGCCCATCATGCAGCGCGTAATGACTGGAAAAACCTGAATGGTTTGTGGGATTATGCTATTATTGATAAAGGTGGACGCATTCCAACGGATTTTGAAGGCCAAATTCTCGTACCTTTTGCTGTAGAATCGTCTTTGTCCGAGTAGGAAAAAGAGTGAACGAAAAATCAGGAAGTAATCTATCAACGGAGCTTTGAGATACCTTTCAGCCTGGAGAGGAAAACAGGTTTTGCCATTTTGGTGCTGACTGGAAAACCGATGTATGGGTGAACGATATTAAGGTTGAAGTCATACCGGAGGATTTACTCCATTCTCCTTTGATATAACTCCTGCCTTGTCGGCTAAAAGGTAACAACCGTCTGGTTTAAAGGTTTGGGACCCTACGGACAGAGGCCCCTCAACCACGTGGTAAGCAAGTCACAGACCGGAAGGTATCTGGTATACACCAGTCACAGGTATCTGGCAGACTGTATGGCTGGAACCTGCTGCTGGTAAACATATTGAGAATCTTCGTATTACTCCTGATATTGACCGTCATCTGTTAACGTGTAAAAGGAACTGAACACCAACAGCACATCAGACTTCTGTGGAGGTGAATGTGTATGGATGGTAATCAATTAATTGCTGCCGTAAGAGTATTAATGGGGAACCTGTAGAAGTGGCAAATGCCTGAGAATGCAAAACTGTGGAGCCCTGATTCTCCTTTTCATACTACCTTTGAAAGTTACTTTAAAAGAAGGGAATAAGATTGTGGATAAGGTGGATAGCTATGCGGCCATGCGTAAATATTCCACTCGCAGGATGCCAATGGTATCGTACGTTTGGAACTGAATAATGAAGCGCTGTTCCAGTTTGGCCCGCTTGATCAAGGTTGGTGGCCTGACGGTCTGTATACGGCTCCTACGGATGAAGCTTTACTGTACGACATTCAGAAAGACAAAAGATTTTGGTTATAATATGATCCGTAAACATATCAAAGTAGAGCCTGCCCGTTGGTATACATATTGCGACCAGCTTGAATTATTGTGTGCAAGACATGCCGAGTGGTGACCGCAACCCGCAATGGCAGAACCGAAGTACTTTTTGATGGTACGGAAATGAAGCGTTCAGCCGAATCAAAGCTTATTATCGCAAAAGAATGGAAAGAAATAATGGACTGTCTGTATTCTTATCCTTGCATTGGTACCTGGGTGCCATTTAATGAGGCTTGGGACAGTTTAAGACCGTTGAAATTGCTGAATGGACGAAACAATATGATCCGACCCGTTTGGTGAATCCAGCAAGTGGCGGTAACCATTATACTTGTGGTGATATGCTTGACCTGCATAATTATCCGGCACCTGAGATGTACTTGTATGATGCTCAGCGTGCAACTGTTTTGGGTGAATACGGTGGTATCGGTCTTGTTCTGAAGGATCATATCTGGGAGCCGAACCGTAACTGGGGTTATGTTCAATTTTTCTTCCAAAGAAGCTACGGATGAATATGTGAAGTATGCCGATATGCTGTATAAGATGGTAGACAGAGGATTCTCCGCAGCTGTCTATACACAGACTACTGACGTGGAAGTGGAAGTGAATGGCCTGATGACCTATGACCGTAAGGTTATTAAACTGGATGAAAAGCGTGCTAAAGAAATAAATACACGTATCTGTAATTCGTTGAAAAAAGTAATCTTCCGGGAAGGAGGAGGTTATGAACCGAACGATTATAAAGCTTTTTTTTATTTGTTTGCATATTGACGGCGTTGCCGTCATATGCACAAAATGCTGTTCATTACTATTTTAAGACAATGGACATCCGAACGGTCTCTCACAAAATACGGTATATCAGATTTTGCAGGACAGGAAAAGGCTTTATGTGGTTTGGGACTAAAGACGGTCTGAACCGTTATGATGGTCTATCTTACCGCGTATACAAAAAAAGGAAAATTCGGTTTAGGCAAGAATTTCATTACTGCACTTTTATGAAGACCATGAAGGGAATATCTGGATAGGGACGGATGGGGAGTCTTTATCTATAATCCGGTGCTTGATTCTTTTTCACAGCTTTCAATCAGACAAGTGATAAAGGAACTGTCATTAAAGACTTCGTAACCATGATTGGAAGCGATGAATACGATAATATTTGGATATCGGTGGAGAATCAGGGCTTGTTTTGCTACAACCATGAAAAAAAAGGTTACGGAATTATCTGCATGATTCGGGCATGTCCAATGTAGCTCGTTTCTGGCTTAACGAAAGTACCTGCTGGTTGGCTTTGTATGCTGACAATCTTTACTACACAAAGGATAATTTTGAAAGTCCGCTACAACCTTTTAAGGATGCAGATGGCAATGAGATATTTAAAGGAGATATCATTAACTGGCATGTCAGTGGGCCGCACAATTGCGTTTATATAGCTTCGGTTAACGGATTGACTGAGATAAACTTTACCACCGCAAAACTCGCAGATTGTTGAACGCTTATGTACGCGTATTGCAATTCAAATCCGATGATGAGCTGTGGGTAGGTACGGAATCTGGTCTGTATATATACAATCTGGCAAATGATAAGGTGACACATCTGTCGGTTCCTGATCAGGATGATTCTTATGCATTGTCGGATAACGCCATTTATTCACTGTGCCGTGACAAGGAAAATGGTATGTGGATAGGTTCATATTTCGGTGGTGTGAACTATTATCCATATCAATGGACTTATTTTGAGAAATTCTATCCAAGAGATGATCTCAGACACTTCGGGCGTCGGGTACGAGAAATATGCGAAAAGCAATGACGGTACGTTGTGGATAGGTACCGAAGATAAGGGATTATTCAATTATGACCCTGCGAACGGTAAAATAGTGCCTTTTGATCATCCTGCCATTTACAAAAATGTTCATGCACTTTGTCTGGATGGAGATGATCTATGGGTGGGCACTTTTTCCGGTGGATTAAACCGGGTGAATTTGCATACCAGGCAAGTGAAGCATTATTCCAGAGGTAAAACTCAGAACTCTATGTCCGCTAATGATGCTTTTTTACCATTTGCAAAACCACTACAGGCGATGTCTGGATCGGTACAACGGCCGGTCTGTTGAAATACAACCGCTCTTCTGACGACTTTACACATTGCTGAACTGAAGAGCATGTTCACTTATGATATATTGGAGGATTTCAACGGCAATCTCTGGTTTGCTACTTTCTCCAATGGAGTCTTTTTGCTATAATGTCCGAAGTCAGAAGTGGAAAAATTACCTGTCGAATGAAAAAGACTCTGCTTCGCTCTCTTACAATAAGGTGATCAGTATCTATGAAGACAGCAGAAAATGTCTGTGGTTTATGACCTTGGGTGAGGGCTTCTGCCGTTATAATCCGGAGACGGATAACTTCACCCGCTATGATATGTCGAAAGGTTTTCCAAGTAATACTATCTATAAGATGGTGGAGGATAAGCGGGGAAATCTCTGGCTTACAACTAATAACGGCCTTGTCTGCTTCAATCCGAGACAGAGAGCAAGCATGTCTATACTACGGCCAACGGATTGTTGAGCAATCAGTTTAATTTCCAGTCCGATATTGTGACAGAAAAGGACGTATTTACCTGGGCAGTATCAATGGGTTTATAGCTTTTGACCCAGAAACTTTTGTAGAGAACACTTTTCTTTTCCTCCGTGGTCATTACTGATTTTTACTTGTTCAACAAGCGGTTATCAGTGGATAGTCCGGATTCTCCTATGGAGAAGAGCATTACTTTATTCAGATGAAATAGAGCTTGATGCCAATCAGAATTCTTTTCTCTTCAGGTGGCTGCCTTAAGTTATCAGGCTCCGAGATGAATCGGTTAGGAGTATAAGCTGAGGGTTTTAACAGTGAATGGTATACGGTAGGCGGAACCCATGATCAATTACTCCAATCTGCCTTACGGAAGTTATACGTTGCGTATAAAGGGATCTAATAGCGACGGTAAATGAATGAAGCGCAACGTGCTTAAAATACGTATTCGACCTCCTTTTACTTGTCTACCTGGGCCTATGTCGTTTAGTGTACTTATTGGCTTTATGTTCTCTGGTTGCCGTTATTTTCTATTTTAGAGAAGGACCCAACAGAAGCATCAGCAGACCATGGAGAAGTTTGAGCGTGAGAAGGAGAGGAAACTGTACACGGCTAAAAATAGATTTCTTCACGAATGTAGCTCATGAGATACGTACGCCGCTTACACTCATAAAAGAGTCCGCTTGAGAATGTGTTGTCGTCCAAATCGGTATCCGATGAAATCAGGGATGATTTGGAGATAATGGATTCGAATAAAATCGGCTGCTCGATTTGGTCAATCAGTTGCTCGATTTCAGAAAAACGGAGACGCAAGGGATTCCAACTGAATTTTGTGGAATGTGATGTCGGATATCCTGCAAAAGACGTGTAAACGTTTTAGACTTTCGGCACGTCAGAAAGAATTGAATTTGTTATTGACTCTCCCGAAACGGTGTATGCTTCGGTCGATAAGGAAGGATTGACCAAGATTATCAGTAATCTGCTTTCCAATGCCATCAAGTATTCTGAAACTTATATCCGCGTTAGGCTGTATGTGGAAGAAGATAAACTGTTGTTTTCGGTTTGTAATGACGGTCCTGTTGTTCCGCAAAAATGCGTGAAAGAGATTTTTAAGCCGTTCATCCAGTATAAGGAGGAGTCTTGAGCTCTGTATCCGGTACCGTATTGGGTTGGCATTAGCCCGTTTGCTTTGCCGAACTGCATGAAGGTGCATTATACATGGAAGATTCCATGGAATGTAATTGTTTTCCTGTTGTCACTTCCGTTGAAGCATGTACAAACTGTTACAATAGGAAACGAAAAGAACCGTAATGAATGAAGAATCATCCGAGAAGGAGAACCGAAACCGGTCGTAAACAATGCCGGTATACCCTGTTGGTTGTAGAAGATAGTTTGGAGATGCGGTTGTTTGTGACTAAACAATTGTCATCGGAATATCAGGTGCTGACAGCCGTCAATGGTATAGAAGCGTTGAAAGTGTTGGGAGAACATACGGTCAATCTGGTTATTTCTGATATTATGATGCCCGAGATGGATGGATTGGAACTGTGTGAACATCTGAAGTCGGAGCTCGATTATAGCCATATTCCCCATTATATTATTGACAGCTAAAACCACCCTTCAGGCAAAAATAGAAGGTATGAGGCTTGGTGCGGACGTTTATATAGAAAAACCGTTCTCTGTGGAATACCTGAGAGTATGTGTGTGTGTCTAACTTGTTGAGTAACCGCGAGAAGTTGCGGGTTTCTTTTTGCTCATTCTCCTTTGTACAAGCTAACAGTATGGCGATGACTAAAGCAGACGAAACCTTTCTTAAAACATTGAAAGAAGTAGTTGTGGCCAATATGCAAAATCCTGAATTCTGTCTTGATGATATGGCGAGCCTGCTGAATATGAGCCGTTCGAGCCTGAACCGGAAAAATAAAAGGGATATTGGATTTGACCCCGAATGATTACATTCGTCTGGAACGTCTGAAGAAGGCGGCACAGCTGTTGCAGGAAGGAGAATGTAAGATCAATGAAGTGTGTTACATGACTGATTCAATACCTTCTTACTTCACAAAATGCTTCCAGAAGCAGTTTGGAGTTCTGCCTAAGGACTTTATAAAGTGACAACAGGGGCGATTGGTACTATTTTCGCATTGTTTGGATAAATATTTATACTTATATCTCAATATTTTGCTATTTTTGGACTGTCATTTTATATCGCTGTTCACGCCTTCAGTAAAAAGACGGGAAATAGGCTTTATTTTAAAGATTATATTATGAAAGATACATTGATCAGCAAGGAGAGAGTTTCTGAAAGATATAGGGATGATTGGAGCGAGTGCTGCTATCGGCAAGCCCTTGGCTTTTCTGCTTTTTCGGAAGTTGTAGAAACATCCGGTGAAAAGTGCCGTCTGGCTATTATCGGTCCGGGTTCAAGAGAGGACGTTTTTTGATGAGCTTTCTGGTACAGAATCCTAAAGTAGAAATTGTGGCATTGTGCGATATCTATCAGCCTTCTATTGAAAAAAAAGCACTGAGCTGGCTCCGAAAGCTAAAGTTTATGACGATTACCGGAAATACTGGAAGATAAAACCGTTGATGCCGTACTGGTAGCTACTCTCTTAATTCCCATTGCCAAAAATAGTGCTGGATGCTTTTTGATGCCGGGCTTAAAGCACGTGTTCTGTGAGAAATCTATAGGCTTTACGATGGAAGAATGTTTCCGCATCTATAATAAGCAATATCAATTACGGAGAAAGTATTCTTTACCGCCAGCAACGTCTTTTTGATCCGCGATACATGGCCATGGAAAATGATTCCATGCCGGGTACTTTTGGTGAGATAAACGCCATCCGTACTTTTTGGAACCGGAATGGAGACTGAGGCGGGAAGTGCCTTCACTCCTGATCTGGAACGTCTGATTAACTGGCGTCTGTATCGCGAATATTCCAAAGGACTGATGACTGAACTGGCTTGCCATCAAAGTTGCAATAGGGAGTTGGGCACTGCAAAAGCTTCCCGAGAAAGTGATGGGACATGGGGGCTATCACCTATTGGAAGGATGGTAGGGAAGTATATGATAATGTAAGTTGTATATATGTATTCGATGATGGCGTGAAGATGACATTCGATTCCATTATTTCCAATAAGATTCTATGGTCTGGAAGAGCAGATTATGGGTAATCTCGGAACGGTGGAACCGGAGAAAGGTAAATACTTCTTTGAAAGTGTTCCTCCTGCACCTGGATTTTTGCAGATGATTAACGACTGGGAGAATAAAGTGTTTGATTCCTTACCTTTTGCCGGAACTAGCTGGGCACCGGAAACTGCCAATGAAAACAAAGGGAATTTATTCTGGGAGAACGACCTAAATCGGATGGTACTTCTTTGTTATTAGAAGCTTTTGTTGAGGCTGTTATTACCCGTAGGCAGCCAGAACGCATAGCTGAAGAGGGCTATTATGCAAGTATGCTTTGCCTGTTGGGCGATCAGGCCTTTTACAGGAAGGAAAGAACGGGTACTATACTTCCCGATGAATATAAAATCAATTACCTGAATCATCAAGCTAAAACACCTGAAGCCGTATGAAAAATACAGTCATTACTGCCCGCCGGAAAAAGATAGAACTGCTGACTTTGCTGGCGTGCTTCATTATAGGCAATCTGGCAAATCTGTATGCCATAATTTCTTATGAGACACCTTTCTCTCGGAGATGCTGACATCCTTTTCTATGTCCTCGCGTTTTCGGGCGTGCTTTTATGTCTTTTGGACAATCCTGCGCATTCTGTTCTATGGGATAAGAAGTCTGTTTTTGAAGAAAGAAATGCGGCCTGAAGATGATCAAGACTCAGTAACTTAATTAATACCAATGATATATGACGACACGAAGAGATTTTTTGAAAACGATGACAATGGCTTCTGCCGGACTGGCATTCGGGGCAGGTGATGTGCTGGGAGCCCGTGCTTCCACTACGCAAAGGAAAGTGACGGATAAAGTGAAGATTGCCTAATATAGGCATTGGAAACCGTGGCGAAAGCAGATTATAAACGATTTTGCCCGTACCGGCGTATGGTAGAAGTTGTGGCTCTGTGCGATGTGGATATGGGAGCCGCTCATACCCAGAAAGTGATGAACCAGTATCCTAAGGCGAAACGTTTCCGCGATTTCCGTCAGATGTTTGACAAGGCGGGCAATGATTTTGATGCAGTAGCCATAGCTACTCCCGATCATTCACATTTCCCTATCAGTATGCTGGCTTTGGCATCAGGCAAACATGTGTATGTGGAGAAACCTCTGGCACGTACTTTCTATGAAAGGAGAATTGCTGATGCAAGCTGCACTGAAACGTCCGAACCTGGCTACACAAGTCGGTAACCAAGGACATTCGGAAGCAACTATTTTTCAGTTCAAGGCGTGGATGGATGCCGGTATTATCAAGGATGTAACGGCTGTGACGGCACACATGAATAATCCCCGTCGCTGGCACAAATGGGATACCAATATCTATAAGTTCCCTTCCGGCCAGCAACTGCCGAAAGACATGGAGTGGGATGCCTGGTTGGGAGTAACTCCTTATCACGAATATAACAAAGACTACCATTTGGGACAGTGGCGCTGCTGGTACGATTTTGAATGGGCTGTTGGGTGATTGGGGTGCACATATCCTGGATACAGTTCATTTAGTTTCTGAATTGGGATTGCCCTACGAAGTGTCTATGAAATATGCCAATGGACATAATGACTATTTTCTTTATTCTTCCACTATCCTGTTCCGTTTCCCTCAACGTAAGGGTGCCACCGGTTGACATTACATGGTATGATGGTCTGACAATCTTCCTCCTATCCCGCCGGTTATGGGGTATCCGGTTTAGATCCTAATATTCCTGCAACTAATCAGGAGATACGTCTAGTCTGAACCCCGAAAGATTATTTATACAAAGGATTTGATATTTTAAGGGTGGTAGCCACAGCAGTTAATTTTCCATCATTCCAGAGGAGAAAAGCAAGGAAATGGCAGGTAAACGCCGGAAGTACCTAAGAGTCCGTCGAATCATTTCGAAAAATTTCCTGTTGGCTTGTATGGGGATTGGAAGACCCGCTCACCGTTTGAAATTAACGGTGTGCTGGCAGGTATTCTCATTAGAGTGATTGCTCAACGTCTCAATACGCAAATATTCTTTGATCCCGCACCAAGCAGATTACAAATAATGAGAATTGCGAATTCAATGTTATCGGACTACCGCCTCGTAAAGGATGGGATGAGTTCTATAAACTGTAAAGCATAGTATTAAAACAAATCAATAGAAGAAATAATCAATATGAAAAAGAATTATTTGTTGCTTTTGTTTGTGTTTTGTGCATCTGTGGTTTCGGCAAAACTGGGAGCCGCTTTTCAATGGGAAGAACCTGAGTGGCTGGAAGAAGCTGAATGGTAAAGCCGAATACAAAGTGGTAGATGGTGCTATTGTCGGCATTTCGAAGATGGGAACACCTAACACATTTCTGGCTACAAAGAAGACGTATGGTGATTTTATCCTGGAGTTTGATTTAAGTAGATGATGGCTTGAATTCGGGTGTGCAGCTGCGCAGTGAAAGCAAAAAGAATATAACAAGGGGCCGTGTACACGTTTATCAGTTTGAGATTGATCCCTCTAACGTGCCTGGTCGGGTGGCATCTATGATGAAGCTCGCGAAACTGGATTTATTCTTTGAACTGGAATCCTTCGGCACGTACGGCTTTCAAGAACAATGCATGGAATAAGGCTCGTATCGAGGCGATAGGCAACTCTATCCGTACATGGATCAACGGAGTGCCTTGTGCCAATATCTGGGACGATATGACTCCTGCCGGATTTATCGCTTTGCAGGTACACGCTATCGGTAATGCTGCCGACGAAGGCAAAACAGTCAGTTGGAAGAATATCCGCATCTGTACGACAGACGTAGAACGCTACCAGACAGACCGGAATCTCAGGCTGCACCGGAAAGAAATCTGATTATCAACGCTCTTTCTCCGCGTGAGAAAAAAGAAGGTTGGGCTTTGTTTGGGACGGTAAGACTAACGAAGGTTGGAGAGGAGCCAAATTGAATTCTTTTCCCTGAAAAGGGTGGAAAATGGAAAACGGCATCCTGAAAGTGATGAAGAGTGGTGGTGCTGAATCTGCCAATGGCGGTGACATCGTAACTACCCGTACTTATAAGGACTTTATCCTGACTGTAGATTTCAAGATCACTGAAGGTGCAAACAGCGGAATCAAGTATTTTGTTAATCCTGAAATGAATAAAGGGTGCCGGTTCTGCTATCGGTTGCGAGTTTCAGATTCTGGACGATGACAAGCATCCGGATGCTAAACTTGGTGTGAAAGGCAACAGACAATTGGGTTCATTGTATGACCTGATTCCGGCTCCTAAGAATAAACCTTTCCATAAGAAAGAGTTCAATACTGCTATGATCATCGTCAAAGGCAACCATGTAGAGCACTGGCTGAATGGAGAGAAACTGATTGAGTATGACCGTAACAATGAAATGTGGAATGCACTGGTAGCTTATAGCAAGTATAAGAACTGGCCTAACTTTGGAAATATTATTGAAGGCTAACATCCTTCTGCAAGACCACAGGAGATGAAGTATGGTTCAAGAACGTGAAGATTAAAGAATTGAAATAAGAATATATTGTAGAAGAGGAGTTGTGCCGAAATCTCATTTTGTTGATGAATGCTGCTTCGAGCACAGCTCCTTTCTTTTTTTTGATAGATGAAGACTGCCATTCAAACATTTGTACAGACCATCCCATGAGGGGACGGATTACTTTACGTCTGGTTTCCATCTATGCATACACGTGTCGATATTCTTTTTGTGCAGTCAGAAATCAGAAGAAGAACTGCTGTCTGTTGCTGAACGTATTCATGAAGCTTTGCTGCCTGGAGAAGACAGCCAACTATTATGATCCTGCCAGCGAACTGGCTGTCGTCAACCGGACCGCTTCTGTATCTCCGGTAGTTCTTACAGTCAACTTTATGCAATGGTTGATCTGTGTCTGGAATATCACGAGAAAACATCGGGATGCTTCGATGTGACAGTTCATTCGGAGAATTATAATCAGGATACTATTCATTCGGTATGTTTGTCGGCAGAAGAACAAAGTATTTTTTACCGCAACCGGGAGTGACTATCAACCTTTCCGGATTCCTGAAAGGATATGCTTTGGAAAAAACACGGAAATTACTGCAACATTATGAAGTGAAGGATGCATTGATCAATATGGGAAACAGTTCTGTATTGCTTTTTGGGCATCATCCCTTGGCTGGATGGATGGAAGGTCGGTTTTGGACCAGGGCGCTGTTGTTCTAAACGGGAGGAAACCGCAGGAGTATGCTTCTTCAGAATGAATGCCTCACTACTTCCGGTAATGATTCGCATGAGCGAAAACATATTATTAATCCGGAACGGAAAACGTGGAAGGAAAAGAGAAGTAGCGGTGGTTACGGACAATGGTGCCATAGGCGAAGTTTTGTCGACCGGTTTTATTTGTAGCTGATGCCCGTCAGCGGGAAATACTGAAGCGGAGTTCCGTCCGCGTTTGATTCTTGATCTCTAAAACAACTTCTCAACTGAAGTGTGGGATATTTAAATCGTATCTGACTCGTATCTGAGCCGTACTTGCTCCGTACATTCTTCGCTCAGAAGTACCTCTGGACGAAGAAACTACGGATTTGATACGGAGCAAGTACATCTCGGGTATTCTGTATGCAAGAATAAGACCTGTTTGTACAATATCTGTGTCAGAGGTATAGCCGGATACGCTACTAATACCTTTTTGCCTCGATTGATTCTATAAAATGATTTTTCGTTCTATCGGAAATTGCATAAGCGCTACCTTTGAATGGCTGGATTCAGCTTGTTAGTATCCGGAAACTATCAGGAAGAACCGGTTTTATGGA
>VOFC01006684.1_pt1 | contig 13270 bp, 23 predicted proteins | sample 5384161 | NCBI WGS metagenome assembly VOFC01 (sample SAMN12384722, study PRJNA508395) | human gut metagenome | isolation source: healthy gut B | host: Homo sapiens | reverse complement strand
GTTCGTAGATATGAAAGAAAAAGGTCTGAGTAAAGGTGAATTCAATTCGGTATGCCAGGCTGTCGGAGGATATGAAAAACTGATCGATCAGGAGTGCAAGGATAAAGATCTGCTTGCGTTGATTACTTATCTTGCAGAGGAAGATAAAGCAGAAAAAGATTTTGGAAAATCAAAAGATGATCAAGACACCGATTGTTCGTAATGGAAAGCAGGCGACAGTGGGATATCAGCCGGAGATCTGGAAAAGCTGGAAATAAAAAGAGTATAAAGAAAAGTAAAAAAAAACTCAAAAATAATAACAAATAAATTTGAGATTAAGGAAAAAGAATACTGAGTGAGAAGATGATAGATTACAACCGAGAAGACCAATTCCTGCGACAACGCCTGCAGAAAGAAATTCCGATTTTACGGGCATTAATACAGAACCTATATGAAGAACTGGATAGAAAGCTGCATTTGAACGGGGCAAAAGTACCGATAACATTTGGATTTGACACGGACACACTGGGATCTTACACCAGACGAAGTGCACATGAAAAAAGAGCATTTTCACTTTTCGCTGTTGTTTATTGCATATGGTGTGAAGAATCCGCTGTCCAAAGAAGAACGCATAGATCTGTTTAAGCATGAGTATGCCCATTATATGCAGTACAATATGCAGATTCCCGAAAAGTATAAATGGCAGGCAGGAACGCACGGAAGTGCGTGGAAATACTGTTGTTCTCTTATCGGAGCGGCGCCGACGCCGTATTATAAGGCGGGCGAAGCGCTTATGAATCATGACTACGATAAGGTATTAAAGAACAGGATTCATGATAAGTCCGTGCCGGTCCGGGATACTTATCAGCAACTGAAGACTGCACAGAAGAAAAAAAGATGAAGTGGTTCAGTATAAGCTTGGCGATGCGGTGACACATCCGAAATTCGGACATGGAATTGTGGAGAAGATTAATCAGAGATCTGGCGGGGTGCATTTACATATCCGGTTTGATGGGGAAGTGAAGTGTATCGATCAGAAATGGCTGTCGCGGAAGAAGTATACGTAAAAAGATATACGTAAAGAGATATGTGTAAAGAGATATGTGAAAAAGATTCAGTAAAAACAAATAAGCAAGGTAGTGAAGTATCTGAAGAGGTTAAACGTACACGAAGAACGTTAGAAGATGAGATGACATTTTTCGTGTGCGTAAATTTATATATTGACATACTATTAAAGTGATACTAACATAAAGATAATAATATAGGACGAAAAAAGAAAAGAGGTAGTAATCATGCGGAAAAAATCAGAAATGCAAAAGGCTAACGAAGAATTTGTAAAGACTTACGATGATTCAAAATATCCAAAACCATCCGTGACTGCAGACATTGTCATTTTCGGAATGTTTGATAAAGAAGAAGATAATTATAGAAAAATAGCGGAGAAAGAGTTAAAGGTACTTTTAATCCAGAGAGGTGCGGCACCATATGAAGGCTGTTATGCCCTTCCGGGCGGATTCGTTGGTTCAGAAGGAAACCATCGGCGAAGCCGCAGAACGTGAATTAAAAGAAGAGACAAACTGCAACTGTAATTTCCTGGAACAGTTCGGTACCTACAGCAATCCAAATCGTGATCCGAGAAGATGGGTGATCAGCAATGGATACATGGCACTTGTCAATGCTGAACAGGAAATAATCCAGGCAGGAGATGATGCTTCAGATGCAAAGTGGTTTGATGTGTCATTTCAGGAAGAAGCCGGTATATGGAATCTGTGTCTGACACATGGGGATGAGAAGCTTCATGCAAGATTAGAAGAGACAACTTCGAAGTGGGATGTAAAGAAGAAATTTAAGACTATAGAAAGCGATGACCTTGCATTTGACCATGAACTGATTCTTGCAGATGCAATCGTACAGCTTCGCAAAATGGATTACGGAGACGCATATAGCGTTCCGGCTTTTACCGAAGAAGTTTACACTGAGAGAATTGCAGCAGATTCATGAAACGGTGCTGGATACGAAGCTTCTGGTTCCGGCGTTTCGAAGAAAAGTGGCTGATCTGGTAGAAGATACCGGGGAGATGACGGGGATGCCGGGCATAGACCGGCGAAGTTGTATCGGGAGAAAAGATAAACTTTAGTAAGAAGAAAGGGCTGTGCATACTAATGATGAAATTTTTATTCTTGATACTTTTCATAATTTGGGAAAAAAAGAACATTTAGAGCAATTGTGGCATTGCCGTCAGGCATTGTTACAGCCGGGTATATGGAAGAGATTAATAAAGATGAATCTTTGTAATTTAGGAGAATTGCAGATGGAAAATAAAGAGAAAAAAGCAAATGCTTACAACGGAGCTAACAAAAGAAAAGAGCGGCGGGAGTGCCGGGATGATTCAGGATATGTCAATAAACGGAAGCAAACTACATCTCGCTCAGAACGGAACCGGCGGCCCGGTCATCTTCTGGGGCATGTATCCACATCAGCAGAACGAAGTAGAACATCTGTGGGAGTCTTTACTGGAACTTGTGCCGGAACAAAATTTCTTGCTCGTCGCATTTCAGGTGGAAGACTGGAATCGGGATTTTTCGCCTTGGGAAGCAGCGGCTGTATTCGGAAAGGAAGGCTTCGCCGGACAAGGTCTGAAGACGTTGAGATGGCTGACAGAGGAATGTGTGCCACATATTGACCGGACTTTTGGTGTGAAAGACAGGGAACATTGGCTGATGGGTTATTCGCTTGCCGGATTATTTGCGCTATGGGCAGCTTATGAAAGTGACGTGTTTTCTGGAATTATATGCTGTTCGGGTTCGTTGTGGTTCCCGGACTGGGACCATTATGTGAGGAATCATGTGATTCAGAGTAAATGTAGCGTGTATCTGAGCCTTGGCGGAAAGGAAGAGAAGGCGAAGAACAAAGTAATGGCAGCGGTCGGTGACAGGACCAGGGCGCAGGAATGGCTGTTACAGGAGGACTCGATGGTGGAATCCGTGGTTTTAGAGTGGAATGCGGGAGGGCATTTTGCAGATGCGGGGAAAAAGGCTGGCTAAGGGCGTGAAATGGATGTTTGGAGTGAAAAGTGGCTTATAATATAAAGTTGAGGGTGTTAAGGTTTCATGGTATCATAATCAGTATAGAAGAACAGTGTGACAGATCATGTTATTACAACCGGAGGTGAAAATCAATGAACAAAGCAGATAAAGCAGAATCCCTCTTCCGCACAGGCTACAACTGCAGCCAGTCGGTCTATGCAGCATTTGCGGAAGAACTGGGAATAACAGTGGAAGAGGCAGCAAAAAAGCAAGCCCGTTCGGAGCGGGATTCGGCAAGCTTCGTGAGGTGTGGAGCCGTGACGGGGATGGTCATGGTAATCGGTGATCTGTACGGATATGACGATCCGAAAGATGCGGCGGGGAAAAAGCAGCTTTATGTACTTGTGCAAAAGCTTTGTGGATCCTTTGAAGCTTCGGAAGGAAGCCTGATCTGCCGGGAACTTCTCGGGCTGGAGAAGAGCGAAGATCTGGAAGAGCCTACGGTCAGAACGGAAGCGTATTATCAGAGCAGACCTTGTGTGAAAGCATGCAGAAGGGCAGCGGAGATTCTGGAAGAGTATGTGAAAGAGCAGAAAAGAAAATGAGTGAATACATTACGACCTACACAGGAAAACATTTTAAACCAACAGAACCGGATCCGGAGTTATTTGACATAGCAGACATTGCACATGCGCTGTCCCTGATATGCAGAGGAAATGGTCATGTGAAGATGTTCTGGTCGGTCGGGGAACATTGCATTTGCTGTGCAAAAAAGAGGCAAAGGCGAGAGGTCTGTCGGATAGGATGGTGCTTGCATGCCTGCTTCACGATGCAAGCGAGTGTTATATGTCGGATGTTCCGTCGCCTTTTAAGAAGGCACTGCCGGAATATAATGAACGCGAAGAACGTATGCTTTCTATGATTTATGAAAAATTTCTCGGTTCGGACCTGACACCGGAAGAGAAGATGCAGTTGAATGCGATTGATAAGGCAATGCTATGGTATGATCTGACGTTTCTTCTGGGAGAGAAACAGGAGAGCGAAGCGCCAAAATTGCATATTGATCTGAGGTATGAGGTCAGAGCATTTGGCGAGGTGGAAGAAGAATACCGGAGGATTTTTGAAGAACAGCTTATAACCGTACAGAATAAAAAAAGAATCTAAAATCGTACGGATAAGATAGAAAAGGAGGAATACATTATGTTACACGAAGTATCTTTTGCGTCCTACAACGGACGTGACCAGGTCCAGGGATGGATCTATGTTCCGGCTTGCAAACCGAAGGGAATCGTCCAGGTGATCCACGGATTTGGGGAACATTCCAGACGTTATCTGCATATGATATCTGCCTTCATGGATGCGGGTTATATCGTGGCAGCAGACGATCATGTAGGACATGGGAAGACAGCAATGGTCAATAATGTGTGGGGCGACTGGGGAGACAAAGGACCGCATACAATGATGGAAGACGAGCATACATTGAAAGGAATCGTGTGTGAAAAATATCCGGATCTGCCATATTTCTTATTCGGACATAGCATGGGATCTTTTATCACAAGAGATTTCATTGCAAAATACGGGGACGAACTGGCCGGGGCAACCATCTGCGGAACAACGGGAATCTTCCGCGGGGCAGAAGAGACGGGAAAGAAATTAAAAGAAGTGATCGATGCAGGACATGGAGAAGAATCCGATCCGTCATATACCGGAGAACTGATGGGATGGATGTGTGAGCGTTGTGGAGAGGTCAGCATCGGAAATGAGTGGATCTGTGCCGATCCGTATGTACAGCGGGATCATGCCGATGATCCGTTTGATGCATTTACCAGACCGACCAGCAACCGTTCGGTATATGATTTCATCCAGATGATGTTACAGATCGAGGGAACAAAGTGGGCCGAAAAAGTGCCGACAGACCTGCCAATTTATAATATTGCGGGAGATCAGGACCCGGTAGGTGAGTATGGTGTCGGTGTATATCAGGTAAGTAACTGGCTGGTACAGACCGGACATAACGTAACGACGAAGCTGTACTCGGGATACCGCCACGAGATACATAATTATGCTGAGATTAAGAACGAAGTCGAAGCGGGTATTATTGCATTCATGGACAAGGCATTATAAAAAAATGTATTAGGTGTCGGGAAGGATTATAATTCAAAAAAACATAGAGATAAAGACATAAAAAGTACAATAGCATTTGTGATAGCGATTGTCGTGATCGGTGTAGATAAGAAAGACGTAAGGGAAATTTGATTTTCAGGGACTCCGGTTTTATGAAACCCGGAGTCCTTTTTGAAAAAAATTATTTTTGATCTCTGATTGGAATGCATTGATATTTTTTGCTTTACAAATGATATATAAAAGTATTATGATAAAAAAACGAAATCTTCAGGGCAGGGTGCGATTCCCTACCGGCGGTAAAGCCCGCGGGCCGAGAGGCATGATCCGGTGTGATTCCGGAGCCGACAGTATAGTCTGGATGAAAGAAGATGATGGTACAGTTATTTTAATAGATGAATGTAGTGTCTGAGCTCTGAGATGGTGATCCATTTCAGAGCTTTTTGGTTAACAGATCATTTGTCAGTTATATGTAACAGATCATTTCCCCTGTAGGTATCCTGCAGGGGTTTTTGTATAACTAAGAAAGAAGGAAGAGAAATGACGGATCAGGAATACATGCTCCGGGCAATCCAGCTTGCAAAAAAAGGGAGAAGGATGGACGAATCCGAATCCGATGGTAGGTGCGGTGATCGCAAAAGACGGCCGGATCATCGGGGAAGGTTATCATAAAAAATGCGGAGAACTTCATGCAGAGCGCAATGCAATCACATCGCTTACAGAATCGGCAGAGGGTGCGACAATCTATGTTACGCTGGAACCATGCTGTCATCATGGTAAAACACCTCCATGTACGGAAGCGATCATTGAACAGAAGATCAGAAAAGTGGTGATCGGTTCCAGAGATCCAAATCCGAAAGTGGCAGGAAAAGGTGTACAGATATTGCGTGAATCGGGAATTACAGTAGTTCAGGATTTTATGAGAGAAGAATGTGATCAGCTGAACCCGGTGTTTTTCCATTATATTACTACGAAGACTCCTTATGTGGTAATGAAGTATGCCATGACACTGGATGGGAAGATCGCAACGAAAACAGGGGCATCAAAATGGATCACCGGAGAACTGCACGAAAAGAAGTACAGCATATGCGGCATCAGTACATGGGAATCATGGCTGGTATTGGAACTGTGCTTGCAGATGATCCGATGTTAAACGTCCGGGTAGAAGGCTGGAAAAGTCCTGTCAGGATTGTGTGTGACAGTAAGCTCAGGATCCCGCCGGGCAGTCAGATTGTAAAAAGTGCGGAAAAGTACCGGACGATCGTGGCTTATGCAGAACAGAAAAATGCAGAAGTAACAGAAAATAAAAATAGTTACATACCATGGGAGTTGAAACCATTTACTGTCCCGACGAAAAGAATCAGATAGACCTTAAGAAGCTGATGGCAGATCTTGGAAACAGAGGCATTGACAGCATCCTCCTGGAGGGAGGAGGTACGTTAAATGACAGTGCACTGCGAGCTGGAATTGTAAAGGAAGTACAGGCTTTTGTGGCACCAAAGCTGTTTGGCGGTGTGGCTGGGAAGACACCGGTAGAGGGTATTGGAGTTGAACTGCCGTCTGAAGCAGTGGAACTGAAATATACAGATATCTGCCAGATCGGTGAGGATATCCGGATAAAATGTCAGGTGTGTGATAAAAAACAGGAGGAATCATGTTTACAGGAATCGTAGAAGAGAAAGGAAAAGTCCGTTATATACAGCTGACAGGGGAATCAGGGATCCTGGCAGTGAAAGCCCGGAAAGTCCTGGAAGGGACAAGGATCGGTGACAGTATCGCTGTGAATGGTGTGTGTCTGACAGTTACGTCGATCCAGCCGGACGGATTTACCGCCGATGTGATGGCAGAGACGATCAGAAGAAGCAGTCTTGGCAGCTGCAAGGCCGGAAGCCAGGTAAACCTGGAACGAGCAATGGCTGCAGATGGCAGGTTCGGAGGGCACATAGTAAGTGGCCATATTGATGGGACTGGCGTGATACGTTCCATGCTCCAGGAAGAAAATGCCATCTGGGTATCAATTGAGACATCGCAACAGATTTTGCATCTGATCGTGGAAAAAGGATCCGTCTGTATTGATGGAATCAGCCTGACAGTTGCAAGGGTTGACGAAGCTGGTTTTCAGGTGTCAGTCATTCCACATACGGGAGAAAGAAACCACTCTTTTGGAAAAGGTGCCGGGGATCTGGTTAATCTGGAAAATGATGTGGTCGGAAAATACGTAGAAAAACTGCTTGGCATCAGAAAAAACGAAGAAGAGAAAAAAGAATCCGGAATTACGATGGAGTTTCTTGAAGAATTCGGGTTTTAGAACAGGAGGATATACACTATGTCACAAAATTATCAGTACAACACAATTGAAGAAGCACTTAGGGATCTTAAGGAAGGAAAAATAGTTCTGGTCACAGATGATCCGGACAGAGAAAATGAGGGAGATCTGATATGTGCGGCAGAGTTTGCGACCCGGGAAAAATATTAATTTCATGGCGACTTATGCAAAGGGTCTTATCTGTACACCGATGAGTGCAGAAATTGCGGCGAGATTGAACTTTCCGCCGATGGTTGCGGAGAACACGGACAATCACAGTACAGCATTTACCGTGGCAGTGGATCACGCAGATACAACCACCGGTATCTCTGCGGCAGAACGCTCCTATACCATTATGAAGTGCGTGGGATGATGAGTCAAAACCGGAGGATTTCAGAAGACCGGGACATGTGTTTCCGCTTATTTCCAGAAAAGGCGGGGTTTTGGTACGAAATGGCCATACAGAGGCAACGACAGATCTTATGAGACTTGCCGGGCTGAAAGAATGTGGTGTGTGCTGTGAAGTTATGAAAGAAGATGGCACGATGATGCGTACATCACAGCTATGGGAAATGGCAAAAGAGCATAACCTTACATTTATTACGATCCGTGATCTGCAGGATTATATAAGAATACATGAAAAGCATGTAAAAGAGGAAGCAGTCGCAGATCTTCCCAACACAATATGGCGATTTTAAAATGTATGGATATATCAATGACATTACAGGAGAGCATCATCTGGCACTGGTAAAAGGTGATCTGGGAGATGGTGAGGATGTGCTTTGCCGGGTACATTCGGAGTGTCTGACAGGGGATGCATTCGGATCGCTCAGATGTGACTGTGGCCTGCAGCTGCAGACAGCGATGCGCCAGGTAGAAGCAGAAGGCCGAGGAATCATTCTGTATATGAGACAAGAAGGCCGAGGAATCGGACTGATCAATAAGATCAAAGCATATGCGCTTCAGGAGCAGGGATACGATACTGTGGAGGCTAATGTGAAGTTAGGGTTTGCACCGGATCTCAGAGAGTACTGGGTCGGGGCACAGATACTGTCAGACCTTGGTGTGAAATCATTAAGATTACTGACAAATAATCCGGATAAAGTTTATGGACTTGGTGAATTCGGGCTGAAGATCAATGAGAGAGTACCTCTGGAGATTCCGGCACAAAAAAAGTATGACCGGAAGTATATGAAGACGAAGCAGGAAAAGATGGGTCATATTTTTAAAGAAATAAATTTATAAAAAACAGCAAATATCAGGAGGAAGAAAAAATGAGACAGATCAATTTAGTAGAAGGAAAAAGTAGTAGCACCGGAGGGAATGAAGGTTGGTATCGTGGCAGCGAGATTCAATGAAATTATTGTGAATAAATTATTGGGAGGGGCAGTCGACGGACTGGTAAGACATGGAGTAGAAGAAGAGAACATTACTGCAGCATGGGTACCGGGAGCATTTGAGATTCCGATTACAGCACAGAAGATGGCACAGTCAGGAAAATATGATGCAATTATCTGCGTTGGAGCTGTCATCCGTGGAGATACTTCACATTATGATCTGGTGTGTAATGAATCTGCCAAGGGAATCGCACAGGTTGAACTTGCAACAGGAATCCCGGTTTTATTCGGAGTGATCACGACTGAAAATATCGAGCAGGCTATTGCGCGTGCAGGAAGCAAAGCGGGAAATAAAGGCTATGATTGTGCATTATCTGCGATTGAGATGGTCAATCTGATGAAGCAGCTCTAAAAGACAGGAAAATAAATGATGACAAAAACAATCATATTCGATTATGATGGAACGATCCATCATACCCTTGGAATCTATGAACCGGCATTTCGTGAAACCTATCAGTGGCTGACAGAACAGAAGGTTACCGAAGAACGGGAGATAGGCTCGGTGGAAATTGCCGGCTGGCTGGGACTTAACAGTAAGGAGATGTGGAATACATTTTTGCCGGAACTGGATCAGAGCTATAAAGAGCAGGCAAGCACGATGGTAGGAGATCTGATGATAAGACAGATCAGGAAACATAAGGCAGTGTGGTATCCGGGAGCAGAGGAGATGCTTACAGCTTTGAAGAACCGGGGATATCATCTTGTGATCTTAAGTAACTGTAAAGCTTCCTATCGTGAGGCGCACTGGAAGGAATTTGGGATGGAACGATGGTTTGACCGTTTTTATGACTGCGAATCGTATGGATTCCGTCCAAAGACAGAAATTGTGCAGGAAATTATTCGGGAATATACAGGTCCTTATCTGGTGGTCGGAGACAGGAGGCAGGATCTGGAATGTGCCAGAGCCTGCAAAAAAGCCCTTTATAGGATGCCTGTATGGATATGGTGAGAAAGGGAACTGAATGGGGCTGATTATTATGCAGAACATATAGAGGATATACTGCAGATGGTGATATGATTTTTGCAATATAAAAATCTGAAGGAAAAAAAGTTAAAAAAATAAGTACTTCTGTAAAATAAAAGGATATAGAAAATTTGCAACAATTTGTTGCAAATTCTGAGGCGGGATGATTTTAGGATAGTCATAGTGATAGAGGTAATCCACTTTCCTAACCCCATCTGTACAGTAAAGTTCTCAAGTCCAGTTGTACAAAGCGCTACTGCACGAGGAACCAGATGGAATGCATCTCCACTTCCTAAAAAGAACTGCCATAATTCCAAACATGGTAAACTGTCGGTTTCCTTTGCCTTTGCGGATCATTTATAGATTTTATCGTGGAAGATTTTGCATAAAGTGTTTTCCGTGCTTGTGTGTACCATTATCTGATATCAAAGCAGTACAGGGTGATTCCGGCCATGCACAGGTCAATATGGTTACGGATGCGTACTCTCATATTTCGGATGATGACCAAAGGAAAAATGCAGAGCTTTTTAAAGAAGCATTTTATGAGAAAAAAGAATCTGAATCCAGAGAGGCGGGCGTTGCTCAATTCGTTGGCGAAAACGATGAAGTAATGAAAATAGTGAAAAAATAGTGTAATTTTAATGAAAAAACAATCCATAAAACGATATAATATATGGATGAAATGAGGATATTTATTGTGTATATGGATATTCTATCTCCATCAAATCTATTGAGATCTCCATCATTTGATGATAAAATGATGGAGATAAATCTGAAATGAAGGAGATTCCTATGAGAGACTTTGATTATATTGCAAGTCCTGCGAAGTTGCTGACACCTGAAATTGTTCAGATGGTTGGCAGTATTCATGAGCATAAAGGTAAACAGGAATTATTTCTCGAAGCCAATGTAGATGAGCTGAAAACGCTCTTAGAAGTTGCTTTGATTCAGAGTACAGGAGCATCCAATCGAATCGAAGGTATTTTTACAAGCGATAAGCGTTTAGAAGAATTGGTAAGCCAAAAAGCAGAACCCCGCAACCGATCTGAGCAGGAAATTGCCGGTTATCGTGAAGTGCTTTCCACAATTCACGAAGGCTATGAATATATTAATCCAAGACCGAACATTATTTTGCAGTTACATCGAGATCTGTACTCCTATTCACAGGGGGCTGCCGGTGGAAGTTATAAGAACTCCGATAATGTAATTGCAGAAACAGATGCCGAGGGTCATCAGAAGGCACGTTTTATTCCAGTCCCTGCATTTCAGACTGCTGAAGCGATGGAAGAACTTTGCGCCCGCTTCCTTGAAGCATGGGAAGCTGACCGCATTGATAAACTGGTTTTGATTCCCATGTTCATTCTGGACTTTCTGTGCATTCATCCTTTCAATGACGGAAATGGTAGAATGAGCCGGTTGCTCACTTTACTGCTTTTTTATAAGGCGGGATACATCGTTGGGAAATATGTCAGTATGGAAATGCTGATTGAAAAGACAAAAGAAACATATTATGAAGCCCTTCAAGCAAGCTTCTTTCTAAGCCTGATAGAATTAAAGCGGTTATTGATAACAAGGTCGGCAAGATAACAAAGAAAGAAATCCTGGAGCTTTGTCCTGATATAAGCAAAGTTACCGTGGAAAGGACTTTGACGGATCTGGTTAAGAGTGGGTATATCGCAAAAGTTGGTGCAGGTCCATCTACTGGTTATGTCCGTGTTTAAAAATATGAAAGCAGCTTATAAATTTGCCAGTCAAAAACGCATGGACAAACCGTCTCGTATGCGTTATATTAATTATAGACAAGAAAATATCTTGTACTTACGATAGGAAGTTTAATTGAATACTGTTTACCATGATCGAACGTACGAAGCATGGTGGTCATATAACAGATGTCGATGGTAATATCAAGGCATTCCCCGATTATTAGCTGGAGCAAACAATCAGCTAACTTTCAGAGCTTTACAGAGCTTGACAGAGGGGGTATTCAGAATAACTCAAATTGAATCGGAAACAGTTTTTAATAGTGTCCCATATGGGTTTACCTTACCTCAGATTGACAGAGAGTGACAATAGGTTGGGGTCCTCCTAAGACTCTATTGTAGGTTCGATTCCTATAGGGGAACGCTCTATTTTAAGCGGTAATGAAGATAGTTTCATTGCCGCTTTTTTCGTGCAGAATTGCAATTTCAGTGACAGGTTTGTCAGTGAAACAGGGTTGAAAAATACTGATTTTGTCAGCAGGGATGGATGCTGATTATGTGGACGATGACGAGGACTATGGGTACGATCCAGAGGTTGAGGACTATGATGCAGATAGCTCCGTCGATGAAGATGATAATGAACCTGTGTAAACAGGATAGGGTTAATGCCTGGGGCAACCTTCAGGTTGCCTTTTTACATAGTCTCCACTTTCAAAAAATAAAATATTTTGTGTTTTTGAAAGTGGCATCTTGCATATACTATTGATAGACAGTATAATAAAAATATCGAAGTGGTTTCAAAAAATGAAAAAATTTTCGACTTTTGAAAGCGGGTGACGATATGAAAACAATTATAAGAGCAAAGTATCTCGATAGAATCATTGAACTGAACGGCACTCCTGACATCAAGATTATCACAGGTATTCGTCGATCCGGCAAATCCAAGCTGATGCAGGCATATATTGAGTACCTGAAAAGCCACTTTGAGAATATCAATATCATCTTCATTGACTTCATGGATTTGGCGTATGAAGAAATCAAGGAATACCATGCCTTATACGCCTATGTGGAAGAACATTATCAGGAAGGCAAAACGAACTACCTGTTTGTAGACGAGGTGCAGATGTGTCCCAAGTTTGAGTTGGCAATCAATAGCCTGTATTCTAAGGAAAAAATATGACATCTATGTAACAGGCTCCAATGCTTTCCTGCTGAGTGCAGATCTGGCAACTCTGTTTACCGGACGCTATATTGAAATTCATGTGTTTCCTTTCAGCTTCCAGGAATATTGCCAATATTATGATGATGTTAGTGATAAAGATAAGCTCTTTTGATGATTACGCTATCAAGGGCGGTTTAGCAGGTTCTTACGCTTACAGAATCGAAAAAGACAGAACAAACTATATCAAAGAGGTCTACGAAACGATTGTTACAAGGGATTTGGTGCAGAAATATGCGCTCCCGGACACTTTGGTTTTACAACGTCTGAGCGAATTCCTTATGGATAATATCAGCAACCTGACTTCTCCTAATAAGGTCAGTCAGCTGCTGACAGCAAATGAGACCCCGACCAATCATGTAACCGTTGGTAAGTACATTAAGCATTTGTGCAATGCTTTTGTATTTTATGATATTAAGAGATACGATATTCGTGGCAGGAAATACCTCGAAAGTTCTGAGAAATTTTATCTGTGTGACAGCGGTATTCGATACGCAATTCTGGGAAGCAGAAATATGGACTATGGCAGAGTATATGAAAACATCGTTTGCATCGAACT
>VOFC01005870.1_pt1 | contig 13270 bp, 26 predicted proteins | sample 5384161 | NCBI WGS metagenome assembly VOFC01 (sample SAMN12384722, study PRJNA508395) | human gut metagenome | isolation source: healthy gut B | host: Homo sapiens | reverse complement strand
ATCCATCTGGGGGACCGGGACTGCTCCATGCAGCGCCGCAACCAGAAGGTCATCGAAGAGGCCCCGCCTGGTGCCTTCCCCGACACCGGGCTGCGGGACCGCCTCGGCAACCGTTGCCGTCCGGAGGCCTGCCGCCGCCGGAACTACCGCGGTGCCGGCACGTTCGAATTCTTGCTGGACGGCGACCTGGAGCACTTCTACTTTATCGAGATGAACACGCGCGTTCAGGTCGAACACCCGTCACCGAAATGATCACGGGCGTCGACATCTGGTGCGCGAACAGATCCGCATCGCCGCAGGCGAGCGTCTCTCGGTCCCAAGCCAGGCGACATCACGATGCGCGGCCACGCCATCGAGTGCCGCATCAACGCCGAGCCTCTGCCAGCACCATTCTCGCAAGATCCCCAGGGACCTTCGGTAGCTCAACGCGGCTACCCCTTCCCCATCGGCGACCCCTCCTCCACTTCTCGACCCCGGCACCTTTCCGCAAATGAAAATACCCCGGGCGAGAGCGCTCAGCGCAAGACCTGCCTGACGGAGGCCGCCGTCACCGCCACCGGCGCCATCGGCGGCGTCAAATGCGTGGTGGGCGTGCTGGACAGCCGCTTCCTCATGGGTTCCATGAGTGCCGCCGTGGGAGAAGATCACCCTGGCCATCGAGTTTGCCGCCAAGAACAAGCCTCCCCCTCATCCTCTTTTGCCGCCAGCGGCGGCGCGCGTATGCAGGAGGGCATCCTCTCCCTGATGCAGATGGCCAAGACCAGCGCGGCCCTGGCCCGGTTTTCCGAGAAGGGCCTGCTGTATATTTCCGTCCTGACCGACCCCACTACCGGCGGGGTCACCGCCAGCTTCGCCTCCCTGGGCGACATCATCCTGGCTGAGCCCGGCGCGCTCATCGGCTTTGCCGGTCCCCGGGTCATTCAGCAGACCATCGGCGAAACTCTGCCGGAGGGCTTCCAGCGGGCGGAATATCAGGAAGAGCACGGGTTTGTGGACGCCGTGATGCCCCGGATTCGAATGCGGGAGACTCTGTCCCAGCTGCTGCGTCTCCACGAGAAAGGAGGCCGCCCATGAGCAAGCAACTGACCGCCGCCGAGCGGGTCGCCATTGCCCGCAATCCCCAGCGTCCCAACATCATACTATATCGGCGCATTGTTCACCGATTTCTTTGAGTAGCAAGGGCGACCGTCTCTGCCGTGAGGACGCCGCCATCGTGGGCGGTGTCGCTTTGTATCACGGCCGCCCCGTCACCGTCATCGGTACCCGCAAGGGCAAGACCCTGGAGGAAAACCTCCAGTGCAACTTCGGGATGCCCAATCCGGAAGGCTACCGGAAGGCCCGGCGGCTTATGCGGCAGGCGGAAAAGTTCCGCCGCCCCGTCCTCACCTTTGTGGATACCTCCGGGGCCTACCCGGGCCTGGAGGCGGAGGCCCACGGCCAGGGCGAGGCCATCGCCCGGAACCTCTTTGAGATGAGCCGCCTGACGGTGCCCATTCTGTCCGTCATCACTGGAGAGGGCAACAGCGGCGGCGCATTGGCGCTGGCGGTTGCCAACCGGGTGCTGATGCTGGAAAACGCGGTATACGCCATCCTCTCCCCGGAGGGCTTCTGCGTCCATCCTGTGGAAGGATGCCTCCCGCAGCGCCGAGGCCTGCGAGATGATGCAGCTGACGGCACCGGATCTTCTGCGCCTGGGCGTCATCGACGACATGATCCCCGAACCCGAGGGCGGTGCCCACACGGCCCCCGTTGTGGCGCTGCGCCAAGTAGACCGCTGCCTCCACCGCCATCTGGCGGAGCTTCCAAGGAGAGCGGCGCCGGTCTTGCCGCCTGCCCGTTATCAAAATTCAGACAGATGGGAGGCGGCCGCTCCCGACAAGGAGGAGCAATGAACGGAATCAAGATCCTGGGGACCGGCAGAGGCGTCCCTCCAAGCTGGTCACCAATGAGGACATGGCCAAGATCGTGGACACCAGCGACGAGTGGATCACCTCCCGCACCGGCATCACCCACCGCCACCACCTGGCGGAGGGTGAGACCATCACCGACATGACGGTGCTGGCCGCCCGCCGGGCTCTGGAAAACGCCGGCATCTCCGCCGACCAGATCGGCGCGTGCATCGTGGCCACCCTGACCCCCGACACGCTGGTGCCCTCCGCCGCCTGCTGCATGCAGCATGAGCTGAACCTGCCCCCACGACACCGCTGTGCTTCTGACCTCAACGCCGCCTGCAGCGGCTTCCTCTTCGCCCTGCACACCGTGGAGTGCCTGCTCAACGCCTCCCGCAAGTACGGCCTGGTGATCGGCGCGGAAAACCTCAGCCGGTTCATCAACTGGGAGGACCGGGGTACCTGCATTCTCTTCGGCGACGGCGCCGGCGCCGTGGTGGTGGAGTCCCGGCCGGAATGGCCCTCCATCTCCGCGGCTCCTGGGCTGCCACGGCACCGATCAGATGCTGCGGGTCCCCGGCGTGGAAAAAGGGTGTGCCCAGCCTGCCTACATGGAGGGCACCAAGGTCTTCAAGTTCGCCGTGGAGGCAGTTCCCCTACTGCATCGACCAGGTCCTGGCCAGGACCGGCAAGACCGTGGACGACGTGGACTTCTTCGTCTTCCACCAGGCCAACGCCCGGATCATCGACCTGGCAGCCAAAAAGTACCATATCCCCCCGGAGAAGTACTACAAAGAACATCCAGAAATACGGCAACACCTCCGCCGCCAGCATCCCCTGGTCATCAGTGAGCTGCACGAGATGGGCAAGGTGGTTCCGGGCTCCTGGGTGCTGATCGTGGGCTTCGGCGGCGGCCTCACCTGGGGCGGCGCGATGATCGAATTTGCTTGACTTTGAAAAAGAAAGGCGCAACTATGAAAAAACTGAACGAAATTCTGGGGACGGAGTTCCCCTTTCATCCAGGGCGGCATGGCCAACATCGCCACCGGCGAGTTCGCCGCCGCCTGCTCCAATGCCGGAGCTTTGGGCATGATCGCCACCGGCGGCTGGGACGGAGACCGGCTCCGCCAGGAGATTCGCCGGGCCAAGGAGCTCACCGACAAGCCCTTCGGGGTCAACCTGATGCTCATGAGCCCCTATGCCGACGACATCGCCCGCATCATCCTGGAAGGAGGGCGTCCGGTGGTTACCACCGGCGCCGGCAACCCCGGAAAGTACATCCCCGCCTGGAAAGAGGCCGGGATCAAGGTCCTGCCGGTGGTGGCGGCAGCCGTCCTGGCCAAGCGGCTGATCCGTACTGGGCGTGGACGCCATCATCGCCGAGGGCACCGGAGTCCGGCGGCCATGTGGGCGAGATGACCACCATGGCCCTGGTCCCCAGGTCATCGACGCCGTCAGCGTCCCCGTGGTGGCTGCCGGCGGCATCGCGGACGGCCGTCAGGCCGCTGCCGCCTTCGCACTGGGTGCCTGCGGCATCCAGGTGGGCACCTGCCTGCTGGCCAGTGTCGAGTGCCCCATTCACGACAACTACAAGCAGGCCATTTTGAAGGCCAAGGATTCCGACACCGTGGTCACCGGCCGCTCTGTGGGCGGCCCCTGTCCGGTGCCTGAAGAACAAGATGTGACCCGGAGTACCTGGCTCTGGAGAAGACAGGGGCGCGTCTCTGGCCGAGCTGGAAAAGGTCACCCTGGGCGGTCCTGCGCCGGGCCGTGCTGGAGGGCGACATGGAGCATGGCAGCGTCATGAGCGGCCAAGTGGCCGGCATGCTCCACGAGATCAAGCCCGTGCGGCAGATCTTCGAGGAGCTCTACAACGGCAGCAAGGCCGTGCTGGAGGCCACCTCCAAGGCAGTAATCTCCCGCCCGCCGGGACCTTTTGTCGATTTTTGACGAATGGAGAAACGCACAATGAAGCTTGGATTTTTTACGCTGGGGCAGGGCAGTCAGCACCCCGGCATGGGCGCGGACCTGCACGAGGCCTATCCCGCTTTCCGGGAGGTGCTGGACCAGGCGCCGCCCAGGTGGACTTTGACCTTGAAGCAGGTGTCCTTTACCGACCCCGACGGCGTTTTGAATCCAGACCCGCTACACCCAGCCCTGCATGGTGGCCTTTGCCGCCGGCCTTACCGCCGTGCTGCGGGAGAAGGGCATCGTCCCCTCCGTGGCCGCCGGTCTGTCCCTTGGCGAGTACTCCGCCCTCCATGCCGCCGGCGTCTTTGACGCCGCCACCGCTGTGAAGCTGGTGGCCTTCCGGGGGCAAGGCTATGGAGGAGGCGGCCGCCGGGCGGGACAGCGCCATGATGGCAGTTCTGAACCTGGACCGGGCTCCGTGCAGGAGGCCTGCGACGCGGCCTCGGATCTTGGGTGCGTGGTGATCTGCAACTACAACTGCCCCGGCCAGCTGGTCATCGGCGGCGAGAAGGCCGCCGTGGAGAAGGCCGCCGCCATCGCCAAGGAGAAGGGCGCCCGCCGGTGCCTGCCCCTGAAGGTCAGCGGTCCCTTCCACACCCCCCTGATGGCCCCGCCGGGGACGCTCTGGCGGACTACTTCAAGACCGTCACCTTTGCGGAGCCTCAGATCCCCGTGATCTTCAACTGCCTGGGCGATGAAGGACGACTCCGCATCACCATCCCGGAGCTGCTGGTCCGTCAGGTCCAGAGCAGCGTCTTTATGGAGGACTCCATCCGTAGATGGCCTCCATGGGCGTGGACACCATCGTGGAGATCGGCCCCGGGCAAGGCCCTCAGCGGCTTCGTGAAGAAAACCGTGCCCCGAGGTGCCCGTCACGCGGTGGAAACCGCACGGACGTGGAGCAACTGGCGCCAGACGCTTTTGAAGAGCTGGTAAAGGAGCACGAACAATGAATTTTGCGGGAAAACCGCCCTCGTCACCGGCGGCAGCCGCGGCCTGGGCCGGGCCATATGCCTGGAGCTGGCCAAGGGCGGCGCCAATGTGGTGTTTTGCTATGCGGGGAACGAGGCCGCGGCCAAGGAAACCACCGCTGCCTGTGAGGCCCTGGGGCCAAGGCCCTGGCCGTCCAGTGCGACGTGGCCGACGCCCAGCAGGTGAAAGAACCTGATGGATGCCGCCGTCAAGACCTTCGGCCGCATCGACATTCTGGTGAACAACGCCGGCATCACCCGGGACGGCCTTTTGATGATGATGAAGGAGTCCGATTTCGACGACGTCATCAGACGCCAACCTCCGGGGCACCTTCCTCTGCATGAAGGCCGTGTCCCGGACCATGATGAAGCAGCGCTACGGCCGGATCGTGAACCTCTCCAGCGTGGTGGGGCTCCACGGGGCAACGCGGGCCAGGTGAACTACGCCGCCAGCAAGGCCGGCGTCATCGGCATGACCAAGTCCCTGGCCAAGGAGCTGGCCTCCCGGGGCGTGACGGTCAACGCCGTGGCCCCCGGCTTCATCGCCACCGATATGACCGCCGCCATGACCGACGCGGCCAAGGAACGCCACTCTGGCCGCCATCCCCATGCAGCCGTCTGGGGGCACCGGAAGATGGGCCCGGGCCGTGGCCTTCCTGGCCAGCGATGAGGCCGCTTACATCACCGGCCAGGTCCGGCATGGCTGTGGACGGCGGCATGTCCATGTAAACGAGACACCCCTGCCCCGCCCTGCCGGCATGACCACCGGGGCGGCCGTGGCCCAGAAGAATCCCATTGGGAGGACACCATTTTGTCTGAAAAATTGGAGGTATTTTATGGAACGACGCAGAGTCGTCATTACCGGCCTGGGAGCGATCACGCCCGTGGGCCTTACCGCGGTGGAGAGCTGGCAGGCCGTCAAGGACGGCGCTTGCGGCATCGCGCCCCATTACCCAGTTTGACGCCTGCCATGAAGGTAAAGCTGGCCGCCGAGGTAAAGGATTTCGTCCCCGAAAACTACCTGCCCAAGCCGGAGATCCAAGCGGATGGGCCGTTTTCACCCAGTTCGCCGTGGTCAGCGCCATGGCGGCCATGGCCGATGCGAACTTCACCCTGGACGAGGCCGAGGCGGACCGCTGCGGCGTCATCGTCTCCAGCGGCATCGGCGGCCTTTCCATCACCGAGGCCGAGCATGACCGGGGCAAGGAGGGGCTGGGACCGGGTCTCTCCCTTCTATATCCCCACCGGCATCTGCAACATGGCTGCCGGCCAGATCGCCATCCGCGCCGGGTTTCCGGGGCATGTGCACCTGCCCGGTGACTGCCTGCGCCGGCGGCACCAACGCCGTGGGCGATGCCTTCCACTATATCCGGGACGGTTATGCCGATGTGATGCTCTGCGGCGGCACGGAATCCGCCGTAACGCCTCTGGCCATCGGCGGCTTCACCTCCCATGAAGGCCCTGAGCCAGAGCGAGGACCCCAACCGCGCCTCCATCCCCTTCGATAGGAGCGCAGCGGCTTTGTCCTGGGCGAGGGGCGCCGGCATTTTGCTGCTGGAAGAGTCTCCCACGCCCAAAGCGGGGCGCCAAGATCTACACGGAGCTGGCGGGCTACGGTGCCAGTTGTGACGCCTATCACATGACTGCCCCCCGGCCCGGACGGCAGCGGCGCCGCCAAGGCAATGGAGCATGGCCGTTCGCAGGACGCCGGTATCGCACCGGATCAGGTGGACTATATCAACGCCCACGGCACCTCCACTCCCCTCAACGACGCCGGGAGACTGCCGCCATCAAAAAGCTGGTCTTCGGTGACCACGCCCGGGGAGCTGATGATGAGCTCCACCAAGTCCATGACCGGTCACATGCTGGGCGCTGCCGGCGCGGTGGAGGCCATCTTTACCGCCCTCTCTCCCTGCGGGACGGCCTGCCCGCCACCATCCACTACCAGGTGCCCGACGAGGCCTGTGATCTGGATGTGGTGCCCAACGAGGGCGCAGCGCCGATCTGCACTACGCCCTGTCCAACTCTCTGGGCTTCGGCGGCCACAATGCCTGTGTCCTGCTGAAGAAATGGGAGGACGACAGATGGGACTGCAGCTCAATTCCAATGAGATTCCAAGATCCTGCCCCACCGCTACCCCCTTTGCGCTGGTGGACCGGATCGTGGACGGCGAGCCCGGCCAGTGGGCCAAAGGCATCAAGTGCGTCAGCGTGGGAGAGCCCTACTTCTGCGGGCACTTCCCCAGGAGCACGTGATGCCCGGGGTGCTGATCCTGGAGGCCATGGCCCAGGTGGGCGCCGTGGCCCATTTTGTCCCCTGCCGGAGTACGCCGGCAAGACCGCCTACTTCGGCGGTGTCAAGAACGCCCGGTTCAAGTCCAAGGTGACGCCCGGCGACGTGGTGGTGCTGGAGTGCACCCTCACCAAGCGCCGGGGCCCTGTGGGCGTGGGCGAGGCCAAGGCCACCGTGGACGGCAGGTGGTCGCCACAGCGGGAGCTGACCTTTGCTATTGGCGGGTAACGGCTGCCTTTTTCCCCGTCTATGTCGGAACAGCTCGGCAAAAATACCCGGGAAAGCGGGACTCAACCATGCTGAAAAACGCCTTTTTTTAACGTGTACACCAAGTTCAAGCTGCACTTTTATCAGGAGATCTTCCAGCGTTTCCAAAGCCGGGAAGCAAGCCTGACCACGGTGGAGAGACCCTTCTGTATGGAGGCCATCCAGGCTTTGGGCAGTCCCACGGTAAACGAGTTCGCCACCTTCATGCGCATCTCGCCGCCCAACGCGGCTTACAAGGTCAACAGCCTGGTAAAAAAGGGGTACCTGCGGAAGGTGCAGGTCCAGCTCGGACAAGCGGGAATATCATCTGGAGGTCACCCAGAAATATGTGGACTATTACAACATCTCCGTCAGTTATATGGTGGAGGTGATGGACCGGATTGCCGCCCGCTTCTCCAAGGAGGACTGTGCCAAGCTGGAGGAAATGCTCACCATCGTGAGCCGGGACTGATGCCGGAAGTAGACATCCACGAGGCATCCATGCCGGAATAAAAAGAAGACCGCAGGCATTGCCTGCGGCCTTCTTTTATTGGCTATTAGGTCTCTGTTTCGCCGGGCAGCTCAGAACAGTCCCTCCGGCAACCGGATGTCCGCCGTCCGGGGGCACCTTTTCCCAGCCGAACTCCTCTACCAGCGCCTCCGCGGTACAGGGCGCCGCGGAAGGATGGAACCCCGCCAGCCAGGCCAGCTTTCCCAATACCTCTTCCGCCGGGACCCGGCCCCGCAGGACCTCCAGTCCCGCGTCCGCGTTCCGCTTTGCTCAGTCGCCGCCCATCGGGTGCGAGCAGCAGCGGAAGATGGTAGAACGATGGGGCCTCCCAAACCCAAGAGCGTATAGAGCAGCAGCTGCCGGGGCGTGGAATCCAGCAGGTCCCTCCCCCGGACCACCTCCGTCACCCCATGGCGGCATCCACCACCACTGCCAGCTGATAGGCAAACATGCCGTCGGAGCGGCGCAGCAAAAGTCTCCGCACTCCCGGGCCAGATTCTCTTGATAAAGGCCCATATGGCCGTCTGTAAAGGCAGTTTCCCGGTCCGGCACCCGGATACGCAGGGCCGGAGAACGGCCGCTTTCTCACGAAACTTTAGGCGGCCGCCTGGGGGTAAAGGTCCCGGCAGGTACCGGATAAGATCACCTGCCCATCCTCCCGGTGAGGGCGCTGGCGGCGTGCAGTCGCCCGAGTGCAAAAAGCGAGGATACACCAGCCCCTGTTCCTCCAGCCGCTCCAGCGCTGCCTGGTACAGCGGCGTCCGCTCACTTTGAAAATACGGCCCGTCCGGACCGCCCACATCAGGCCCCTCATCCCACAAAAGGCCCAGCCAGCGCAGATCTTCGATCATCTGCTCAGCATACCGCCGGGGACGGCGGGCTGTATCCAGATCCTCGATGCGCAGCACCACCCGGCCTCCCTTCTGCCGGGCGCTGAGCCAGGCCAGAAGGCAGCGAAAATATTGCCCAGATGGATCCGTCCGCTGGGGGACGGAGCAAAGCGTCCCACCACCATGGACATCACCTGCCTCTCCGTTCATGTTTTCTTCTGGCGGCACGCGGAAATCGTGCCGGCGGAGGATTCCGAGGGCCACTTTGCCCGGCTTCGCCCCGTCAGATGTTTTGGTACTCCTCCGGCAAACGCGCGGCACACCATGCTCCTTGCGGTCACGGAAAAGCAGGCGCGCAGCATTGCGCGCCTGCCGAACTGTTTTTGCGATACGACTTTAGGCTGTCCGGACCGCCACAGAGGTAAAAGCTGAACCACCCCGCGGGTCCCGGCAGACACCGGTGAGATTCTCCCGCAGCTGGTCTGCAGTAACAGTGGTATACAGCGGTGTCAGGGCATAATCTCCCAGCAGCTCCTCCGCATCGTGCAGGCAGCCCATGCGGGCGGCGGCACTGTCAGAGGCACTGGCAATGATGGACATCAATGTCATAGGCACTGTTGGTGTAACCCAGCACATTCTCTTCACTGTCGGTCATCCAGGGACGCAGGAAGCACTCCGCGTCATTGCCCAGGGGCTGGAACGTGGTAGCTGCCAGGTCGTATTCTCCGGTACGCAGCGCCGTCTCCAGCTCCTCCGCCGTCACGGATTTGGGTGTGACAGTCACTCCCAGCACCCGGGACCACGTATCGCACACCTCCGGGCCACGTCACCGGCGGTCCCCTCATCCACGTACAGATGTCTCCAGCCCAGTGGGTGCGCCGTCTACGGCGCCATTGAGCAGCTTCTGGGCCCTCTACACAGGACGCCTGGTACTCCTCCGGGTCCGTCTCTACCACAGGGCCGCCCACCGTGCGGGAATCCCCATCCTCATTTTCGGGAACGCCAGGAGCAATAAAGCTCTCCGCTGCCCGGGCGGTCTCCCCTGCTGCCTCTGCAATGGCGGCCCGGTCCAGGGACAGCACCAGCGCACCCCGGACCTGGGGGGTCTGCCAGCTGTTCCTGGCGGCAGTTGAAGGATGGTATATACCCCCAGCTCCTGGATCAGGGGAGGTCTCTCCTCCTCCACCAGTTTGGTGAGCTGGTCATCCGTCACCCGGGACACGAAGTCCACTTCCTTATTTTCATACAGGCTCTGGGCTTCCTCCGGCGTATCAGCGTAGCGGGAAGGTCAGCTCTGCAGGGCCGCTCTGGGTGCCGGAGTAGGTCTCCGAGGCGGTCAGCGTCAGGGCATCGTCCGTCTCGCTGCTGACCTGATAGGGACCGTTGGCCACAAGGCCGGAGGTATCCGCCCACCAGGGGTCCACCTCCACCGGCTCCCTTCCGCCTGCGCCGCCGCTTCCGCGGTCTGGGTCTGCCACGCCTCGATCACGTCCTGCCGCACCGGCAGCGTGGCGGGGGCCGTGCAGACCACCGTCAAAACCAGTCGTATTTCCCCGTTGAGCTCTACCACCAGTGTAGAGTCGTTTTTCGCGCTGACCTTCAGCGCCGTCACATCGCCGGTGGAACGGACGGTATCATACCCCGCCACCACCGACAGAAGGCTTGCGTAGGGAGAGTCGTTGGCCGGGTCCGCCAGACGCTGCCATGCGTACACGAAGTCCGACGCCGTCACCGCCTGCCCGTCGCTCACTTGGCGCCCCGGAGGCTTGAAGGTGCACGTCACCGTGCCGTCCGCGTTTTCCTCCTGCTGCACGCTCTTGGCCACACCGTTGGAGGCCGAGGTGCCGCCGGAGACGTCCACCGCCGTGCGCATCAGATTTTCATACAGGTGCATCAAAATGGTCTGGTCGGCGGGATCTGTGGCGTAGATGGGGTCCAGCTCCCCTCCGGGGAGCACTTCCCACGCACCAGCGCCACAGACAACGCTTCATTCCCAAAACCGCCCTTTTGGGCGCAAAGAATCCGTGCCGCCGCAGCCGCTCAGCATTATATATAGAATTTTTTCCCCTTGTAAAAGACAAAAAGCAAATAATTACAAAAAGGCCAATTCTGCGGAAAAAATCCAGCCAGGCTGCAGCACCAGGCCGGGCGGCCACGTCCGTGGAGACAAAGACCCGAAGTTCTCCCTTGCGGAACAGATCCATTACCTGCTCCCGCTTCTTCTGGGGAATGTCCCCGTGGATGCACTGGGCGTCAATGCCCCGCATCTGCAGGAACTTGGTGATCCGCTCCGTAGAGCCCTTGGTGTTGCAGAAAGCCATGCAGCGGTCAAAGCCGGTCTCCTCCAGGATCTTGACGATGGCATCCGCCTTACCGTTGAAGGAGACGTCCATACGGAACTGCTTGATATCGGGCTTGTTCTGCTCGTCCTCCCGGACGGTAACTTCCTCGGCATCCCGCTGATACACCCATGCGATGTCCATGACCTCACGGGAGATGGTGGCGGAGAACAGTCCCAGATTTTTCCGCTTGTCATGCGGTCCAGCAGCCGGGTCACGTCATGGATGAAGCCCATGTCCAGCATCCGGTCCGCCTCGTCCAACACCACGGTTTCCATGTATGCCCGATACGAGCGCGGCGCAAATGAACTGCCCATCCATCATCTGATTACGCTGAGCAAATATTACGGTGTCAGCACAGATTATATTTTGGGGCTTTCCAAGGAGCGGTAAACGGCGAGGACAGTGGTTCTGTCCCCGCTTTTTTTCCGGCTGCAGCTTGGGATGATCCTGTGCATCCGCAGCCTTTGATGATGGCCGGGCATTTCGCCCGGCTGGTTTACGCATATAAAAAGCGGCCCATCTTCCCTTCGGAAGATGGGCCGCCTGCAGATATGCAAGGGACTGCCGTCTTAGCGATGAGGCACGTGCCAGATGTTGTCGGCATAGTCCGCCACCGACCGGTCGGCGGAGAAGATCCCGCTGCGGGCGATGTTGTGCAGGCTCATGCTGTTCCACTGGATGGGGTCGTGATAGGTGGGCCATCCGCTGCTCGGCCTCACAGTAGGCCTGAAGTCCGCCAGCAGCAGATACTCGTCCGCGCCGGGCTCCCGCCGGTGCCGAAGAGCAGCCGCTGGTACAGGTCGTCGTACCGCACGCCATCCCGGAATCCGTTGCGCAGGGCATCCAGGCAGCGGCGCAGCCCTCGTCCCGACGGTAGAGCCGCTGAGGCACATAGCCCTCCCGCTTCAGCTGCTCCACCTCGTCGGCCCGCAGGCCGAACAGGAACATGTTCTCATCGCCCAGCACCTCGTGCATCTCCACATTGGCACCGTCCAGCGTACCGACGGTCAGGGCGCCGTTCATCATGAACTTCATATTGCCGGTGCCGCTGGCCTCCTTGCCGGCGGTGGAGATCTGCTGGGAGACCTCGCTGGCAGGCATGAGCATCTCGGCCAGGAGACCCGGTAATTCTCCAGAAACACCACCTGGAGCTTGCCCTTGCAGATCGGGTCGTGGTCGATCTGGTCGGCCAGAGGAGTTGATGAGGCGGATGATCCGTCCGTATTGCGGAGTCAGCATCCAATAACCAGCCAGCGATATCGACGCTTTGCAGAAGCAACCCCACCTTCGGCGCAGGCGGCCGCGGTGACAGTCATCCCAGCGCTCATCCGGCCGATCCGGAAATCGGCAGGCAACTGCAGGTGTTCCTGGTATTCCAGGTGTCAGCGAGCAGCGATGCCAGCCCATCGCTCCGGATCACCGCCGACGCCAGTGAAGTTCGCGATGGTGGCGCTGTGGTGCAGTGCTGGTGACTGAAGGCGCGTCCTGTTCGGCAGTTTCAGCTGGCGATGAGCTGCTGGGACAACGGCTGCGCCATACCCGCACATCTGTCGGCAGCGCGGCGCGGTGGTTGCTGGCGGACTCAGGCTGTGACCGAGCGATGTGCCCATCAGTGGAACCGCAGGCCGCCCGCAGCATCGCCGACCGGTCTGGCACGTCTCATCACTGGGCGACGGCCCGGTCTGCGCTATCTGCAGGCGGCCTTCCGAGAGGGCGACCGCCTGTAAATAAACCAGCCGGTCACCGACCATCATCAAGGCTGCGGATGCAGGATCATCAAGCTGCAACCGGCGGGGACAGGCTGCTCTGTGCTGACGCCAGCGTATTGCTCAGCCAGATGAATGAGCAGTTCATTGCGCCGCGCTCGTATCGAGCGCCCATCAGTCTGTGAACCCGAGACCACGTCCGTCTTCCAATTGCTGCTGGTTTATCGAAGGCGTCATCTCGTTCACAATTCGATCAACGACGTCGTGAAACAATGGTGGCATAAATCTGGCACGATCACAATTTTGCAAGTGAACATCAAATTGCCAAGCAGAAAAATGAACTGAGGGGACAGTACCAATTCCCCCGGCCTGGCGACCGTTTCATGTTCAGGCGATATGCTGGACATGGCCTGCGCCAGATTTTGCGACGGCGCGTGGTAATGGGGCGTGCCAGTTTGGACTGTCAGGTAATACCGTGTCACGCCAGTCAGGCGAACATCAATGTTGTGTTC
>VOFC01005776.1_pt1 | contig 13280 bp, 15 predicted proteins | sample 5384161 | NCBI WGS metagenome assembly VOFC01 (sample SAMN12384722, study PRJNA508395) | human gut metagenome | isolation source: healthy gut B | host: Homo sapiens | reverse complement strand
GTTCGACTCCAGACCGTTTACCAAATCCCGCACGCTGCGGAAAATATAGTCGAGGTCGGAATCCCATGGGAGCCGACACGGTGAAGCGGCCCAGATAGGTGAAGGTGATGGCCTCTGCGTCGGACAGGTCAATGCTCCCGATGCCCGCGAGCATACCGTAACCGCCCGCCGTCCGCACGAGGGTGAGCAGTGTCTCCGTCGTCAGCGTTTTCTCCTCACCGAGCGAGAGCTGCGCGCTCAGCGCGGGCGACTCCGGCTCGACGCCCGTGATGCCCGGGCAGCCGGACGGCAGCGTGTCGGTCTGCTCGAGGAGCTTACCGTTTTCGCTGATGAGCCAATAGCCCTCCGGCGTGACGATCCCCGCCGCCGCCGCGCACTCCCGCACCGTGATAACGATGGTGTCGGGCAGAGCGCGGTTGATCGTCACCTCCTCCACATAGGGCAGCTTTTCAAAAATAGCCTGTGCGGCGCTGTACTTGTTGAGCAGGAAGAGGTTATCCTCGATCTCGATGCCCGAGGCCGCAATGACCTCCTCGCTCGTGTAGCGCGCGTTGCCGCTCACCGTGATACTCTGCACCTTGAAGAAAACCGTCAGCGCCGCGACGACCGCGCCGGCGATGAGCAGGATGCACAGGAGCTTCATCAGGAAAGAAAATCTTCCCCGCCGGCGTCTGCGATTCGTGCTGCGATTTCGTGCCATAGCTTTTGTATCCTTTTCGTTTCTATAGTCTCCCGCGAATCTGTGCGCCGAGCGCGGCCAGGTCGCGCTCGATAGCGTCGTATCCGCGATCGATGTGCGTGAGCTCCGTCACGCGGGTCGTGCCCTCGGCGGAGCCCCGCGATCACCAGCGCCGCGCCGCCGCGCAGGTCGGTGCACTTGACCGCCGCGCCGTGCAGCGTCCTCACGCCGTTCACCACCGCCACGCGTCCCGCGACGCGGATCTCCGCGCCCATGCGTGAGAGCTCGTCAACGTGTCGGTAGCGGTTTTCAAAATGTTTTCAACAAAGACCGTGCAGCCCTCGCTCCTGAGCAGCGCCGCCATCAGCACGGGCTGGGCGTCGGTCGGGAAGCCCGGATAGGGCGCGGTACGCACGGGGCGCACGGAGCGCAGCGCTCCGGTCGAGCGCAGGGAAACGGCGTCCGCCTCGCTCCCACCTCGCAGCCGCTCTCGGCGAGCGAGAGCGCCACGGTGGACACCGCGCGGTAGTCCACGCCGGTGAGCCGACCTCACCGCCCGCCGCCGCCGCGGCGCAGAGGTGGTCGCGCAGACGATGCGGTCCCCCGATGACGCGGTGCGTGCAGCCGTGCAGCACCGCGCCGCCCTCGACCGTGATGATGGAGCCGCCCGCGCCGTTCACCCGTGCGCCCATGCTCCGCAGCAGCGCCTGAAGATCGACGATCTCCGCTCGCGGGCCGCGTTGTAGATGACGCTTGTTGCCCTCCGCGCCGCAGGCGGCGAGAATGGCGTTCTCCGTCGCGCCGACACTCGGAATGGCGAGGGTGATGTCCGTGCCGCGAAGGCATTTCGCCTTGCAGCGCAGCTCGCCGTAGCGCTCGGTAATCTCCGCGCCCAGCCCTCACGCAGGGCGGCCAGATGCGGAGGTCGATGGGCCGCGGACCGAGCTCGCAGCCGCCGGGGTAGGACAAGACCGCTTCTCCCTGCCGCGCGAGGATCGCGCCCAGAAAAATGATGGACGAGCGCATTTCGCGCATCAGCTCGTCGGGAATGTCGCAGCGCGCCATCGGTGCAGTGTCCACCTCCATCGCTGTGCCGTCGCGCCGCACGCGGCAGCCGAGGTGGCGCAGGATGGCGACGGACGCGTCCACGTCGCGCAGACGCGGACAGTTCTCGATGCGGCAGACGTCCCGCGCGAGGATCGTCGCCGCCAGCACGGGCAGGACGCTGTTCTTGCTGCCCTGTATCGTCAGTTCTCCGTGAAGCGGCGCGCCGCCCTCGATGCTCAGATGGCTCATGTGCCGTTCCTCCCTTTCCCGATGGGTCAACAAACTAAGCCATAGTATGCGCCCACGGTGCGCCGTGGTTCCGGCGCGGGAGGAAAAGGGGGTGTACTTTCGCGGTGTTTTTATGGTAAAATTCCGAAAAAATCCAAAAGCGAGGTCATATCATGAAGGGAAAAACGATCTGCAAAACGCTTGGGCTCGTACTGCTCGCGCTGCTCATTCTCGTCGTGCTGTACGTCGTCTATGTGTTCGCGAGCTACCACCGCATCGGCGATCAGAGTCTCAGCGTAATGCATTGCAGCAGCAGGGACGCAGTCCCCATGGAGGACGCGGTCGAGACCGGCGCCGTCTACCGCGTTTCGTCCGCGAACGCGGCTTCGGCGCTTACAGTGCCGACTACAGCTTCTTTATGGACGGTGGCAGGGAGAGCCGCGCCCGCAGCCGGCAGGCGGTAGACGAAAATATGCGCGGCATCGTCGCGTTCGTCGAAACCTTTCGCCCGACTTTGCCCTCTTTCAGGAGGTCGACACCGACGGCACGCGCAGCTGGCACATCGACGAGACCGCCTATCTGAGCGACGCCATGACGGGATGCGAATTTGACGAGGTGTTCGCGCAGAACTACGACAGCCCCTATCTTTTCTACCCGCTCATTCAACCCCACGGAGCGAATCAGTCCGGCATCGTGACGCTTTCGCGCCACCCCATCGCTTCCGCCGCGCGGGAGTTGCCGGTGGAGAGCGGCTTTATGAAACTCCTTCCTCGACCGCTGCTATTCGGTCAGCCGCATCCCGACGGCGAGCGGCAAGGAGCTTGTCCTCTACAATCTCCATCCTCTCTGCCTACACCTCGGACGGCGCCATCGCCACCGAGCAGCTTGAGCTGCTGTGCGCGGATATGCTTGCGGAATACGAGGCGGGCAATTACTGCGTCGCGGGCGGCGACTTCAACAAGGACCTGCTCGGCAATTCGCCGGAGATCTTCGGTGTGGCCGCCGGGGAAAACGACACCTGGGCGCAGCCCATCCCGGAGGGACGATTCCCGCGGGGCTGACGCTCGTCGCGCCCTTTGACGAGACCGCGCCCGCCGCCTCCTGCCGCACGGCGTCCGAGCCGTACAGCATCGAGACGACCTTCCGCCTGACGGTGGACGGTTTCCTCGTGAGCGACAATGTGGAGGTCGTGGACAGCGCCGTGCTGGACGCCGGCTTCCTCTACTCCGACCACAATCCCGTGTGGATGGACTTCAAGCGGAATAAAGAATATGGAAGCTGAGCCTCACGGCTCGCTTCCGCAGGCTTTATTTGACAGCGCCATGACGGTCTCATAGATGCGCTCGGTCGCGTCGCGCACGCCGAGTCGCCGCCATGTTTTGAGACATCGTCTCCATCCGCTGTCGGATCGTTCAGGATGCCGCCGCGGCGGCAAGAGCTTCTTGCCGTCAAGGCCCCTTCCGGCAGCACGAGCGCCGCACCGTGGTCGCCGAGCAGGCCGCGTTTTTCTCCTGATGGTGGTTCGTCACATTCGGCGACGGCACGAGTATTGCCGGCACGCCGAGCGCCGTCAGCTCGCTGAGCGTGGATGCGCCCGCGCGGCAGATCACAAGGTCGGCGGCGCGCATAACAGTCGCCATGTCGTAGATGTACTCGCGCACGTCGAGCGCGGGATGCTCGGTGATCTCCAACCCGTCATCGTGCATCCACTGCTGCATCGGCTTCCAGCAGATCTCGCCGACGCCGTGGATATGGTAAAAGGGCTCCTTCGCGCTCTCAAGCGCCAGAAACTCCGCCATCGCGCGGTTCATCGCGTTCGACCCGAGGCTGCCCCAGAACGAGACGATGAGCGGGCGCCCGTCGTTCATGCCGAGCTTTTCCTTCGCCTGCTGCTTTGTCACTGTGAAGAAAGTCGCCGCGCACGGGCGTACCGGTCACGACCACCTTTTCGGGGTGCTTGTAGTGCGCGCGGCAGTCCTCAAAGCCAACCATGATGCGGTCGCAGTGGGGCTCCAGCTGCCGCGTCGTCAGCCCCGGCACGATGTTCGACTCGTGCACCGCCGTGGGGATGCCCGCCGTCGCCGTAGCGCACGAGTGGATAGCTTGCGTAGCCGCCGGTGCCGACGATCAGGTCGGGCTGAAATTCATCGAGAATGGCGTCCGCCTCACGCTCGCGTGCATCAGATTGCTTGCACGGAGACGAGGTTATGGCGCAGCTCCTTCGGCCGAAGGAGCGGTGAAAGGACGAGATGTTGACCGTGCGGAACGGATAGGGGCGTGTGCGCGATCAGGTCGCGCTCCAGTCCGCGCTCCGCGCCGACGAAGAGGATGCGGGTCTTCGCGGTCTCTCTCCCGCAGGAAGCCTGCGAGCGCCAGCGCGGGGTTGACGTGTCCCGCCGTGCCGCCGCAGGTGAAAATAACGTTCATGCCTTCCGTCCCCTTTTTCTTCCTCGCGGCGGTCTGTTTTCCGCCGCGGCATATTTTTGAGCTTTTTCAGCCTGGCGGCATCTGCCGCGAAACACTCAGCACCACGCCCATCTCCGCGAGCTGGATGGCGAGCGCCGTGCCGCCGAAGCTGAAGAGCAGACGATGGAAAAAATGTAGTCATTGTGCTCCTCCGGCAGGTAGAGATACTTCTGCCGGCTCTGGCCGAGGCCGAGCCCGAGAAAGCCGCCCGAGCCGATGGAATACAGCGACTGCACGATCTGATATCCGGCAGCGCTCGTGTCGGCGAACGGATCGCGCCACGACACAATGCGCTTGTGCACATAGGGCACGAACTTGCCCGCGATCAGCAGCAGCGCGCCCGCGCCGCCCATACCGATGAGCAGGTACGAGAGCTTGATGCCGCCGACAAACATCATCACGATCGCCAGCGCCATGATGATGATCGACGCCGACAGATGCGGCTCGAGCATGAGCAGGATGACGATGCCGCCGGTGATGACCATGAACGGCACGACGCCGTAGCGGATCGTCTGCATCTGGTCTTTGTATGTGCAGATCATGCTCGAGAAAAACAGCACGACCGCGATCTTTGCGATCTCCGACGGCTGAAACGTCGTAAAGCCGAGACTCAGCCACCGGCGCGCGCCGCCGCCGACCACGCCGACGTGCGGGATCCAGACGATGGCGAGCAGGAAAATACTCACGCCCAAAAGCAACAGCGACCAGCGGCGGTACGTCGCCATGCGCACGTGGGAAAACAGGATCATACCCACGACGCCGGCAACGGCAAGCCCGCCTGCCGGACGAAATAATACGTCGGCGACTTACCCTGCGCATAGGCGCGGGCAAAGCTCGACGAGAGCACCATGATGACGCCGATCGTCAGCAGCAGCAGCGTGAGCACGAAAAACGGCAGGTCAAAGCTGCCGCGCTTTGCCCCGGCAGCCGCCCCTGTCCGGCGCGCAGGAAGTCTCAAACCGGATATATTCATGAACGCACCTCCCTGCGCCGCGGCGCGCTCACGCACCGAAGCGGTGGAACACGCCGATAAACGACAAAACTGCAAACAGCACCGTCACGCCGGCAAACAGCGCCACGATCTGCTTTTCCTTCCACTTGTGGCCCGTCCAGCCGCCCATCTCCAGATGGTGGTGGAACGGAGGACATCCTGAACACGCGCTTGCCGTGCGTGAGCTTGAAATAGCCGACCTGAATGATGTCCGAGAGCGCCTCGACGATGTACATGATGCCGAGCGTCACGAGGATGAGCGGCATATCATAGGCAAAGGCCAGCGCCGCGACCGCGCCGCCGAGAAAGAGCGAGCCCGTGTCGCCCATGAACACCTTGGCCGGATTGAAGTTATAGATCAAAAAGCCCAGCAGGCCGCCGGCATGCCGGAGGCAAACACACCGAGGGACAAAAACCGCTCGCCCCAGAGGATGGAGAGGACGGCAAAGAAGATGCACACCGGCATCGTCGTGCTCGCGGCGAGGCCGTCCACGCCGTCGGTGAGGTTCACGGAGTTGACCGTGCCGACGATGACGAAGGCCGAAGATCACATACAGCGGCTCGGAGATGGCCACGGTCGTGTTCCAGAACGGGATGTAGAGGCTGTCGAGCGCGACATAGCCGAAGCGGCGCATGAGAAAAATGAACGCCACGGCCGCCGCCAGCTGCAGCAGCAGCTTCTTGCCGGCCGTCAGACCGAGATTCTGCTTTTTCTTGAGCTTTTCATAGTCGTCCAGAAAGCCGATCGCGCCGAACACGAGCGCGAACGCCAGACAAAACAGGTGGCCGTATTCGCCCTCGGCCATGCAATCAAAGCCGACCGACAGGCACACGACCGCGATCGCGGCGATGAACATCAGCCCGCCCATGGTAGGCGTGCCCTGCTTGGACATATGCCATGTGGGGCCGTTTTCTTTAATGCTCTGCCCCGCCTTGATGCGCTTGAGATACGGGACCAGGAAAAATCCGACGACGGCCGACACCGCAAACGCGATGACGAACGCCAGTATCAGCTTCAGTGTCATTTTTCTTTCTCTCTCTTCCTCTTGTCGAGTATTTCGGCGACGATCTCGCGCTCATCCATGTGCACCTTCGTCTTGCCGATGATCTGGTAATCCTCGTGCCCTTGCCACAGAAGGATGATCACATCGCCCGGGCAGTGGTTCTTCGATCGCATAGGCGATGGCCTCGCGCCGGTCGGGGCGCACGACATAGGGCGTGTGCGTCTCCTTGAGACCGGGGAGAATGTCGGCAATGATTGCCTCCGGGTCTTCCGTGCGCGGGTTGTCGCTCGTGACGATGACGAAGTCCGCCTTCTGACCCGCGATGCGTCCCATCTTCGGGCGCTTGCCGCGGTCCCGGTCTCCGCCGCAGCCAAGAGAAACACCAGCCGCGCGGGCGCGAACTCGCGCACCGTCGTGAGGATGTTGTCGATGGCGTCGGGCGTGACGGCGTAGTCGATAAGGATGGTATAGTCCCCGTCGGTCTCGAGCGGCTCGGCGCGCCCCTTGACGGGCTTTGCCGTATCAAGCGCGGCCGCGCAGTCATCGAGCGAGATGCCGAGCGCGCGCGCACAGGCGATGACGCTCAGCGCGTTGTAGAACAGAGAACATGCCGGGGATGCCAAGGCGCATGCGCGCGATCGCATCGCCGCTCATGGCGACGAAGCGCACGCCGGACGCGCTCAGGCGGATATCCTTGGCCACAAGATCTGCGTCGTTGCGCTTGGCGGAGTAGGTCTGCATCGGGCACTTGGCGCGCTCGAGCATGACGTGCGCCCACTCATCGTCAGCGTTGACGATGCCGGCATCGCTCTGCGCGAACAGCAGCGCCTTGGCCTCTGCATAGGCCTCCATGGTCTTATGGAAATCCAGATGATCCTGCGACAGGTTCGTGAAGATGCCCACGCGGAAGCGGATGCCCTCCACGCGGTGCAGCACGAGTGAGTGCGACGACACCTCCATGACCGCATGCGTGCAGCCGGCATCGACCATCCGGCGCAGGAGCTTTTGCAGCTCATATGTGTCCGGTGTGGTGTGCTCGGTGTGCAGCACCTCGTCGCCGATGATGTTCGCGTTCGTGCCGATCAGGCCGACCTTCGTGTGCAGGCACTGCTCGAGCATGTGCTTGATGAGCGTGGTGACGGTGGTCTTGCCGTTGGTGCCGGTCACGCCGATCATGGTCAGCTCGCGCGACGGGTTGCCGAAAAATTCGCAGCAGATGCGTGAGAGCGCAAGGCGGCTGTCGGCCACGAGGATATACGGTATATCGACCTCCGGCTTCTTCTGGCAGAGCACGACGGCCGCGCCGCGCGCGACGGCAGCGCCGATGAAGCGGTGGCCGTCGGACTCATACCCGCAGACGGCGGCAAACAGGTCGCCGGGCTGCGTGGTGCGCGAGTCAAGCTGATATCCCGGACGTCCAGCTCCGGATCGGCGGTGCATTCGCACACGTCCAGAACGGACAGCAGTCGCTTGAGTTTCATAAGGGTACCTCCGTTTGTTCGTCAGTATCTGCCCAGCATGCTCGAATCACTCGTCACGAGCGTGACCTCCACGACCGTGCCGTGTTTGAGCTCGGTCCCGGCGGCCACAGCCTGCCCGGAGATCTTCTGGGAGGCGGTGTCCGTGATGGAGCTGTTGGTCTTGATATACAGGCCCAGCGCGGCCATGCGGTCGCGGGCCGTTTCATAGCTGAGATTGGTCAGGTCGGGCATGGTCTCCTTGTCGGCCGAGGGCTCCTTGCCCGCATAGAGCAGGATGGTGCTGCCGCTGGCCACGACCGCGCCGCTGCCCGGAAGCTGCGCCGTGACCGTGCCGCCCTCGCCGTAGACGCGCGCCTGCAGGCCGACCTCCGCGAGCGCGGCCTTCGCCTGCTCGACGGACAGACCGGTCACGTTCGGCACGGTCTTATCCATGTACGTCTTTTCCGTCTCGGAATACGACGGCTCCACGCCGAGGTACGGCAGGATGTCCGCCATCATTTTGCCGACGGTGGGCGCAGCCATCTGGCCGCCGCTGATGTAGATGCCGGTGCTGCTGCTCGGCGTATCGAGCAGCACGAGGATGACGATCTGCGGGTCGTCCGCCGGGGCAAAGCCGATGAATGAGACGATGTACTCCTTCGCGCCGCCGGCCGCATCCTGCGCGACCTTTTCCGATGTGCCGGTCTTGCCGCCGATGCGGTAGCCGGCGACGTAGGCGTTCTTGCCGGTGCCGTCGACGGGATCGCCGACGACCTGCTCCAGGATCTGGCGCACGGTGGCGCTCGTCTGCTCGCTCACGACCTGGCGCACCACGGTCGGCGAATTGGACACGACCGCTTCCCCGTCGCCGTTGACGATGCTCTTGACCACATACGGCTTCATGAGATAGCCGCCGTTGACGCAGGCGCTGACCGCCGTGATAAGCTGCAGCGGCGTGATCGTAAACGTCTGGCCGAACGAAGCCGCCGCGAGCTGCGAGAAGTTTTCGGGATCGTAGAACGTGTTCTGGCTCCACCAGATGCTGCCGCTCTCGCCGGACAGGTCGATGCCGGTCTTGGCGGTGAGGCTGCTGTCGACGTTGTTGGTCAGATTCAGGAAGCCGAACGCTTCGGCGTATTTGTAGAACGTGCGCGCGCCGACAAGCTGACCGATCTGCACGAGTGCGACGTTGCACGAGTGCTGCATGGCCTGCGTGAGCGTCTGGCTGCCGTGACCGGCCGTCTTCCAGCACTTGAGGGGATCGGTACGACCGAGCACATTCGTGCTGCCGCCGCAGTAAAACGACGAGTTTTCATTGACCACGCCCTCCTCGAGCGCCATGGCCAGCGTGATGATCTTGAACGTCGAACCGGGCTCATAGGTGTCTGAGAGCGCCTTGTTGCGCCACTGCTTTTGCTGCGCGGCAGTCAGCAGCTCCGAGCGCTTGTCGGGGTCAGTCTCGGCGTCAATGGCCTCCTGATCCTTGTCGCTGACCTTCTGGTAGTTGTTCAGGTCAAAATTCCCGAGCGAGACCATGCCGAGGATCGCGCCGGTGCTCGGGTCCATGGCAATGGCGGCCGCGCCGTTTTGCACGTCGTAGTCCTCGACCGCCTGCTGCAGGTGCTTTTCGAGGTAATACTGGATGGTCGCGTCGATGGTCAGGTTCATGTCGTTGCCCTTCGTCTCGTCGTAATAATCCTCGTAATTGACAAAGAGCATATCCGTGCCGCGGTTGTCCGTTGCGCGGATGATGCGGCCGGTGCTGCCGGTGAGGTAGCTGTCATAGCGCTGCTCAAGGCCGTAGCGCCCCTCGTTGTCCTGCCCGACAAAGCCGATGACGTGCGCGGCCAGACTGCCGTAGGGATAGTACCGCTTGGTATCCGGCTCGATCTTGACGCCGATGAGCTTTTTCTCTTTTTTGAACGCGCGCACCTTTTCCGATACGTCCGGCTCGACCTTGCGCTTGACGACCTCATACCAGCGGTCGGTGTTTTTCGTCATGCTCAGGATCTTATCATAATCGACGTCGAGAATCTCGGAAAGTTCTCGCGCGATCAGCTGCGGGTCCTCGTTGTTCTTTGCGATCTCGGCCGGGCTGATGAAGATCGTGTCGACCGAGGCGTTCATGGCCAGGATCTTGCCGTTCGTGTCATAGATCGCGCCGCGCGAGGCCGTGATCTCCGTCTCGCGTACCTGCTGGTCGATTGCCATTTTTTCATACTCGTCATGGTGTATGATCATGACGCTGAACAGCTTGATACCAAGGACAGCAAATGCAAGGATGCCGCACACAATCAAAAGCAGGCGTGTGCGGCGGAGCATCATGATATTCGGTGTTTTGGTACTTGCTCGAAAGGGCACGCGGTTATCCCGGCGCCCGGAAGTTTCATTCGCCATGTCTGTCTCCTTGTTTCTGCGGGGATGGTACTATCATACAGGCTGGCTCATCGAAAATATTCCACAATGGAGGTGAGGAAATCGCCGAAACGGTCAGCAAGGCTCAGCGGCTCTGCCGCGGTCTGGTCCAGGACCACCGCCGTGTCCGCGGCGTCGCTGCTGCTGATGTAGTAGAGCTGATCGCTGCGCGGCTTCTGCATACCGAGCTCATGGATGGCGTAGTCCTCGATCTCCGTGAGGTTGAACGCGCTCTCATAGTCGATGCGCAGACGCGTCTGCTGCTCCTGCAGCTGGGCATACTGATCCTCCAGCGCCGACACCTGTGCCGACGCCTGCGAGAGCTGCACGCGCGCGACGAGCGAAAAGACGATCAGCACGGCGGCAATGGCAAAGCCGAGCACCGCCATCGGGGCGATCGCCTGCTTGGGCCTCGGTGCGGACTCCGGGACGACGGTCTCCGTCGGCCGGGGTGGCATGTGGCAGATCTACCGGAGCGGTACTGTACAGGTACTCCTCCGCAGCCGTGCTGCGCAGGTCATACGCCGCATTGCCGTCCATGCGCGCTGTATTCCGTTTTCTCGAAGCGGGAGATGCCATTACGGATTCCTTTCTCAGACACGCTCCGCGACACGAAGTTTCGCGCTGCGGGCGCGGGGGTTGGATGCGAGTTCCTCCTCACCGGGCAGGATCGGCTTGCGGGAGACGCTGCGCAGCGTCTGCACAAAGCCGCAGGTGCACACCGGCGCCTCACGCGGGCAGGTGCAGCCATGCTCCCGCCGGGCGATGCCGGCCTTGACGATCCGGTCCTCGAGGGAATGAAAGCTGATGACGCACAGCCGCCCGCCGGTGCGGAGCTTATCGGGTGCGGTGTCCATCATCTCGCGCACCGCCGCCAGCTCATCGTTCACGGCGATGCGGATCGCCTGAAAGCTGCGCTTGGCGGGATGCTGTTTTCGCGCAGCGCCGCGCCCGGCATGGCCGAGCGGATCACGTCGACCAGCTCCATCGTGGTCGCGATCGGCTGCTGCGCCCGGGCGCGAACGATCGCCCCGGCGATGCGAGGTGCGTAGCGCTCCTCGCCGTATTCATACAAAATGCGCTTGAGTTCACCCTCCGGCCACTCGTTGACAACGTTCCATGCGCTCAGCCCCTCGGTCGCGTCCATGCGCATATCGAGCGGCGCATCATGCATGTAGGAAAAACCGCGCTCCGACTCGTCGAGCTGCGGCGAGGAGACACCGAGGTCAAAGAGCATGCCGTCCACGGCGTCGATGCCAAGGCGGTCAAGAATGGCGGCCGCGTCGCGGAAGTTGCCGTGCACGAGCTGCACACGGTCTCCAAACGGCGCCAGACGCGCACCGGCGCGCTCGATGGCCGTCTCATCGCGGTCAATGCCGATGAGCTTTCCGGTCGTGAGGCGCGCGGCGATCTGCTCGGAGTGGCCGCCCATACCGAGCGTGCCGTCCACGTAGATGCCGTCGGGGCGGATATTCAGGTTCTCGAGCGTCCATCAGAAATCCTCTCGCGCGCCATGGTCGATGAACATGTGCTGGTGCGCGGGCAGTCAGGAAAAGCACCGTATCGAGCGCGCCGCCGGACACATCCTTATAAATGAGCGAGATCTGATATTCCGCATTCAAAATCCATACGGCCCGCGCGCCGCGCACGAGAATGGAGCGCCCCTTCGCGCGGCAAAGTCCGTCCAGCAGCCCGTTCCACAGCGCCGCCTCGACGTTGGGGATGCCGGCGGTGCGACGCTGCACGCGCATCAGCTCCAGCTTCTCCTCGTCCGTGAACATCGGGTGCGTCTTTTCGCCGTTTCGGCACGATGGCGACGACGATCGGTCAAAGAAAGCTGCGCCGCGCGCTCGATGATATCCATGTGACCGAGCGTCACAGGGTCGAAGCTGCCGGGAAAACGGCGATGCGTTTTCATGCGTCCTCCAGACCCATCGCGGCGGTAAAGCGTCACCGCGGATCCTGCCGTAGCGGTACTCGCGGTAACGACGACAAGGCCCAGGATGAGCTCCGGCAGGCTCTTGTCCGCCGGACTTTCCGCGATCTATTATACCACTGTTCGTCAAAATGTCAATCTGATACGATTTTTAGGGCAGTTTCCAAAAAACTTCTGCATAAGGCGGGTCCAGAAGATCAGATCGTACTGCTGGGCGGCAGGTTTTCATCCAGTCGCCGCAGATCCCTGCGACCGTAGCACTTCTTCCAGCCGCGTGAGCGCCAGGTTCTCGCGGATGACGGCGACCGCTCGGTGCGTTGTCCACGAACACGGCGCGCTGCGCGCCGCGCGAAAGCGCCTCGATGCCGAGCTGGCCCGAGCCCGCAAACAGGTCGAGCGCGCGCCCCCTCCACTTCAAACTGGATGGCGGAGAAAATGCCCTCCTTGACCTGATCCATGGTCGGGCGGGTATCATAACCTTTAATTCATTCAGCCGGCGCCCGCGCGCCGAGCCGGTGATGACTCTCATACCGTTTTCCGTTCCTTCTTTCGGTTTCTTTTTACATCCTACAAAAAAGCAGCGCACATTGCAAGTGGTCACGCAAAAATATTTTTCCGCATTCGCTTCCCGCTTTTTCGGATAGCTTTGTCGAAATTGCTCAAAATGAAAGTTTTCCTGCGCCCGGTCTTGCAAAATATGTTCAGATGCGGTAAAATGTAAAACTCTTATAAATCGCATCTATAAGCTGCCGTTTATAGGAGAAATTTTAGGAGAGAGTGTATATTATGGAAAAGAAAAAGCTCAGTCTGCCGGCACAGATCTTCATTGCTCTGCTGCTCGGTATCGTGGTCGGCCTTGCCTTCTACTTTATGGGAAGCCCGAGATCACGACCAACTACCTCAAGCCCTTCGGCACCATCTTCGTCAACCTCCTCAAGTTCATCGTTGTTCCCGTTGTCCTGCTGTCCATGATCGACGGCATCGTCTCCATGGGCGACATGAAGAAGGTCGGCTCCGTCGGCTGGAAGACCGTGGCGTACTTCCTCGTCACCAC
>VOFC01000928.1_pt1 | contig 13299 bp, 17 predicted proteins | sample 5384161 | NCBI WGS metagenome assembly VOFC01 (sample SAMN12384722, study PRJNA508395) | human gut metagenome | isolation source: healthy gut B | host: Homo sapiens | reverse complement strand
GTAAATATGTATTGGATGTATCACCGAGCATTGTACATTTCTCGGCAGAATTTAAAAACTATTTTGGGAGGAACTGTCAAAGGGCAGGCTTCCACGTGAGATTGTTTCGACTCTTGGGATAGATCCAAATATCCTGGGGGATTCCAGAATAAATGGTCTGAAAACCATGATTGGAAATGAAGTAAAAAAGGGAAATGGTTTTCGTGATCTTAACACCTATGCACAGGGCTGCAACGGATATCTTTCGGCTGAAAATCGGATAAAATATTTAGAAATGCCCGGAATAATGAAAATACCAGCACATGCAAAGTATCAAATTATTTATGATACCGTGCAAAAAAACAATAATCTATTGAATGTAGCTGCCATGTGCGAAATTGCAGGAGTATCCCGTTCGGGATATTACCATTATCTCTCAACAGAAGACCAGCGAATGGAAAGGGAGGAACGGGACAGACAGGATTTTCTTTTGATTCTGAAAGCATACCAGTACCGAGGATATCATAAAGGTGCCCGTAGCATATATATGAGGGTTGTTACACATGGAACCGCCGATAGTGATGAATATCAAAAAAATCCGGCGGCTGATGAAGAAGTACAACTTACAGTGCCCTATCCGCAAGGCAAATCCCTATCGGAGAATGGCAAAAAGCAATGGCAACTGCATATACCGCACCCAATATAGTAAACCGTGAATTCGAGGAACACGGACCAAGAAAAATTCTGTTAACGGATATCACGTATATTATAAATGGAAAAGCACCCCGGTGCTATATGTCAACAATTATAGATGCCTGTACCAAGGAACTTCTGTCATGGGTTCTCAGCGAATCACTAGAAATTGATTTTGTATTAGAAACAGTAAAGCAGTTAATAGAAAAACATGGAACTGATTTAAGCACAGAAACATTAATACATAGCGATCAGGGTTCTCACTATACCAGCATTAAATTTATCCAATTGTTAAAGGATAACGAACTGAGACAGTCTATGTCACGTAGAGCAAACTGTTGGGACAATGCTCCTCAGGAATCATTCTTTGGTCATATGAAAGATGAATTAGATCTATCAGAGTGCTACGGCTATGAGGAGATATTAAACGCAGTTAGGGATTGGACAGAATATTATAATGCAGAACGTTATCAATGGGACTTAGCAAGGTTGTCACCTGTTGAATATTATCAATATCTGACAACAGGAATTTATCCACTGACCCTAAAGCAAAAGGTAAAAACTAAAGCAAAAGGTAAAAGGAAAAGTCAATCAATCAGAGGCATCACTTTTGATGCCTCTACACAACAAACAAATATAAAATAGAAATCTGAAAAAATGAGGAAAAGTCATAGTGGAACTATCAGCTTTGAGAATGAGGCATTTTTTATAAATGGAGAAGAAGGATATAAATTGGTTTGGGATGATTCCATGATTTTTCCTAATCTGACTTCTGCAGATAAAGTAAGAGTTTCCACTACACAGGCAGAGCGAGGAGAAATTCTGGATAGGAACGGACGTGTCCTTGCAGGAAAAGGTACAGCATCTTCAGTTGGAATCGTTCCGGGCAAGTTGGAAAACAAAGAGGAAGCTATTGCAAAGATTGCAGAACTATTGGAAATTGCACCAGAAGTGATAGAAAAGAAACTGTCCGCGAAGTGGGTAAAGGATGATTCTTTTGTACCAATTAAAATAATACCGAAGGTTGAAAAAATCGAATTAATGAAGTATAAACCGGACCAAAAGGTACTGAAAGAAAATGAAAGACATGAAACATTGCTGGAGATTCCCGGAGTGATGATATCTGATGTTGAAGTGCGTGAATATCCATTAGGGGAAACGGCTGCACATTTGGTGGGATATGTTCAAAGCGTTACAGCAGAAGATTTAGAGGAACATGCAGGAGAAGGATATACAGCCAATAGTGTAATTGGCAAAAGTGGAATGGAAGGTCTGTTTGAGAAAGAACTGAAAGGGAAAAACGGTTGCCGAGTTTACATTGTAAATTCGGAAGGTAAAGAGAAAGAAGAACTTGCTTATATTTTAGTACAGGATGGTCATAATATTAAGCTGACGATAGATGCTAATTTGCAGAGTTCTTTATATGAGCAGTTTAAGGAAGATAAAAGTTGCTCGATTGCTATGAATCCGTATAGCGGAGAGATATTGGCTTTGGTCAGCACTCCATCCTATGATAATAACGATTTTATTATGGGACTTTCCAGTGAGCAGTGGACTGCACTTAACGAAGATGAAGATAAACCTATGTATAATCGTTTTCGTCAAGTATGGTGTCCGGGATCTACCTTCAAACCAATTATAGCTGCGATTGGTTTACAATCAGGAGCAATCAATCCAACAGAAGATTACGGGAACGTAGGATTAAGCTGGCAAAAGGATGCATCGTGGGGGTCTTATTATGTAACAACACTTCATGCGTATGAGCCAGTTATTTTAGAGAATGCCCTGATTTATTCTGACAATATCTATTTTGCAAAAGCAGCATTAAAGATTGGTTCCGAGGAGATGGAGAGTTCTTTGACTGGACTTGGTTTTAATGAGGAACTGCCATTTGAGATTAAGATGGCAGAGTCGCAGTTTTCCAATACAGATGGCATTGAAACGGAAATACAGTTAGCTGACAGTGGTTACGGTCAAGGGCAGATTTTGGTGAATCCATTACACATGGCATGTATCTATTCTGCTTTCTGTAATGAGGGAAATATTATAAAGCCTTATCTGGTATATCAGAATGAAGCAGAAATTGAGTATTGGATTCCAGGAGCATTTTCTAATGAGACAGCAAGCCGGGTGTTAGAAGGAACAAAGAAAGTTGTGAATGATTCTACTGGAACCGGATATGCAGCCCATCGAGATGACATTGTATTGGCAGGAAAAACAGGAACAGCAGAAATCAAGGCATCAAAAGAGGATACGTCCGGTACGGAATTAGGATGGTTTGCTATTTACACAGCAGAGAAAGATATAGAATGTCCTATATTGATTATCAGCATGGTAGAAGATGTGAAAGGAAGAGGAGGAAGCGGATATGTTGTTAAGAAAGACAGCCTGGTTCTGGAAGAGTGGTTTAGCAGTCATTAGTTTTGTACTGATATTTAGTATTTCGGGGTGTAGCGATACACCCCCGGAAGAAGATACAGTTTCGGAAACAGTAGTTGATGTTCAGGACGTTTCAGAAGAAGAACAGGAGAATGAAAAAGAAATTATAAACATCTGCATAGATCTTTATGAAAAGGCAGCAAAGGATAATAAGATGGCTGATTTGGAAACAATTCGAGGTATTGTAAATCGTCTTGGAGAAAACGGGTATCCGGCTGTTGACAGCAGAAATCAAGTGAATATGACGGAAGCGGAGCAGGTATTGGAATTTTGCAAAAAGTTTATGCACAGGAAGAAGCAGAATTAACAATTCTTGAAATCAGTTATTTGGGCGGATTTGTAAAATATGATTTGCATACAAAAGACGGAAATGTAGATATGGTCAGAAGCTATTACAAGTATGAAGACGGGGGATTGCAAAGAGAAGTTACTGGAAGCTATCAGGCGGAGTATTGGAATTATACAGAAGAGGGTTACCTGATGTTTTCCGGTGTCTGGTTTTCAGAAGAATTGTACATTCTTACATTGAGTGGAGTAGAAGAGCATACCGCATTACGAGTACAGCCATTGGATGAAACATATAGGGAACTGAGCCGGAAATATCTCAACTTTATCAGCTTTGAACGGAATAATATGTTCATTGTGGATTGGAGTGAAGAAGATTTTGGTGATTTGAATTTCTATGATATGTATGACATTCTTTATCCAAAAGTGAATGGTCAGTATTTTCCTTATGTCGCGGATGACAATTTGTCAGTCGGTGCAGTTTATCGGATTCCCAAAGAGGAATTTGAAAGTGTTATTATGAAATATTTCAATATTGATAGTGAAACGCTGCAATCAAAAACGGTCTATTATTCGGAGGATTCGACCTATGAATACAAGCCGAGGGGTTTTGAAGAAGTAGAGTACCCGGAATACCCATATTCAGAAGTAATCGGGTATACGGAGAACAGTGATGGAACAATTACACTTACTGCTAATGTGGTATTTCCATATTCGGGAAATTCAAAAGTATATGCCCACGAGGTTGTGGTTCGTCCTTTGGAGGATGGCGGGGTACAATATGTATCCAATCGGATCATACCTTCCGAGGATAATTCTGAGGAAACATGGCACACACCCCGTTTGACAGCAGAGGAATGGGAAGAACTGTATGGAGGCGAATGATGGAAGATGTAAATTGGCTGTTGAAGAAATGGGGATTTCCGATTTTGATGTTGCTAATTGCGGTAATAGCAGGGAGTGCTTTGTTGTGGAAAGCAGCACACGGAAGAACAGAAGGCGGCAGAAGAAGTGTGGGAGCCTCCGGTTGAAATCAAAGACAGTGAAACGATAACGGAAGAAGAAAGTGATACGGAAACTTCTATAGATTCAGCATATTGGCTTATTCCGCAAGCCAGTGATTGTCTTATTTCTGATGAGGAAAAGCAGCATCTACAAAGTACAGTTTTGTCGGCAGCAGAATCGGTTAAAGAAATCTATAAAAATGTGATAATTAAAGATGCTGCGAATTATTCCTCCGGTGTTAGTGAATTTACAAGCGAACAACGGAAAACGGTTGTGGAGCAGTTAGGAGCGGCCGGTTTGGTAAGTGTTGAAGAAGATACTAATATGCAGAACCCTGAAAAGATAGAAATGTTTTACTCAGATTATCTGAATGGGAAGGATTCAATGGTTACCATATTCGAAGTGCAGCGGGATGGACTGATTGGAGCATTTACTTTTATCTATCGAAAAGGTGAGTTACAGACCTATTACATAGGAATCCGGTGGAAAGAAGGCGGTATACCGGAGATACAGGGAACTTCGGTAAGTAATGTGGCAGAAATTAAACTTACAGAAAAAGGGTATTTTATCTACGCATTTGAATATGTGATTGCACATGCAAGTTTGAGACAGTATTGGAGAATAGAGCCGCTTCCGGAAGACTGCCGGAAATTGACGCAAGAATACATATCAGGACTAAGCTATGTGAATTATAATGTGCTTGTCACAAACTGGGACAGAAGTAATGTAGAGGATATTCTTATGCCTTGTATGTATGAAGATATCTATCGGATTTATACTGGAGAAAATTTGAAAACAGAAAATTGGAAAATTCCAGCAGAAGAATATGAGAAGATAATGACTACCTATTTTCCGGTATCTGTAGAACAGTTGCGAGAACATTGTGGATATGATAAAGACAGCAACAGCTATGAATATGAGATGATTTATGCCAGCCCGTATCCACCTTTTGGAGAAGTAGTAGATTATACGGAAAATGCGGATGGAACGCTCACACTTATCGTAGATGGTGTATGGCCGGATTATAATTCTGACCTCGCTTTTAGAAATACGGTTGTAGTTCAGCCGTTTGAAGACGGAACTTTCAGGTATCTTTCTAATTCTATAGAGCAAATAGAATTGGAATTGCCGCCAATAGCAAAATCACAGCAAAGGTGATTTCGAAGGAAAGGATAATTTTATGGTATTAAAGAAAAAAAGTTTTTTACTGATTATGGTATTTCTGATTGGGTGTTGCGTGTGTGCCTGTGGGAAGGAAGATTGTATTACAAGCGAAACTCTTGAGGAAGAAACAGAAGAGGTATCTTCCACGAAGGAAACAAAAAGTGCAGAGGAAGAGGCAGCAGAACAGTGGAAAAAGGGCTACGATCTTCCCGTGGACGAACAGGAAGCGGTGGAAGCTGAAAATGACTGTATAGAAATGATGGAACTTATTTCTGACATTTATGGAGATGCAGATAAAGGAGCAGCTTCTAATGTTGTTTTGGAAGATGAAACAATTTTTAAAATGCAGAGGAAAATAATGGAAACAGGATGCTCGGTTGCTACATTGGTTTTGTATTCTAATATGGGAAATTTTGAAAGTGTAGATAGTTTCCTTGAGGATTGCATGGTTGGAAAAAGTGGCTCTGTAGTAATTTACGAAATACATGATGATTGTGGTATAGGCAGATTGAAATTCATTTTTGATGGAACAGATATGTATGTTGTAAGTGCAAGGGGCGTTTGGAATGATAATAATACACCAGGAACATCATACATTTCTTACACTAGAATCAAAGAGTGGAAATATACGGGTAAAGGGTGGTTTTGTTATGAACTATGTGTACCAGAGTATCCGGAAGTAACGGAGATGGTGGATGGGAGTTGTCTGATCAGAGTAAAGCCAATGACAGAGGAACAGCGTGAAATGTCTGAAAAATGCGTGCGTGGTCTGGGGTATCAGGGAAATAACATCTTATGTTCTAATTGGGATACAGAGCATATGGAAGAACTGGATTATAATGGGATCTATGAATATCTGTATGCAATGAAATACCAGGAAAAGTTTAATTCTGAGAATTACCCAAATGGAATACCAAAAGAGGAATTTGAAAGTCTGATTATGGAATATCTTCCGATAACAGCAGAGCAGATACAGGATTATGCAGCCTTTGATGAGGAAAATCGGACATACTATTGGGAACGACTGGGGTGCTTTAATTACGCACCTACCTTTTTTGGAACTTCTTTGCCGGAGGTGGTCGATATCAAAGAAAATGGAGATGGGACGGTCACGTTAACGGTGGAGGCGGTATGCGATACGGTTATTTGCGATGATGCAGTCATAACCCATGAACTTACGGTAAGGTTTGCAGAGGATGGCAGTTTTCAGTATTTGGGGAATAAAATCCTAAATGACGGAATTTTGCTGACACCCGATTATCAATACCGGATTAAAGAATGATTTGATAATAGTGGTGCTCTATGGGAATCTTACGGATGTAAGAAAAGAAAGGAGGATACATGAAGAAATTAAAATTAGTTGGAATATTGGCAGCAGTTGTATTGATAGGCGGTGTGATTTCAATTCCACTTATAAATAATCACACAGCCTATAAAGTGGAAAAGAAATTATGTGAAACACCACTGCCAGAGAAAACGGAATTGATAGAGTCGTTGTCACAGGCTGGGAAGCTGACGGGTAACGGAAATGGGATGCAGTATTTCGGAGCAATCCTAATTAGGAGTGAATTGTCTTTGGAAGAACTGGATGCTTACTATTCAGATTACAGAAGTAATGAATGGGAATGTTTGGTGGAAACTCAGGAAGGGCAGTCCATTGAGGTGATTGAACATAAGGCACTACAATTTTCGGAAGAAATAGAGGACGGCGGTTATTGCATTGTATATTCATGGGGAAGTGGAAATTCTCTATTGGATGAATTGGATATGCGTGGACACTAAAAACGAGATGGAGACAAATTATGAAGAAAATTTCTAATATATGTGGTTTTATTGAAATTGCTATATATGCTGTGCTGATGATTCGCATTTCAAATCTATGTCAATACGGTGGGACGAAAGTGGACTTGATTCCAATATTGATTTTTGGTGTTGTTCTTATAGCAACAATCATTTTTGGAATTGTTAGCAGTAGAAAAGAAGAAAAAATTGAAAAAGGTAAACTGTTCTGGGGGAAATGTATTGTAGTTGTTGCCCTGACTATTTTGTTTGGAGGCAGGATTATTTATTCGGCAATCCCTTATAATGGTGCATTGTCATGGAAGATTGACGAATGGCGTAACCAAAAGAAAATTGAACTTACTCATACCAACTTCTTTGAGACAGGTGTAGAAGGAATCTTGGAAGACATTGAGACAGAGTTGGATTTACCGGATGAACTTTATGTTCAAAATAAGTTCCAGCTTTCCTTTGACAAAGATGGTGAAATTCAGAGTATTTATACTTATATGTATGGAAGATATGAAAATGGTGACGAAAATACATTCCTTATTGACTATGATGTGGATGCAGATTCAAAAATGACTGTGTGTATTAATGGAGTTTCGAGCAAATCTTACGATGATGGCATGAGATTACAGCCGATGCTTGAAATTTTGAAAAACGCTGATTACAAAACAAGAGTAAATAACTGGGCTGTGGAAGGATATGCAGACGATTATGAAATTCTCTATTATGGCAAGCGGGAATTTAACACAATGGAAGGATTTGTATATCTTCAAGGTGATGTGGATGGTGACGGAGTGGACAACACAGACAATGCCATTTATTCGGAACTGAATGGTGGAGCTATTTATGGATATGAAGTCTCGCTTCATATTCCAAGTGAATCTGAGGTGACTCCGGTACGTTATTTTATGGAACCGGAAGTGATTCCATTAGAAACTATCATCGACAGGGAGGAAGAGCAGACTATTGATGATGCTAAAGAAACAGAATCCTGGTATGTAGATAATTCCAACGGTTCTGTATATTACTGGTTGTCTGAGAATAAAGAAATTGGATGGAGATTAGTAGTTACTGATGCGGCAGCAGGAAGCCGTTATTATGAATTGGAAAAGTCATCAGATGGTGGTGAAACATGGAATGTGATAAATGCCAATCCGTTTAACAACAAGATTGGCGTGGCACTGGGAATAGAATTTTACGATGAAAATCTTGGTGTGATTGGTATGACAGGCGTTTCACAGGATGCCTCAACTTTATATGTGACATCAGATGGCGGAGTTACTTTTACACAGATGGAATTTCCAATGGAAGAGGTTACGGAACTGCCGGATATTGCTGATGAACTAGGATACACAATCGCAGATTATGATTACGCAGAGATGCCACAAGTATCCGATGGACAATTGACTGTAATCATCAAGGCAGAATACAGCAGTTACGAGGGCTTGAGATTTACATCTAACGACAATGGAAAGACATGGATGTATGAGGGATTAAGTACAAGTGAAGGTGATTTACAATAAGAAATAAAAGATACGAATAGTGTTAAAACACAAAAATCGGGTAAAAGATTGTACGACTGACTATGACCTTTACCCGATTTTATTATGTTTTATTTCCAGATATTCATGTCTGATAAGATAGACATGGTTATTTCAGTTGCGTTGCCTCCGGTAGCATCGCTATCTGCACTAATGTTGGTGGCAAAAAAGTATGTATTATCTGCTGTTTCGATATAACCGATGAACCATCCGTTTACATCCTGTCCATTCACACGGCCAGTTCCGGTCTTTCCGTAGAATGTTCCGGCATCGGAAGCTGAAAGGCAGATGGCATCTTTTACTGCATTGATATTTTCAGGGGCGAAGCCGAAACTGTTATTCTGCAGCTTGGTTAAAAGTTCGACCTGTTCTATTGGAGAGATTTCCAAGGAGGATTCCATCCAATAAGAGGAGAAATCGCCACTCATGTTTTCGTTACCATATCCGATTTCTTGAACATAGTTGTAAACGTCAGAGGTTCCAAGCTGTTCATCTACTGCTTGAAAATACCAATTCACAGAGGAATTCATTGCAGACTGTAAGGTCTGATCTGCGTTCCATGCTTCAAATGGATAGGTTTCTCCATTCCATGCAATGAACGAATTTTCCGGTGTAATGACGCCTTCTTCCAATCCGAACAAAGCATCGTATATCTTGTAGGTGGAGTTTGGAGCAACCCGTAAGGTGGCATGCTCCATGTCATGTATACTCCATGCATCGTTTTCCAAATCGTATAAAACAAAGCTGCCTTCGTATTCTCCGAAGTATGTGGAGAGGTCTACATAGGAAATATTCTCAGAAGAGGAATCCCATTGGTAGTGGCTTCCATCTGCTGCGTATGTAGAAATAAAAGGTGCGAATCCAAGGAGAAGAATAGTAGTCAATACGAATGCAGTCATGCCTTTTAGCTTTTTTCATAAATGTTGGCTTTTCGTAAGAAGCAATATTGATAATTCTCCGTTTCATCTGCTTCATGTTTCCACCAAGACCGGCGGCAAACGGAAATGGAGTAAGTGAAATCTTTTCCGCAAAATTGATCAGTGTATTACCATAATCTGCATAATCATCCTCCTCAAGCATCTTTAAAACAGAGGTGTCACAGGCAACCTCTCTGTCATTACGCATTTCTTTCAGAGCATACCAGACAAGAGGATTGAACCAATATATTACTCCGGCAAAGTTCATTAGATAGTTGGCAATAGCATCTTTGTGCTTATAGTGCTGTAGCTCGTGTAACAGCATGTATCGCATGTCCGATTCGTTATAATCTGAGATGAGATGAATCGGCAGATAAATACAAGGTTTTAAAAGCCCCACAATAATCGGAGATTTCAAAAATGCAGTACTGTAAACATGGATATTTCTGTTAATTCCTATTTCTTTCATACATCGATGATATAGTTTTCGGACTTCCGGGTTCTGAAGAGGAAGTGCAGATTTTTTCAAGTTCTGTAAGCGGATAGAGGATTTGATTACCAATATAATCATTGCAAGGATGCCTACAAGCCATATTCCAAATAGTATGTATCCGATGCTAGATGGAGTCTCACTATTTACCGAAAGGGCAAAGTCATTCATCCAGTCTGCATTTCCGGCTGGATTGATCCCCACAGCTTCTCCTATGGCGGTTCTGGTGCCAGAAGTAGGATAACTTTTCAGGCTACTGAGCCACGAGAGGATTTGCGGAAACCCAATTAAACGGAACGGTATAAAAGGAACTACCAACAATCCAAGTAGCAGGAACCACAGATTATACTGCATCCGGCTGGATAGGTTGCCTTTGAATATCCGCTTGGCTATCAAAAGAATTCCGATGATACCGCTGATAAATACATTGCATATTAAAAAGCGTATCATAAAATCAGCCATGTTAATTACCTCCTTTTTTTTGACCTCTTGGAAAGAAGAGAGCGGAGAGTGTCTATTTCCGTTTCGGACAGTCTGTCATTTTCTATATATGCAGACAGCATGGCAGTGATGTCTCCATCGTAGTATCGTTCTAGAAAAGAGTTACTTTCCTGACCGATGTATTCCCTTTCTTTCACAACTGGAGTGTAAACAAACACCCGACTTTGTTTTTCATAAGTCAGAACGCCCTTGTTCACTAGACGTTTAATTAGAGTTTGTATTGTTTTTGGACTCCAGCTCGTAGTCTGTAATAATTTATCAGTTATATCATTGGTGCTGATAGGTGCATATTTCCATACGATTTTCATAACTTCAAATTCAGCTTCGGAAATTTGTGGTAAATCGCTCATTTCAAATTCCTCCTTAAATCTTACGGGCGTAATAAAAACATTATAGATGTTATTTGGGTAATTGTCAATTTCTAAAAAAAGATATTGACTTTAATTCTTACATGGGTAATAATTAAATATTACAGAGGTAAGAATAGATGCATGTTGCAATGCGTTTTCGAATTACATTTATCGTGAACTGTAATATCAGGAAAGATCTATACAGATGTATGCGACAGAGTTGTTTCACTTTACTTTGTAAGATATCAAGTGTAAAAAACGCTTATTTTCAAGAATTAGGAGGTAGTAAATATGAGTAATCAGAATGTAAAAGCAGCACAAAAATATTTAAATGCGATGTTTGGTGGACATAAGGCTTGGGTAAAATTGGATGAAGATGGAAAGACTGGAACAGCAGTAATGTAGGGAATCATTCATGCATTTCAGATTCTTAGTTCATCCACTTTGGCAGGTTTTGTAGGAGCATAATATATAAGTATAATTAACGATTGGGGGATTCCTTTTTGAATAGGAATCTCTCAACATATTTAAGGAAAGGATGGAGTAAAAATGATTATAAAGTCTATTATGACCGATGAAGATAGAAAAGCATTAGAGTATATGCTTTCGTTAGAATATGCTATGCCATATCAATTACTTAAGACAAAAAATAATAGAAGGAAAATTATTTATATAATGACACCAGTATTATTTTTGTTATCAATAGGCTGCTATTTTGTAAAGAGTTATCCGATGTTTATGTGGGAATGGGGATTTCTATTATTGCATTGATTTGGATTATTTGGTTTCAATCTAAGGGAAAAAAATTTGAAAATAATGTCCATGAATTTGTATGGAATAAATCAAGATATAACAAAGTGGAAATTGATGTTCAGGGAATAAAATTAGAAGATAAAAAGATCTGTGAACTTAAAGAAATAGATAGAGTCTTTTTTGCACAAAGGTTTTTTTCTTTCTCATAACGAATGAAAAGAAGTTACTTGTACTAAAAACAGTAGGTGTAGAGACAGAAGAACTTATTAAGATTATTAAAGAAGCTGATATCTTATTTGAAAAAAAGAGAAGAACCATTTAATATTTATGAATATTGCAAAAAGTAGTAATAAAAAAAAGAAAAAACATTTAATATTTACAAGCCTGAATTATTCATGATGACGTAACCCTCATCAAATAATTCCTATTTCGTTTTTTGAACCGCTAAGCAGCTCGTGCAATCCATTTTGACCTTAAAAAAGGGTAAAAAATCCCTGTGACCGTCTGGAATTACATGTTCTGCTATCAAAGTTCATAGTTATTGTTATTCCAGCTTTGGCTGCAAGCCCCGGATGTTTTCCGATGTTTCATAGAATTCATTTTTATAAGGACAACTGCTACAAAGCTTGAATGTTATATATATTGCTGAATGTACCACCACTGACGGCTATTTTCAGCAGTTTTAAGCGTATGGTATCAATCTGCTGTTTCCTCATAGATGCAGATAAAGCCAGACATTTAAACCAATTAAATATGTTGTATGCCAGTGCATGAATCTGGAGACGGTTTGCATTTACAGTCTTTGAAGAACTGCTTACAGCAGCAAAATCAAAGCCGTTTTTGCTTTCTTTGATATAGTTTTCCATGATTCCACGCTTGCAATAAAATCGAATGACTTTTTCGGATTCAGAATCCATATTTGTCACAATAAAGGTATACGGTTGATTTTGATACATTTTCAAAGTCAGATTTCCGTGTTGTAAAGGTGAAAAATTGTGAGGCAGTTCCAAAGAGCAAGAAGCTTCTTAGATTTACGCTTGATGATGGAACTGAGAATGAGAGAACGATTCTTTCAGGAGTACATGCTTTTTATGAGCCAGAGGAACTTGTAGGTAAAGACATTACTGGCAATCGTAAATCTTCCACCACGTTCTATGGTGGGAATAGATTCATGTGGTATGCTTCTTTCTGCAATTCACAATGCAAATGGAGAAGAAAAACTGAATCTGGTAATGTTAGATGACGCAATCCCAGCAGGTGCAAAATTGTATTAAGAGTATAAATGTCATCATGGTATGGAGCACACGTGAAATTTGTATGTACTTCGTCAGATAAAAATGATGTTATTGATATAGAGTTTTAATAGATGCTCTTTTTTTTTTTTGAGTTTAAGT
>VOFC01005943.1_pt1 | contig 13303 bp, 19 predicted proteins | sample 5384161 | NCBI WGS metagenome assembly VOFC01 (sample SAMN12384722, study PRJNA508395) | human gut metagenome | isolation source: healthy gut B | host: Homo sapiens | reverse complement strand
TATTCAGAATGGTAAAAACGGTTTTTATCTAAAGATTTCTCTGTAGATTCTTATATAACCATGTTAAAGGATTTTTAAAAATCATGAGAATATTGATAAAAAGAATTGGAAGTATATTTTGAAAATAATTTATCGATGAAAAAATGTGCAGAAAAATACTATGAATTTTTAAAAGTGTTTGAAATAAAACCTATTTTGCCATGCTTTTAATACTCAATGGAAAAATAACATTTGAATACCAATATTGTCAACAATGTGGTAGTTGCCTTGCTGTATGTCCCACCAAGTCTCTTAGTGCCAAAAGATTAAAAAATGGGTTGGTTGATATACAGATTGATCAAGATACTTGTATCAAGTGTAAAAAGTGCATTAAATCTTGTCCTGCTGCAATAGGGAGACCAGATTGAAGAATATAATCGGGATTTTCCTAAAAAGAAGTATTACTTTGCAAGAAGTAATGATGCGGATATAAGATATCTCTCTTCTTCTGGCGGTACTTGTAAGACATTAATAATACAAGCTTTGAAACAAGGATTGATTGATGGGGTATATACGCTTTGTAAAACAAATAAGTATCCTTATGCTGAAGGAATGTTTTATTCGAAAGAAAACATTCCTTCTCATGATGATATTCCTAATTCAGTATACCATTCTGTGATGTTGAATGCAAATATTGAGCTCATTCCCAAATGTAAAAGACTTATGGTAGTAGGCACAAATTGTCAAATCAAAGGAATGGAAGTTTTATTAAAGCATAAATGTGATACCCTTATTAAAGTTTGTATTTTTTGCAAGCAACAAAAAGACATTGGATTCTACGCGTTTTTTGGGCAAAAATGATGGGAGTGAAAATTAATATTGATAATTATTTTGATTTCCAATATAGAGGAAATGGTTGGCCAGGAATAGTTAAATTGAATCAAGGAAAATTGCCTTATGCGAGAGCTTCTATTTTACCTTTTGGTAAAAGGATTTGGACTGTACCAGGCTGTAATATCTGTGGGGATCCATTTAGTCAATATCACGCAGACCTTTCTCTTATGGATCCGTGGGGGAGGAATTAATGCTGGAGATGTACAAGGTAGCAATTTGGTAGTTGTACATACCACAGTTGGTTGTGAAATTTTGAATGCAGTAGAGAACTTGGAACTGATTAAAAAATCATATAGTGAAGTTATTCCTGGTCTTAGTTTAAAAGATATAAATAGGGAAGCAACAAATGATTCCTTACTTCCAAGGAAAGAAATGTTCATGAGGATTAAAATAGCAGGAATATTGGAAATATTTCAACGAAATTTTTTATATTTGTACTTCAGTTATTGCCTAAAAATGCCAATAATTATGTACCGTATTATTCATAAAATTCTGATTTAAGAAATATAATATTAAGATGAAAATATCAATAATTACAAGACATGCTCCCAATAACTATGGTTCATTGTTACAGACAATAGCTACAGAGAAGATTATTGCTAAATTGGGCCACACTGCTGAAATTGTAGATTACATTAGAGAAGACGAGTCGGGATTAAAAGGTTTGTTGACTTTATTAAGTCATAAATCTGGCTGGAACAATAGTGTTTTAAGAAATGGTTATATATAGCATTGAGATATCCGGGGGATAGATGGGCTCAAGCCAAATTTAGCAAGATGAGAAAAGAAGTATCTTATCATGTCTAAGCGTTATCAATCTTTAGAAGATTTAAAAAATGATTGTCCTAAGGCAGATGTTTATATGACGGGGGAGTGATCAAGTATGGGGACCTATTACTACGGGGTATCATGATTCTGCTTATTTTTTAAGTTATGTAGATGATAAAGCTAAAAAAATAGCATATGCAGGTAGCTTTGGGCGAACAGATTTTTTACAAAAGCTATTTTGAAAGAATATGCTCAGATGCTTGCTCGGTATCATGCAATTACTGTTAGAGAAAAATAGTGCGGTGACGCTGTTGGAAGAAATGGAGTTGAAATGTGCTGGTCAAGTATTAGATCCTACACTCTTATTGGATAAAGAAGAATGGATGCACTTCATTCACAAAGAAATACAAGGTAGATATGTGTTAGTTTATCAAATACATAATAATCCAATATTGGATCGATATGCGATGAAATTTGCCAAGCATGTAGGTTTGCCGCTTTATCGAGTATCCCCTTCTTTACATCAAATTATGCGAGGTGGTAAATTCATTTTTTTTACCTGATGTTGGTGAGTTCTTATCTTACATAAATAATGCAACTTATATAGTGACTGATTCCTTTCATGGAACAGCTTTTTCTATTAATTTTAATAAGCAATTTATAGAGATCTTGCCTAATACAAAAACAGGAAGCAGGAATCAAAGCCTTTTACAACTGACAGGGTTACAAGATAGAATTGTTACTGACTATAATGATTTTTTCAATAGCAACAAAAATGATTGATTATACTTTTTGTAAATGGAATTATAAAAGAAGAAAGAAAAAAATCATATTGTATTTTAAAAAGAATTATAGAGGAATAAAGCATGATGATACGTTTTTTTATTTATTATAGTATCTATTTTTTGTGGCGTTCAAAATTTGTGTGCGCAGTTAGCTGCATATTATCCAAATCCTGGGCGGGGATATATGTGTACTAATAAGGATATAGTAAAGAAAGTCGCAAATATTGATCTCTGTTCAGTATCATATTATACTGCGAATGCATTCAAATACATTTATCTTAATGAAATTTTTACAGATGAATGTATTTCAAAAATATGGAGTGTTAAATGAAGATGTAATTTATGGAAATATAAAAAAATATTTTGATAAATTTTTGAATGAAAAGAGTAAAACGCGGTACATATTGAGAGTCTTCCCTAATAACGAAGGGAATAGTACTCGATTATCTACATTGGTAGATCATCCTAAAGCTAAAAGTAAAAAAATACATATATGGATGCCCACTACGATGTATAATACTATTCAGAGAAGTAGTTATCCCGTTATTGTGGGAAAAGCTATATATCCTAAATATTTTACTACTTATGATCAAGTAGCTATTATGGATTATCGTAATCCGTTAGTGCAAAAAAGTATATGATACAGTCCTGCGTTTGTTTGCGCAATATTTGGGAAGAAGAAATACAAGCTCCTTTTGTATTATGAGTGATACGAATATGTCACAGTATTGCAAACGAGGAGATTTAATATATTGCATTGAAATGGGCTTCATTGGTTCATGGGGTGAGGGCATTACAACAGATTATGTGGATTATAAAGATTCCAAATCATTAATTCAAATAGCAGAATTGTATAAAAACATTTGTTTAGGTATCTTTTGATTGCTCCTAGTTATGGTATGCGTACTAATACAACGAAAAATCCAGCAATTTATGATTTTCAATATTATTTGTTAACAACTACTTATGGCAGTAAGAATAAAAATAAAGATGGATTATACTATGGAAGCAAAGAGTTTGGTCTATTTATGGACCACCTAGGCTCTTCTGATTATTTATATGATTTTGATTTAGATTATTTAGGAAAACCATTAAAAGACATAGCAAAAGTAAAACATATAAAGGCTTTCCATTTATAGGTGAAAATAACGGACAATTTAATATAGGTAAAGACTTGATTTTGCAAAATATTTCAGATTATGGTGTATCGCTTGCTCATTTGTGGACTGCTATCCTTTAGATAGCATAACCCAACAGGCTGAATATATATGGCAAGAAGCTGCAAACCAATTAGGATATGCTTTTTATTTAGATATTGCAAAGCATACAATAGGAATTAAAAATGGAAAATTAAAAGTTTTTTTTACTATATACAATAAAGGTACTTCTAAAGTATATTCTGATATTTGGTTGCCACAATTAGTTATTCGTAACCAAGAAGATGAAATACAGAAAATTATTGATATAGATAATGAGCTTGATTTATGTACCATACCTTCAGTATTGAATAAAACTGCAATCAATCATCGCCTTATTGAAGGTAGTCGAGTGTTGTCGAGGCAATTGGATGGAATGAAGATTTATTTACGATTTGTTGATAAAAAACATATAAATGAAAATATGTATCTTATTAATCAAAAAGCGGACTGATAAAGGAGAATATTTATTGGGGTTTTAATAATTTATAAAATATGAAAGTACTATTAGTTGATGTTTATAACTATAATAAAGGGGGTGCTGAAACTGTTTGTTTCAATACTGGTGAAATGTTAGAAAAGGAAGGGCATGAAATAGTCTATTTTACTTTGAAATGGGATAACAACCTTCCTTCAAAGTTTGAAAGATACTTTCAGAATCCAAAGAAACTCGAAAAGGGATGTTTCGGCAGGTTATTAATTTGCGTAATTATTTTTTATTATCCGGACGCTGCACGAAAAATGGAGCAGTTAATTTTAGATGAAAGGCCCGATATAGCTCATATTCATCTGATGTGGGGACAAATATCCCCTTCTATATTTCCGGTTTTGAAAAAATATAATATTCCAGTAATATTCACAGTACATGATTATAGGCTAGTGTGTCCTGCATATAGTTTTAAGAATGGGGGAGGAAGTATGTGAGGCTTGTGCAGGTAAGCATTTTTATCGTTGTTTTACTCACAAATGTACAAAAGGAAGTCGCTTTTTGAGTTTTTTTATGGCGGCAGAAATGTATTTTAGGAATAGATTTTTTAACCCGAGTAAATGTATTGATGGCTTTTTATATGTAAGTGATTTTGCACGAAAAAAATGTGAGCAATATATGCCAGTCTTAAAGAATAAAGCTAATATTGTTTTACATAATTTTTCAGTTTCTATTGCTCCTTATGGTCGTTGTGTTGTTGGGGAAAAAATTTTTTTATTTTTAGGAAGATTGTCGGAGGAAAAGGGTATTGTTACCCTAATGAATGCGATGAAAAAAATCCAGATTGTCAGTTAAAAATAGTAGGAGCTGGTCCATTAGATAATGAGTTGAATTCTTATAAGATAGAACATCATTTAGATAATGTTGAATTTTTTAGGTTTCAAATCAGGTCAAGAATTAGTTGAATTAAAACGAAATGCTTATTTTGTTATAGTACCTTCTGAGTGGTATGAAAATAATCCAATGGCAATTATTGAGTCATATGCAGAAGGAGTTCCAGCCATTGGTGCAAGAATTGGTGGTATTCCGGAAATCATTGAAGAAGGAAAAACGGGTTATATTTTTCTCGCCTAAGAATGAAATTGAACTAGCTGAGTTGATAAAACAAGCTGCAAAGTGAACGGATGAGCAATACTTAGAAATGAGCAATAATGCTATTCAATTTGCGCATGATGATATGAGTAAAGAAAGTTATTATAAGCGTTTATTGCCCTTTTATCAACAAATTATAGATAGTTATAAATAATATTTGTTATTCTATGAAAATATGTGTAGTAGGAACAAGGGGGTTTCCTGAAACTCAAGGAGGGGTAGAGAAACATTGTGAAATTCTTTATACGACCATGGGAAAGCAGTGTCCTGTGGAAATTTTTGTATATCGTAGAAAACCTTATATCGTTTGTACTCCAAAGTATAAAAATATACATTTTGTGGATCTGCCCTCTACCCGAATAAAAGGTGTTGAGGCTGTAATACATTCTTTTCTTGCAACTTGTGCTTCAATAATAAAACGACCTGATGTAATTCACTATCATAATATCGGACCAGCAATGTTTTCTCCATTGGCTCGATTGTTTGGTGTAAAAGTTGTAATGACTTATCACAGTGCTAATTATGAGCATAAAAAATGGGGAAAAAATAGCACAATTACTTTTAAAGATAAGCGAGAAGATAGCGTTATCGTGTTCTAATGAGGTGATTTTTGTAAATAAATATCAAATGCAAAAATCTCCTCAGAAATATATATCTAAATATGTATATATCCCTAATGGAATTCCTGATACGCGTATTTTGCAATCATTGGATTTTATTCATTCACTGGGGTTAGAAAGGAAAAAAATATATTTTAGCTGTTGGGCGTATAACTCCAGAAAAGGGGTTTTGATTTGTTAATAAAAAGCTTTTGCAAAAGTCAATACTGATTATAAATTAGTTATTGCTGGTGGAGTAGAAACTGAAATAGGTTATATGGAAGAGCTAAAAGCAACTTATAAAACCAGAAAGAATAGTGTTTGCAGGATTTACTGTAGGTGATAAATTGTCTCAACTTTATTCTAATGCAGGATTGTTTGTTTTATCTTCTAGGAATGAAGGCTTTCCTATTGTGCTATTAGAGGCTATGGCTTATGGATTGGATGTCTTAGTAAGCGATATACCTGCTACCCATCTCGTAGATTTGAATAAAGATGATTATTTTGATTTGAAAGATGAAAAAAATCTTTAGTTCAAGGTATTATTAGAAAGTTAACGAATAACTCTTCAAGAGCGTACAATTTTAATTGATTTTGATTGGAAAAAATAACTCAAAAAGTATATCAAATATATCAGAGTCTCCGATAAAGTTGTAGATTCGTAAATAGGGTATATTCAATGTAAGCATCCGGTAAAAGTACACATTGTATTTTCATAAATAGAAAACTCGATATCAACTTTAATCACAAGTTAATATCGAGTTTTTTTTTTCTTCAACATAAATATTTAAACTCCAATTGTATTCGTATTAGACTTCTCCAACTTCCAAACATCAGGAAGAAGTTCATGAACATTTTTCCCGGAGTCCTTTTCCAGATAATATGGAAGTTTGGCTATGATATCATTCAGCCATTCCCTTTTGGGTTACTTTTTTTAAGCTTTACAGGTAGCTAATAGTGAGCATAGGATTGTTGTATTTTCAGCAGCCTTATGCTTATGTAATTTTAATCTATCAGCTTCATGTGCCATCTTACTTTTTTTGTAGAGACATTTACTGAATGTTTCTTTTTTTATATTCTTGAGCATGCGGAATACACGGATTTCACGGAAAAAAATAAAGAAAATCCGCGTTTTCCGTGTATTCCGTGCCTAAAAATCATCAAGCGTCTTTCTGCATCCCCTCTTTGTTTTTTAGCTATTCGCTGAAATTTACCTTTTCATAATCTTTTTTGAAATCCTCGGCAATCTGCTGCCCCATATGGACTATCGCGCTATCGACTTTATGTACCTCTGCCGGTGTGACTGCATCTTTGTAGCGCGCCTTGCCGAGCTTGAACTTCATATCGTCCAGAGTTCCGGATATATTCAGGCCCAGTTTGAACGGAATGGGGGATTTCAGGATGGAGATGTGATAGTCGAACTTCATATCCAGTCCTTGTGTGCCGCCTACCGCCGCTCTGTAACGGTCCATTGATATTTCGAACGGATAGACGGTTTACATTTCCGTCTTTGATGCCGATGTTTACGGAAATGCTGTCTATCATGTTTCTCTTCTTGTTTTTGAAGAAGAATTTTTTGGAGATTTCGGCGAAAGTCTCACCGTCCATCAGCACAAGGCTGTCTCCCTTGACATGAATGGCCGACCGCATGGTGGGGATTTTGATGTTCAGGGCGGAGTCCAGGGAAGCGGCGGCAGCCACATTGAAATCGACCGTTCCCCTCGAATGAGCGCAACATGGGGACAATCGTGTCCAGGGAAGGGGCGAAGTCTACCAGCTTCCCGATGTTGATGTTGTGCAGCCGGAAGTCGAAACCGGCAAATCCCTCTTCCGGAGATTTTGCTTGATAGACGAGGGTGGTGTTCATGTCCGAACCCATGCCTTTCATGCTGAGCTGCTTCAGGTAGACGGACTGGTTGCGGATGTCCACAGCTCCGCGGACATCGTTGAACGTGACTTTCTCGTAATAGACTTTCCTGAAATCGGTCTGCAGTTCAAAATCCAGGTTCTTGGGGATGACGAACAGCTTTACTTCGGTGGAGACCGTATCGCTTTCCGCAGCCAGCGTATCCGACGGGAGCGATATTGACCGTATCAACTGGTTGCAGTCCAACTGTTCGGACGATACGTCCAGTTTGGCGCGCAGAAGTTTGTGATGTTGCATGGCGCCGTACAGGTCGTGAATCGAACCGGTGGCGGTAATATCGGATTTGCCGATGCGCATGGTGGCATTGCGCAGGGTGATGATGCGGTTGTTTACCGTGACGGAAGTTTTCTGTACCTGTATGGGAAGCGCACATTCCGGGGTGCGGAACGCCATGCGGTGGAAACCGATGATGCCTTTGGGTGTCCACAGCGAATCGCGTACTTTTTCGGCTGTTATTCCGATGCCTGCTTTGTCCATTCCCAGGCGGGTGTCGCCCATGCGGCAGAACAGTGTGTCCACTTCCAGTGTAAGCCCTATCTGCGGATTGGCAGGGTTGTGCTCTCCGGGTTGCAGCTTGAGGCGGGCGGATGATTTTCCGCAAAAAGAGGTCGAGCGAATCCGCCAGGGATACTCTCAACTTGTTCATCTCTATCTTGCATTCCGTCTTGGCAGGGCGCAGCGTGTCTTGGGAAGGATAGGTGCTGATTGCCGCCGTAAAGCTTTCCGTGGCTGAGTTCAGGGCAGGTGAGCGGAGCGTCATATCCTTGATTTCAACACGCCCTCCGAGCCATTCGTTGCCGGCAAAGTCCAGCGTAGCGTTGCTTGTGAACTCGAAATTCTTTTGGGTATGGCGTAGCACGAGTTTGTCCGTTCTGATTTTGCCTTGAACCTTTATCCGTCCCCAATCCTGTTTCTTGAGGGTGGACAGGCGGCAACGCAGTTTCAGGTCGGCATTCATCTTTCCATCCATGCCGATGCCTTCCTGAAGAGGGAAAATCTGCGCCAGCGTATTCAGGTCGACGGTGGAGCGGGTATGAAAGGTGATGTCCGGGTCGGTGAGCAGGTTGTCCACTTTCATATCGGCCAATATGTCGGTGTCGGCGCCTTTGAACTGGAAGATTTTCAGGTTCAGGCAAGAGGGGGTATTCCGCATGAGGTCTATCCGGGCGGAAAAGTCGGCGTTTACCTTGTCTATGCCGTAAGGCAGCCCGGCGTATCTGGCGAAAGCATCTTTTATCCTGATGTCCAGCGTGGCAAGGGGCATCTTCTGCTTGCCGTACATGCCTTTCAGTGTGCCGATGAAACTTACTTCTCCTCCTGCCGATACTTCCGCCTTTTTCAGGATGCTCTCCGGAATCATGTGCAGTACGGTTTCCAGTGAGGGGTGTGCAGCCCGTATTGCAAATCGACGTCGAGCGCTTGGGCTGCGGTGTCGCGGCGCACGGTTCCTTTTACTCCCAATTTCGTACCGTTGATGTCAATCATGGCATCGTGCAGGAGCAGGGAGTGCCGGGCGGTATTCAGTTCAAGGTCGGTGCGCAGGTGGGTGGCGATGCGGTTTGCCAACAACTGCCCGTCTTGCCAGAAGAGAAGGTTCTTGTTGCGGAAATCTACCGCCAGCATGGAATGGCCTTTCTTCATATTGGCTTTCAGGGTAAGGTCTGTGTCCCATAGGTTGGCGAAAATGCGTGTGTCGCGGTCGTCCACGGTTACCGTGGCGTGCTGGATGGAAATTTGCCGGATGTCGAGCTCGCTGATGTTCATGGCGTCTCCGGCAGGTGAAGAGGCGGACTGTACCGTATCCGGAACGGTGATGTCCCAGTTGGCAATGCCGTCTTTGTTTTTATAGGCATAGATATCGGCATGTTCCAGTGCCAGGCGGTGGATGCTGATTTTCTGTTGCCGCAGGTAGTCCATGGGGTTGACCACCGCTACCGCCTTTTTTGAATGATACCAGGGTGTCGGTCCGTTGCCACAGCGTGTCGCGGATGGCTTTGGAAACCAGGGTTGTCGGTCAGTTGCACTCCGAAGCGGGGAATGTTGAGAAAAGGTAAGCTCCACGCTTTTCATGTCCAGCTTGGCGTTCAGGTTGCGGTTGGCGGCTTCCAATACTATGGGAGTCAGCTTCTCGGAAGTGAATATGAAGTTCAGGACTACGGCAATCAGTATGCCTGCAACGGCTGTGAGTGCTCCCAGTATGATACCGGACAGTTTGAGTATTTTCTTGGTTTGACTTTTCATTTTGTAATTCGTTCTGTAAATATTGGGCAAGGAGTGATTTCCTTTCCTTAATCACATGCAAAGTTATAACTGTAATTTGATAAAGCCGTAAGCCGGTATTGTTAAAAAATGATTAAATGAATTTATGAATGATTTTTCCGCTATAATGAATAATTGAGTTTTTTTTTTATGTTAAAGCATGAATAAATGCTGCTTAAATTTTATATTTGTACCGTTGGTATCCGGTTACGCTGCCTTATATATAAGGTATATCGGGATGCCTTAAGTTTAATCTAATAAATTGATGTTATGAAAAAGTACATTGCTGAAATGTTGGGAACGATGGTTCTCGTTCTTATGGGATGTGGCACGGCGGTCAGTTTGTCGTGCACATCGGCCGACCCTAATCTGGCGGCCACGGTAATAGGTACGGCGCTTGCTTTCGGATTGTCGGTGGTGGCTATGGCCTATACTATCGGTGGTGTTTCGGGCTGCCACATTAATCCGGCGATAACGCTCGGTTGCCTGCTTTCCGGCCGTATGAGCGGAAAAGGATGCCGGTATGTATATGCTGTTTCAGGTAATAGGGCCATTTTAGGTTCTGCCGTTCTTTGGGTGCTGACTTCCAATGCGGGTGTGAGCGGAACAGGCGCCAATGCCTGCCAGGAAGGAGTTTCCGTAACGGGCCGCCCTGCTGGCCGAGATTGTGTTTACATTTGTGTTTGTACTGGTGGTACTGGGCACTACCGATGCCAAGAGGGGCGCCGGTAATTTTGCCGGACTTGCCATAGGTCTCTCTTTGGTACTTGTACATTTGGCCTGCATCCGTTATACCGGTACTTCGGTTAATCCGGCTCGCAGTATAGGCCCTGCGCTCTTTCAGGGTGGAGAGGCTTTGAGCCAGTTGTGGATTTTCATTGTAGGCCCGTTTATCGGTGCGGTGCTGAGTGCCGGGGCATGGAAGATAGTTGCCGGCGGAAAGGAATGAGCCGGTGCGGCCTGAACCGGGCCGGTGATATTTGAAGAGGATATTTAAGGAGGATGTTTCCCGACTGCGGCAGAACGCAGTGCTTGGGGAACATCCTCTGTTTTTTTCTTACTCTTTCGACTGATGTACGGTGAGTTGCGGAACGGGAATCCGATACCTTCTTCATTGAATGTCTGGTAGACAATTTCGTTGATATCGTACAGTACATTCCAGTAGTCAGCGCTTTTTACCCAGACGCGCACCGTAATATCAACGCTGCTTGCACTCAGTGAACCTAAGACGATGAGGGGGGCGGGGGTGTCCAATATACGGCTGTCTGCATTGATGATGCGTTGCAGCACGGCTCTTACTCGCTTCACATCCTCGCCGTACTCTACGCCGAACACCCATTCGACACGGCGCTTGTCCTGCTTACTGTAATTAGTGACGGCATTACCACTGAGACTTCCATTAGGTACATAAATCATGCGGTTGTCAAGAGTGGAAAGTATAGTGTGAAATATCTGTATTTCCTTTATCGTGCTGACGATAGCGCTGAATCGATAAACGGTACCGCATTCAGTTCTGTAAGATTCTTTGCAAATGTATATTATTTTTTCTTTCGCTGTCTCATAGACTCGCCTTTTAACTCAATTTTATTAGCGTTGGCCACGAGACGATCCATAATGGCATCCGCCAAGGTTGGGTCTCCTATATAATCATACCATTTTGAGATAGGAAGTTGTGATGCGATGATCATTGACTTTCGTTCATATCTCTCTTCCAGGATCTGAAGCAGAGCCAACCGGGTATTGGTGTCCATCGGCTGCAGACCGAAGTCGTCCAATATAATCAGGTCATTCTTCTCCAAGGAAGTAATCATCTTAAGGAAGGTGTTGTCCAGTTTGGACAGTGTGATTTTCTCGATGAACCGGTTCATATTAAGATAGACGGTTCTGAAGCCCAAGGTGCAGGCTTGTCTGCCAATGGCGCATGCCAGGAAGGTCTTTCCACAGCCGCATTTACCTTGTATCAGCAGATTCTCATGTCTGCGTATGAAGGAACAGTCGGCCAGTGCAGCCAGCTGTTCAGTTGTAATGTTGCGTTCTGCTCCACAGGCAACATCCTCAATCATGGCACTGTAGCGGAGTTTGCTGGTTTTGAGGAACATTTCTGTTTTACGTTCCTTCCTTTCCAGTATTTCTGCCTCTACCATCTTGGCTATGGCAAAATCAAATGAGGGACGGCTTTGCACCGGAAGAGTCATCAGGGATTCCAGCGTATTCGCCATTCCTTCAGTTTCAACTCCTTGAGTTGTATGATGGTTTCTTGTGTATTCATATAAATAAGAGTTTAAATGTTGGAAAACGCTTCTGCACCCCGTACATATTCATTGGTTGGGATGGACAATATACCTTCGCAAGAGCGGTAGGCATGGCTTACGTACTTCGGTGAAGCCAATACCTTTTCTACGGCTTTTCAGTGTATACATGCCGATAACCTCTGCCTCTTCCAGGTAAAAGGCGGCATTCCGTCCTTTGCTGTGCTGGTATTCCAGATGATTCTCAGGCATGTGCGCGTCCTCTGTAGAACGTCCGGCTATGAAGCTTTTTTTATGCAGGGCTATTCGTTGGGTGTTCAGATATACTTCCACGGTTTCTGTATCCCAGACCACGGTTACTCTTTGTCCTACATAAATGTATGGGACGCTGTAAAGATGTCGTTCTTCGCCGTCCTACGGTGACATGGTAATCACCGGTTTGAGTTTCACTTCCTTGCGGTAACGGAAGCGGAAAGGGGTGATGGGGAGCGGCCCAAGACAGCCTTTGTTCTTCGGCTTCAAACACACTCCTGCGGCTTTTTTCCGGTAGTTCTGGAAGGACGGTCATTGGTATATGCTCCACAATGACTTTTCCGGTCTGTAACATAGAAACTTGTCACCAACAAAATCAATCACCATCTCATCCGGGATGAAGTGTTGTGTAAAATGGGGTTGTTGTACTGATAATCACGGATATGCTTCTTACTGCGTGTACGCATAGCCGGTAAGGCTCCTCAGCGAGATATTCCTCGTGTAGCAACTGTATGTGAGATTGGTGGCGGTGTCTGGCAAGACTTCATAGTCAGCTCTGGCGGCAACTCGTTTTTCATTCCAGAAGGTTTTTGGGGTTTGGTGGAGACTGCAGCCAGACTATGGATTTGCCCCACTCATCCGGCCTATTATTGCCGTAATCTTTGGCTTCATCGGCCAATTTCTTGTATCGGTTTAGAACTCCCCGACTATGTGCAGTTGTGCACATATTTCGAGGAGTGAAGCCGACAGCTGAAATGCTTTTAATTTTACCATTATTCAACGTTTGTTTGCCATCTTAAAAGGGTATTGATTGAT
>VOFC01003206.1_pt1 | contig 13305 bp, 22 predicted proteins | sample 5384161 | NCBI WGS metagenome assembly VOFC01 (sample SAMN12384722, study PRJNA508395) | human gut metagenome | isolation source: healthy gut B | host: Homo sapiens | reverse complement strand
TAAACGTAATCCGATTACCTGCGAAAAAGGTGTCTGGTATGGCACGCTTGTTGCGCGGTTATGCGATTGCAGACCTTAGAGGATGTTACTCTGTGGCATGAACGTGATATTTCCCATTCTTCTGTAGAACGTGTTATCCTGCCTGATGCGACTATCGCATTAGATCACATGCTGAGAAAGTTCACTAATATTATTGATAAGCTCGCTGGTATATCCTGATGCTATGATTAAAACATGAACAAGACCGGTGGTCTTATTTACAGTCAAAACCTGCTCATTGCCCTTGTTACCAAAGGAGTACTGCGTGAGGATGCCTATAAATGGGTACAACGTAATGCGATGGCACGTTGGCTGGAGGGTGCAGATTTCAAAACAAATGTAGAAAGCATCCGGATATTAAAAAATATCTTACCAATGAAGAGATTGAACATTGTTTTTGATCCCAAACCGATGTTGCGTAACGTCGATTTGATTTTTCAAGATTTTGGTTTATAAGCAAGATTGGAGTGACTGATAATGTCAGCTGTTGTAGTATTAGGTGCCCAATGGGGCGATGAAGGCAAAGGTAAAATCGTTGATTATCTCGCACAACAAGCAGATGCTGTTGTGCGTTATAGCGGTGGTTCCAATGCAGGCCATACTGTTGTTGTAAATGATGTTAATTATAAACTGCGTTTGTTGCCGTCCGGTGTTTTGTTTCGAACAAAACTAATGTACTTGGTAACGGTGTTGTTATTAACCCCGGTGTTGTTTTGGCAGAAATTGCCGGCATGAAAGAAAAAGGTATTGATTGTCATAACTTAGTTATTTCTGATCGTGCTCATGTGGTACTGCCATACCATCAACGTTTGGATGAACTGCAGGAGGATGCACTTGGCTCCCATAAAATCGGTACTACTAAAGGTGGTATCGGTCCCTGCTATATGGATAAGGTAGCTCGTGTAGGTATTCGTATCGGTGATTTGATGGAACCGGAAATCTTTGCTGAAAAGCTGAAAATCAACTTAGCTGCTAAAAATGAAATCATCACGAAAATCTATGGTGCAGAGCCCTTTTGATTATGATACTGTTCTGAAGGAATATCTAGACTATGCTGAACAACTACGTCCGTATGTAGCTGATACCGGTGTAGTTATGGATGAATTATTTGCTGCTGACAAAAAGTTCTGTTTGAAGGTGCACAAGCAACCTTCCTTGATATCGATCATGGTACTTATCCGTATGTTACCAGCTCTAATCCGACTGCAGGTAATGCTTGTACCGGTAGTGGCATCGGTCCTCGCTTCATTGACCATGTTGTCGGTGTAGTAAAAAGCTTATGCAACTCGTGTAGGTGAAGGTCCTTTCATTACGGAATTACTGGATACTGATGGTCCCGGTAATCAAATTCGTGAAACAGGTCATGAATATGGTACTGTTACCGGTCGTCCTCGTCGTTGCGGTTGGTTGGATGCTTTCATGTTGCGTTATAGCGCTCGTTTGAACAGCATGGATTATTTAGCAATTACCCGTTTGGATATTTTTAGATCATATGCCGAAAATTAAAATGTGCGTTGGCTATAATATGAACGGCGAAACTTTGAAACGCATTCCTGCAAGTTTGAATGTATTGGCTAAGGTTGAACCCGTTTATGAAGAGTTTGATGGTTGGATGACTGATATCAGCGGTATCCGTAATTATGCTGATCTGCCTGCTAATGCTAAAAAATATCTGGAACGTCTTAGCGAAGTTGCCGGTGTAGAACTGGGTATTATCTCTGTTGGCCCTAACCGTGAACAAACCATAGTTCTGAAAGACTTATTATAAAAAATAAGCGGATATACGACCTCGTCAGATAGCGTTCAACTGTTGGCGAGGTCTATTTGTTTGCTTGAAATATAATGGATAATCAATTTACTCTTGCAGTGAAGGGGGGCTTTACTGTATAATTAGAGTGATTGTTTAGGTAGTTTTTACAAATACAATATAGAGTGTATTATTTATAGCTCAATATAGTGGAGGCATTTTTATGGAAAGAAGAGTAGGTACTGTTTCTAGAGGCATTCGTTGCCCCATCATCCGTCAAGGAGATGATTTGGCTAATATTGTTGTGACTAGCGTGTTAGACGCTTGCCAAAGCGAAGGTTTTGAACTGCGGGATAAGGATGTTATCTCTGTAACAGAATCTATTGTAGCTCGTTCTCAAGGCAACTATGCTACTGTTCAAGATATTGCTGACGATGTACGTGCGAAATTAGGCGGCAGAAACTATCGGTGTTATTTTCCCGATTCTTTCTCGTAACCGTTTTGCTATTTGTTTGAAAGGCATCGCTATGGGTGCTAAAAAAAGTAGTTCTGATGTTAAGCTATCCTAGTGATGAAGTAGGTAACGCTCTGTTGACCTATGATCAATTAGATGAAGCAGACATCAATCCCTACAGCGACGTACTGACTTTAGAAAAAATACCGTGAATTGTTCGGCGAAAACAAGCATGAATTTACCGGTGTTGATTATGTACAATATTATGCAGACATCATCACCGCAGCAGGTGCAGAAGTTGAAGTTATTTTTTCGCAAATCAACCGAAAACTATTCTGAACTACACCGATAAAGTTTTAAACTGTGATATTCATACCCGTGTAAGAACCAAACGTCTGCTGAAAGCGCAAAGGGTGCTAAGGTTGTTTGTGGTTTAGATGATATTCTGACTGCTTCCGTTAACGGTAAAGCGGCTTCAATGCTAAATATGGCCTGTTGTTCTAATAAATCCACCGAAGACCAAATCAAATTGTTCCCGCGTGAATGCCAATGGTTAGTTGAAGATATTCAAAAGAGCATCTTAGAAAAACCGGAAAACATGTAGAAGTTATGGTTTATGGCGACGGTGCTTTCAAAGATCCTCAAGGCAAAATCTGGAATTAGCTGACCCTGTAGTTTCTCCTGCATTTACCGCAGGCTTGGTTGGTACTCCAACGAATTGAAATTGAAATATCTGGCAGATAACGATTTCAAAAATCTCAATGGTGCGCAACTGCGTGATGCTATTGCAGATGCAATTCAACACAAGGAAGGCGACTTAGTAGGCAATATGGCTTCCCAAGGTACTACTCCGCGTCAATTGACTGACTTGATTGGTTCTTTGTGCGATTTGACCAGTGGTAGTGGCGATAAAAGGTACTCCTGTTGTTCTGGTTCAAGGTTATTTCGATAATTTCACCGATTGATAAACTTTTTTAAAAACTATTGACAAAATGGTTTAGAAAAAGTATAATATTAATGTTGCTAATCAAGTAACAGATGATTCACTAGCTCAGTTGGTAGAGCACCTGACTTTTAATCAGGGTGTCCTGAGTTCGAGTCTCGGGTGGATCACTTGTAAATTCACCGTCCATATTTTATATGGACGGTTTTTTATTGCCTAAAATTGACAGTGAACAGACTGTGGTTTAAGATATTATAGTAAGTAAAATAATATAAATGAGGTGGACTTATGAAAATTGTTTGCATGGAACCATTAGGTGTTTCCGCAGAAAAAATTGCTACATTAAGCGGCTCCTTTACGTCTTTGCAGGACATGAATTTGTTTATTATGATAAAAAAGTCGCGTATCAAGATACTTTATTAGAACGTGTAAAGGATGCAGAGATTTTAATTTTGGCTAACCAGCCTCTTAGTGCTGAAATTATTAATGCCTGTGATAAATTAAAAATGATTGATATTGCCTTTACTGGTGTTGACCATGTTGCTATGGATGCAGCACGTGCACGTAATTTGGTTGTCTGCAATGCAGCAGGCTATTCTACTAATGCTGTAGCAGAGCTGACCTTTGGCTTGGCTATTTCTGCCATTCGTAATATTCCTGCCTGCAATACTCGTTGTCATATCGGTTCTACTAAGGATGGCTTGGTAGGATTCAATTATTTGGTAAAACTTTTGGTATTATAGGTACAGGTGCTATTGGTTGCCGTGTAGCTAAAATTGTCTGCGCCTTTGGGTGCAAGGTAATTGCTTATAGCCGTACTGTTAAACCAGAATTAGAGGCAGATGGCGTAAAAATTCGTCAGCCTGGATGAATTACTGAGAACTGCTGATTTTATTTCTCTACATGTGCCTCTGACTGCAGAAACAGATAAAATGATTAATGCTTTGCAAGCATTGCTAAAATGAAAGATGGTGCTGTATTAATTAACTGTGCTCGTGGTGGTGTTGTGGATAGTATAGCTTTAGCGGATGCCTTAAACAGCGGTAAGCTGGCTGCTGCAGGTATTGATGTTTTTGAAAATGAACCTCCGCTAGCTGTAAATCATCCGTTATTGACGGCTAAAAATACTGTTACTACTCCGCATGTAGCTTTTGCTAGCAAGGAAGCTTTGGAAGCTCGTGCTGATATATTGTGTTTGCAAATATCGAGGCTTTTTAGCTAATAAACCTCAAAATATTGTTAAATAATTTTCTAATAATTCCTATGATTTTTTCCATTAATCCACAAAAAGTTATGCACAATGTGGATAACTTTTACACAAATCTGTGGATAAGTAAATGATTTCTTGGGATAAATAGGCCTAGTTTTGCACAGTTTGGTGAAAAAGTTGTGCAAATCTCAAAATCATCTGCATTCGCAGATGATTTTTTTGCTAAACTGTAGAGATAATGTTATAATAAAAAACTATACAATCTTTATTTTACGAAGGAAGTGTTTTCATGCATCATAAGAATGTATATCAACTTGTAGTGGCCAGTGTTTTATGTGCTATCGGTCTGCTTGTACCGTTAGTAATGCCTAAAATTATTTTAGGCCCTATGTCCTTTACTTTAGGTGCTCATGTAGCTATTTTCTTAGCGATGTTTATTTCTCCTAAGGTAGCTACTGCTGTCTGCTTAGGAACTACTTTGGGCTTTTTCATGACCACTCCGTTCATTATTGCCCTGCGTGCCGATCACATCTGGTATTTTGCTTTTTAATTGGTGCATTTCTGTTAAAACGTATGCCGGAGCTTTTAGACAAGCCTGTAAGTGCTATTGGCTTTAATCTAGGCATTGGTGTCATTCATGCTTTAGGTGAAGTTGCTGTTGTAACTCCGTTCTTTATTTCTGGTTCTATGTTCAGCAATAAGAAGTTGCACACTTTTAAAAAATCAAGCTGCATAAATCTTATCAAGCTCATTCTCGAATAGATCATCAGGTGATTTGTATCCGAGTATTTTCCTGGGTAACAAATTACACCGATCTGCAGTCAACAGAATATCATCAGAAGTATATTTGCCTATTCTCTTTCCTTTAGGAATAAATCTTCTTAAAAGACCATTGTGACGTTCGTTAGAACCTCTTTCCCATGAACTGTAAGGGTGGGCAAAGTATACTTTTGTCTTTGTGTTATCTTCAAGCTTTGCGAGTTCAGCAAATTCACTACCGTTATCACTTGTTATAGTTTTGAATATCTGGCTAAACTTATCGCCATAGTAATTTTTCAAGTATTCCATAGCTTTACTAACGGAAGATGTTGTTTTTCCTTCGATTTTAATGGCTATGTACTTGCGTGTAAGACGTTCTACAAGAGTTAATATAACGTTATCACTCTTGCTTTTACTGCCTACAACAGTATCTATCTCCCAATGTCCAAACTCGCTACGACCAGTTATTTCTGTCGGTCTTTCGTCAATACTGCGACCTAGATGTTTTAGGCATTCCTTAACGTTATGACGGCGTTTGCGTCTACGAACTTTTAGCGGTAGGTCGATGTTACGCAGTGCAAGAAGCATAGAGTCAACATAGTTGTACAGTGTTTTTACGCACACCATCTCAGAATCTACATACAGCTTGTGTGTTTTTGCATAACCGTAACAGGCGTCCAAGGACCACCCTTTTTCAAGAACCATTTCAACAACCCAGGAGACAAACTTACTGGACAAAAATCTTCTAGATTTCCTAATACTGTTAGCATGGCTTTGTTCGTATGCATTTTGTGCACGTCTAGCTCCATATCTACCGGTATTATGATGAGCACCACGCTTCAATTCATTACGGATAGTATTGGGAGCGCAATTAAAATGTCTAGCCAACTGGAGGAGAGAATAACGTACAGATTTATTGGATAATATCCCCTGTAATTCTCTGCGGTCACCGTAAGAAAAATGTTTACCTTTTGTGTGTTTTGTGGTATCTTGAGTATAGTCCATTGTGATTGCCTCCTTGTAAGTTTTGTTTCGCAGCTTAATTTTAACATGAAGAGGTCACAATGGACTATTTTTATTCTGTTTTCAAGGTGTGCAATTTCATTTTACAATGAACCAATTTCTTTTACTTTCCAGCTACCATCCTCAATTTTAGCCATTTTTTGATGTTTAAATCGAAATCTTTGATTAATTTTTTGCTGTGAACTGTAACAGCGACAATTGCTGTATTATCTTCTTGACTAAGTGTTTGGATATTTACTAAATTAAGATTTTCAAAATCAGTTTTTTCTTTTAAGTCTTCTGCCATTTGTTTTTTGATAGCGGTTAGTATTTTGGATTTCCTGCGTTGTTTCATCTGGTTTTTCTTGAATTTTAGCTAAAGTTTCAGCTTTCAAAATGGAAACAATACCAGGTTTCATCGCCTGCATAATGGCTAAAAGCAAAAGGGTTACGCATGATATTATCACCAGTGATGCGTTCATGGGCAATTAAAGTATCATCAAAGGCTTTAGAATAAACAGTATCTAAATCTACATGTTTTTCAAATGTTTGGACATCATGTTTTTTTTAATATAGATTCACGAACTAAGTTTAAAAAGTAGGCTGGTGTTTTAATCCAGTAGCAGAAATAAAATGCTAAAGCACATACAATAGTTATGACAACACCGATACCGATTTTTTTTAGATAAATTGGTCATGTTGAATTCCTCCATTATCATTTTATATTCAAATAATTGTTTACTCATCATTAAATAAGTATTTGTGTTGTTAGGAGTATGAAAAACAAATTTATTGCTTAGTTTTTTATGGTTAATTAACGCCAAATTTCTTTTTTTACGTTGGGGTAAATTTCTTCTAGGACATTACTTCCTCGTAGTAATAATTCCATAATCTCATCGGTACTGTTATTTTCTTTGACTATAGCGTCAACTTGCATAATTAATTCTTTGTCATCATCTACAGTAAATTTAAAGAAACGATAGTTGTCATTTAATCCATTAATGAGTTGATAAATATTGATATTTACTTCTTGAAATTTAATACCGGTCATGAAAAATAATTTAGCAAAACCGTTATTAATATCTACGGCAATATTATAAGAAAAATTGTATTTTTTCGCGACCGTAAATCAAGTTGCATAAATCTTATCAAGCTCATTCTCGAATAGATCATCAGGTGATTTGTATCCGAGTATTTTCCCTGGGTAACAAATTACACCAATCTGCTGTCAACAGAATATCATCAGAAGTATATTTGCCTATTCTCTTTCCTTTAGGAATAAATCTTCTTAAAAGACCATTGTGACGTTCGTTAGAACCTCTTTCCCATGAACTGTAAGGGTGGGCAAAGTATACTTTTTGTCTTTGTGTTATCTTCAAGCTTTGCGAGTTCAGCAAATTCACTACCGTTATCACTTGTTATAGTTTTGAATATCTGGCTAAACTTATCGCCATAGTAATTTTTCAAGTATTCCATAGCTTTACTAACGGAAGATGTTGTTTTTCCTTCGATTTTAATGGCTATGTACTTGCGTGTAAGACGTTCTACAAGAGTTAATATAACGTTATCACTCTTGCTTTTACTGCCTATAACAGTATCTATCTCCCAATGTCCAAACTCGCTACGACCAGTTATTTCTGTCGGTCTTTCGTCAATACTGCGACCTAGATGTTTTAGGCATTCCTTAACGTTATGACGGCGTTTGCGTCTACGAACTTTTTAGCGGTAGGTCGATGTTACGCAGTGCAAGAAGCATAGAGTCAACATAGTTGTACAGTGTTTTACGCACACCATCTCAGAATCTACATACAGCTTGTGTGTTTTTGCATAACCGTAACAGGCGTCCAAGGACCACCCTTTTTCAAGAACCATTTCAACAACCCAGGAGACAAACTTACTGGACAAAAAATCTTCTAGATTTCCTAATACTGTTAGCATGGCTTTGTTCGTATGCATTTTGTGCACGTCTAGCTCCATATCTACCGGTATTATGATGAGCACCACGCTTCAATTCATTACGGATAGTATTGGGAGCGCAATTAAAATGTCTAGCCAACTGGCGGAGAGAATAACGTACAGATTTATTGGATAATATCCCCTGTAATTCTCTGCGGTCACCATAAGAAAAATGTTTACCTTTTATGTGTTTTGTGGTAATAGTAAAGAAAATTTTTTTTGTTATAATAGTGAAATGTTACATATCCTGTGCAATTAATTGTTGAATAAGGTCGTTGTTCATATCTTCTTCGCTATAAATAGGTACATTGAACTGACGCAAGCGGGCTGATGTAACACCTTCGCCGGGAATTTTAATACCGCTGAAAGTACCGTCATAGATTTTGCTACTGCCGGGACGGACTGCTTTTGCTTAAGAATAATAGCAGTAATTTTATGAATATTAAAAAGCTGTGCACATTTTTCGGCACCTAATTTAAAGTTTTCTGTAACGTCTTTTTCTTGGTTGTTAATAACACGTGCTTGGCCCTGCCAAACATCTTGGCCACTGCCACCACGTATTTCAGCAGGAGGACGGGGTGTAGGCAGTTCACCTGCACATTCAGGACAGAAGGGCAGAAAATGTCCGCAATCCATATATTGCATAAGGATGGAACAGGGATTACCGTCACCTTTATAACGTACTTGATGATTTAATAAACAGGCACTTACTAAAATCATGCTTTTCTCTCCTTTGATTCCAATCAATTAAATCCTTAATTACTTCAGACGCGATAATGAGTCCGGCTACAGAAGGAGTAAAGGCGTTGCTTGCAGGCAGTGAGCGGCGTATACCGGGGTCCTCTTGAGCACCGCTGTATTAGCTAAGGGTTTTAAGGGTTCTTCTTTGAATAGACAACTTTTAATTTTTTTTACACCACGTTTTTTCATGGCTTGACGCATAACACGTGCCAAAGGGTCAACGGATGTTTTATAAATATCAGCAACTTCGAACATTGATGGATTTACCTTATTTCCTGCACCCATGCTTGCTGATAACAGGTGTATGTACTTCTTTGGCTGCCATAATAATAGCAATTTTTGCCAACCGTATCAACGGCGTCAACAACATAATCATATTGTGTAAAATCAAATTGTTCTTGATTTTCAGGTAGGAAAAAACATTGATGAATATTTACTACAGCATCAGGATTAATGCTGTAAATACGTTCAGCCATAACTTGTACTTTAGGCTTGCCGATAGTTTCTGTTGTAGCAATAATCTGACGGTTCAAATTGGTTATAGCTACATCGTCATCGTCGATAAGATCGAAAGTGCCGATTCCGCCGCGTGCCAATGCTTCAACGGTATAAAGTATAGACACCGCCGATGCCGAAGATAGCGACGTGAGCATCATGTAATTTTTTGCATAGCTTCACTACCGAAAAAGCAGTTCGGTACGGAAAATTGATTAAAGCATATGGAAACTCCTTTTATTCTGCAGAGATTATTTGTAACAGTAATATCATCTTTAAGATTTTCCGGCTTTTTCTCGGAAGTTACTGTTACTGTATACCGGTGATATTAGTGATTTTTCCAGGAAGGGTGCCGGCAGGGAATCAGCTTTTAATTCTACCTTTTGGTTTACTTTTAATTCTTTGGCCATATTGCTATTAACATTAAAGGTTACGGTACAGGTATCTGTAGCCAAAACTTCTGAGTATTAATTGACCCTTTTGTTGCTATATCATTAATTTTAGCATTGATGGCAGTAATAATACCGGTGCAGGGACTTGTAGCTTCGTTGGCCTGTTGTTTTTAAAAAGTGCTGCCTGATGTTGTGTACGCAATTGCTCGATACGTTTTTTCTGTTCATCAAGGCTTTGGGGAGAGGCTGGCTGCATTTGAGTTCCTGCTTGTGCAAAGCAGTATGCAGACGGATACTGGCTTCTTGCGACTCTCTTTGGGCAGCCTGTGCTTGGTTACGGGAAACGGCACCTTGGGCCAGCAGATTATTCATTTTAGAAGCTTTTTGCTGTGCAGCATAAAAAATCAGCTTGAGCAGCACTAATATCTACCGCTGGTGTTGGCAGTGCTGTGCCTTCTTTGCAGACGTTTCATTTCTGCTTCTGCTAAAGCTAGTTGTGTAGCAGTATCTTTACAGCTTGATCAAGGTTATCGTCAGCAATAGCAAATAAAGGTTGCCCCTTACTGATTCGTTCACCTTTTTCGCTGATTAATCTAGAATTTTACCTGTGGCAGGAGCTTTTATCTTATATGTGGAATAGCAATTTTACCTTCGCCTAATGTCTTTCCAGTGGAGCTTGAAGTGCTTTGCAACCACTGATAATTGTCGTTAGCAGTAGCAGTAAAATACTTAAAGTTTTTTGTCAAATGCATTTTTCTTACCTCGTTCTATTTCATATGTTTGAAAAACATTTATATCATTATAACGCAAATTTTGTTTAATTTCTTGAAGAATATATGACAAAGTGTCTTTTTATAAAAATACTTGTCTTTTTATAAGGACGGAAAACTTTATTTTTACAATAGTTTTACAATATTACACTTTTTCACAAAATGTATGTATAAAAAGTAACAAAAGTTTTCAGTTAGACGTTACAAATTATGAAAAATTTAGTATAATATAGTAAAGTGTACTATATTTTACATTTCAAGAGATCTCTTTACTGGTACCTATGTTTTGTTTTTTATTTTAATTTAATTTTTTATTTTTAAGTGAGGTAAAATTATGTTTTTTGATTCTTATGATACACCAGTATTCAGACCTCAAGCGAGGCTCAAAGTTTTATTTTAGTGTAACAAGAGGTTGTGCTCATAATAAATGTACTTATTGCAACATGTATCGTGGAGTTCCGTTTCAGATATTAAAAAGATGAGGAAATCTCCGTCAAATTGCTTTAGCAGTGCATTTTGGTAAAATAGTGTTCGTCGTGTATTTTTATGCGGATGGGGATGCTTTAGTATTACCGACTGCAAAGTTGCTGAAAATATTACAAGCATTGCGCGAGCAGTTTCCTAAATTACAACGTGTGGCTAGCTATGCGGCACCTAAAGATATTTTACGTAAAAGTGAAGAAGAATTAAGACAGTTACGCGGAGCTGGTTTGCAGTTGTTATACTATGGTATGGAAACCGGTGATGATGCAACTTTAAAGGCAGTGAAAAAAGGCGTTACTGCAGAAGAAGCAATAGAAGCAGGTCGTCGTGTTACTGCTAGCGGTATGAAAATTATCCTTGATGGTTATTTTAGGCTTAGCAGGTGTAGAGGGTAGCGCTCGTCATGCTTTAGCTACAGCAAAGGCTATCAATATTATTAAAACCGACGCATTTTGAGTGCGTTGTGTCTGATGTTATATAGAGGCAGCGAACTGAAGGAAACAACAGTTTGAAGAGGGCGAATTTTAATCCGCTTTCCCCAGCAGGATTGATGCAGGAGCTCATTTAATGTTAAACAATATAGAGTTCTTAGCCAGAGCATTACTGCTTATTCCGCAGTAATCATGTTTCAAATTATGTGCAGCTGGCAGGAACTTTACCTAAGGATAAGGAACGTTTGCTACAGCAGGTAGAAACTAGCGTCCGTCATTTAAGTAAGCTTAAATCTTGGGACGTTTATAATAATACGGGTATTGAAAAAATAAAGAATAAGTTGTGTGATTGATGATGAAAAAAAGAAGATTACTGCCTTATTAACCTTGATGACACTTTTGTGTTGGTTTGCCTATGGCAGCGAAGAAAGAAAAAAAGACAAATGCACCGAAAAATAAATCTAAGGTCAGCATACAGCAGAGTAATTGGCGCTTGAAGGTGGCACAACAGAAGTTGTTCTTGCTGGGATTTAGTAAAAGAACGTCCTAGTGGTAAAATGACGGCTTCGACTACGGATGCTTTGAAGCATTTTCAGAAAAAGCATAATCTTAAAGCTCATGGTAGGTTAGATGACGTAACTTATAATAAATTGAATTGGGAGGCCTTTGCTAAAGAAGGTATTACTGATGTAAAAAGGTAAAGACGTTGTCAAGCGTGCCGCTAAATATAAAGGTGTACACCATATAAATTCGGCGGTGTTACACCTAAAGGTTTTGATTGCTCCGGTTATGTGCAGTATGTTTTCAAGAACTGCCACGCAACATTACCCGCGGGCTGCTGATGAACAAGTTTTAAAGGGTGTTTTGTTACTAAAAAACAATATACGTCCAGGTGATTTGGTATTCTTTACTACTTATCTTTGCGGGGAGCTTCGCATGTAGGTATCTATGCCGGAGAGGGTAAATTCTGGCATGTATCCAGCTCTAAAGGAACAATGTTATCATCTATGAACGATGAGTATTGGAAACCACGTTATTATGGTGCTCGTCGCGTCTTAGTTGCTAATGGTGAAATCTAAAGGATAAATATGGCTTGTCAAAAAGCCGGGGAGGGTTTTCGTTATGATTCGAGAAAGACGTAATAAAAGAAAAATTAGCTTCTTATTACAATAAATTTATGGAAGAGGGTATTATTGACCCGAATGTGCATCCGTGGGTTGCTGAAAGCTGGCAGCGCTGTCGTGCTATGAATCTGCCACACGAAACTATGCCGAAAATCAATAAATTAAGTCGCGAAGAAATTGCAGAACATCAAAAACTCATGAGTTTATTGTTAAATATGTTGATGGCTTATACGAACAAAGAAGCAGCATTTTAATATCCACAATTTGAGTATGCTGTTAATTGATGAAGCGGCTATGTTATTAAAAACTATGCTATGCCTTTCTTCCAACGAATTATTAAAGATATTCAAAGGTATGCGAGTTTTTGGAAGAGGATGTAGGTACTTCCAGCATCAGCGTAGCACGTGAACATAATGTACCGTTCTTAATGTTCGGACCGGAAATGTGGATTAAAGACAGCCATTCCGGTGATGCTTGCAGTGCTCCTGTATGTGTTAACGGTAAAATTCGCTATATTATTTCTTTCTTTTTCTCTGGATCAAAACGATTTACCCTATGATTTATTACTGAGCTTACTCCTGACCATGAAATATTCCATTGAACAGCATTTGGCAATGTTAGAATCTTGGACTATCAACCATCATGATGGAACAGCTGCCTGTTACTGTTTACTGGCTGGGCAAGGATGGAGGGTTAAATATTGCAATGAAAATGGCCGTAAGCGCTTAGATGGTCATGAACGTTTGGAAGATATTTTCT
>VOFC01004995.1_pt1 | contig 13311 bp, 26 predicted proteins | sample 5384161 | NCBI WGS metagenome assembly VOFC01 (sample SAMN12384722, study PRJNA508395) | human gut metagenome | isolation source: healthy gut B | host: Homo sapiens | reverse complement strand
TTCAACATTTCCGAAACCGGCTGTTTCAGGTCGTCATTGTACTGCCACATCTCCGGGTCACGGGAATTGCGGCGCACCCCGGTGTCGCTTACGTCAAAGACGTAGTGCAGCCGGAGGGAAGCCGCTGGATTCGTCCAGCAGAGCGATGCCCTTGGCACCTCGGCGCACATAGCGGTTCATCCGATTGTTCCAGATGTCAAAGTCGGCGCAGGCGGTAGCATCCGGGCGCTGGGCGTAGATCATCAGCTGGTCTGCAAATGGGTACTTGTATAGCCGGGATGCGGTGGTCAGATAGTCCGTCCAGCTTTCCCAATACCGGGTCAAGCCGTTCGCCGTGCGTTGGGCAAGGGCGAGATATTCTTCGGTTTTGCTTGGCATAGCGTTCCTCCCTTCAATCTCGTTGTAAACAAAAAAGCGAGCAGCCTTTTCAGGTCACTCGCTTATGGAATCTATGGTAGTTTATAGCATGAATGGAAGCATTCTATCAAGCCCACTTTTGCGGGTTATGAAAAAATTTCGGAACAATGCCCTATGACATTATCCCAGTTGACAACCATCGACAAACTGGGAATTATTTAATTCTCTGTGTGCCTAATTGTAATTGTTCAACTGTTATTTTGGCTTTATTGTCATCTTCCTTTTGGAGATTTTCTATTTCCGAACTCCGAATAGTCAAAATGAGTTCGTCCCCAACTCCTGTAAATCATCAAGAGTTATATCTACAACATCTTGTGTTTCATAATTACAATAAATCATAGGAATTTTGGAACAATCAATAAGGCAATCATACCCTAAAACACCTTTTCCTACGGCGGACAAAAACCGCATATCCGAGCTGTTTAAGTCTGCATACCGGTACACAACTACTTCTCCTGTCTGTCTTAACGAACCTTCTCAGCATCCCACTCCATTACAGATCCGGTCGCTGCATCAATCGTGAATTCATATTCCGTTCCACCGTAGATGATCTTTCCTTCATATTCCGGACGTCCATCATCATAATCAAGCTTCCACTCGTAGATATCTTTGTCCGTTGCACCGCTTACACGGTCAAGGGCTGTTTTCTTTGCAGCTGCTTCACTGACCGTAACGTTACTGCTATCTGCTCCCGCTGTTTTTCCTTCATATCCGGAGCTGATGATTTCTCCGGTATCTACCGCAATCTCATAGTCATACTTTGCACCGCCTGCATACCATTCAATGTCATATACCTGGCGTCCGTCTTCATAGTCAAGCTTTGATTTGGTAATCGTTGCATCCGCTGCTTTCACTCCGGCATGCTCCAGTGCAATCTTCTGTGCTGCTGCTTCATCCACAGTTCCGATACCTGTTACGGTCTGTGCCGTAGCAGGGGCAGCGGGGTCTGTCGTCTCCGTCTGCATCCCGGAAGCCTGTACATTCTGTTCCTGGCTGCTCATTTCCATGACAGCTCCTGTCTCGGCATTGACTGTGTAGGCATAAGCATACTCCCCAGAAGTAAACTCCACCTTATAGCATGCCACTCCCGCCACCCCACTCAAGGTCGTGGCTGAAATGTCTGCATCTGCCGCTTCAATATCAGCTGCTTTTAATGCCGCTTCCTGCGCTTCTTCCATACGGATCATCTGTGTCTGCTCCTTCGTCTGCTTCTGGCTGCTTTGCTGCGGAATACTGGCTGCCGCATTATATCTGTATCCGGTCAGGGTCATTGCAAGTGCAAATGCCGCTCCGGTAAAAATCCATTTCTTTCTCATACTCTTTCTTATCCTTCCTATCAGATTGGAATGCGGGATGTTTTCGAGGATCTTTACGCTTTCCTGTTGGATGACCTTGCGGTCATCGTCCGAAAGTTCAAACAGATACCAGTTCCGGGCGGCAGGAATGGCGTTGATGGTGTCCTCATCATCCGGGCAAAGCCGGAGCAGAAGGTCTATCTCCAAAGACTGCGAAAAATATTCTTCCAGTTGGGTGCGCTTACTCATCCCATCCGATTCTTCGGAATAGAAGAGATTAGTCTCACTCATTTCAGTATCATTCTCTTTAGTCTTATTACATCGTGATTTTGAAGGGTCTTGACTTGCGTTTTTGAAGCCTCCAGAATCGTGAAAATCACGATTCTGGAATATTGATTTTGACGATTCTGCCTAAAAGTTCTTCACATATACCAAACTTGGCTTTCCCAGACCTCTGCGTTTTCGTTCAATCAGACCAAACTTTTCGAGTTCCCGGAGCAGCTTGGTCGCTTTGTTGTCTGCGCAACACAACGCCCTCTTGACATCCTCTATCGTTAAGATAATGAACACCCGGTTCTGCTCGTCCAGCCAGCCGTTTTTCACGGACAGGCTCATGCGGTCCAGCAGGATACCGTACAGGGTCTTGGCATCGGTTGACAGGCGCTGAAACCGTGGCTCCTGAAACAGAGCCTTTGGAATGCGGTAGAAGGAGAACAGCTCTCCGGCTTGTCCGTAGAAGTAGTCAAGTGTCATGTGGCTTTTTCAACGTTTTACTCCAGCTTGTGTTCAAAAAATCGACCGCCTTTCATTTGAAAATAAAAAGCGCACTCTTTTCTTATTGAAAAGTGGTGCGCTATGTAATATAATGGTTGTATAATTTAGCTATCCAAAAGATAGTCGATGAGATATTCTTTCGGAATCATGAAAGATCGTCCGACTTTCAGGCAGCGAATTCTATGTTGATGGATTCTTCTGATGATGGCAGTCTGGCTTTTGAAACCGAGTAAAGTTGTTGCTTCTTCGACAGACAGCACATCAGGATAGTTCACAAATAATTTTTTATAATACTCTTTTGCTTGATTTTGATTCATTATCCTTGACTTTCCTTTCGTTTTGTGCCTAAGCAGAGGAGCGTTTTGCCCTGCATCCCTCCTGAACATCCCTCCAATTTCCATTTGGGCGGTCCAAACCGAAAAAACAGAGTAGGGGGAAAACGCATCGAAAAATCGTGGATATTCCAAATTATTGTTCGTTGAGGCGTGAATTTTGCCTTTGCACAGTGGGAACCAGATATCACTAGATATCACTGGATGACACCAGATGGAAGATGAGGACAAAAACTCAAAATCCCTTTGTGCTAATAACACGTGTGGGTTCGACCCCCACCACCGGCATAGAGAAAACGGGTCAGGAAGCATCGCTTTCTGGCCCGTTTGTTTTTACTGGAAGCAAAGCTCCTCCGCCGTGCTTTTGGCCATGTGAAATGGGACTCTCATCAAGAGCGCTTTCCGGCAGGAAAAGCCATTTTATCGCAAGGCAAGAATTATAGCAGTTTGCGTTTTTAATGCACAAGCAACATCCGCAAACTGCATATCGCAAAGATGCCGTTTTGATAGGCACTATTTTTTGAAAATTGCGATAGTACAGCAGGAAAACAGCATATTTGTGATATGCGATTCAACGCTGGTGCAGAAAAAGTTGAACTGCGATAATGAGTGTTTAAGACTTGGTCGATTTTTGTTCACAAACTTCTGGTATCCTGTAGACAGAACGAAACGAGAAAGAGGAAACTTCATGAACGCCGAACTCACTTTCCTGAACGCTCTGCAAGCCCTGCACACACCTGCGCTGGACGGAGTCATGCGCTTTTTCACCCATCTGGGCGACTCCGGTTTTGTCTGGCTGGCGCTGACCGCTCTGCTGTTGGCCTTTCGTGGGACGCGGCGGGCGGGCTGGGTGTTGGCGGCGGCACTTGCTCTTCGACGCCGTCCTCTGCAATATCCTTCTCAAGCCGCTGGCAGGCCGCATCCGCCCCTGCGACGTCCTCACGGAGGTGGAGCTTCTTATCCCCCGCCCGGAGGATTTCTCCTTCCCATCGGGGCACACGGCGGCATCCTTCGCGTCGGTGACGGCTCTCTGGCTGGCAGGGAAAAAGCGGTGGGCAATGGCAGCGCTGCCGCTGGCAGTGCTGATCGCGTTCTCCCGGATGTACCTCTGCGTCCACTTTCCGACGGATATTCTGGGCGGCGCGGTGCTGGGCACTGCCTGCGGCTGGCTGGGTGCGTGGGCCATCAAAAAGCTGGAAGAAAATAAAATGGTGCGCCCCCGCTGAGCGCACCGTAGATGGAAGAGGAGCAGTTCAGCTCCTGAGCCTGACAAATCAGCCCAAAAGGCAAGTTTGACATTCGACCTGTTCATGTTCGACCGAATTGAACGGGATGATGAAACAGCCGTTTGCTGTAAAATGGTTTGTGCGAAACGGCATCCGGGTTGGAAAATGGGGTAAAGTTCACAAAATTACGTTCAACTTCGACCTTACGCCGTACATTGAGGGGGGATGATGCAGCTGTCTGCTGAACAAAACATTCCTTTTTGAAAATGATGTAAAAGTCAAAAATAGGGGGTGTATAGGAACTGCCTGCAAAGCCTGACGTCCCTGACGACGTATGATTATTATACCAGCCAAAACCCGAGTTGTCAATAACTTTTTTCATTTTTTGTGAGCGACGCTGCGGCGGGTGCTGCGCTTATAGTAGAACAGATACTGCTGCACGATGCCGGCCTGCTGGCCGTAGGCGGGGAAGGGGTCGCGCCCGCCAAATTCCTCGTCGATGAGACGCTGGATCCAAACATCAATGGGAGCCATCGCGGTACGGCCATAGCCAAAGAGGCAGACGCAGTTTGCTACCTTTTTTGCCGACGCCGTCCAGCTCGAGGAGGCGGGAAAAGAGAGCGTCGTCGGGCAGCGCCGCCAGAGCACCGAGGTCGAGTGTGCCGCTGGAAGCCTGAGCGGCAGCGTTCTGGATGTAACGGGTGCGGTAGCCCAGACCACAGCCCATCAGCTGCGCCCCAGAGAGGCCGCAGAGCTGCTGCGGGGTGGGGAAGAGGAAAACTTCATCGCCTTCGGCACTGAGCGGTTCGCCGCAGCACCGGGCAAGGCGTTCTACGGCGGTGCGGATGGCCGGAATGCTCTTGCGCTGGGAGATGAGAAAGGTGATGAGCATTTCCCATGGATCCTGATGCAGGACTCGGATGCCCTGCCCGAAATCGAGCGATTTGTCCAGATAGCTGCTCTGTCCCGCCAAGCTGCACCGCAGCGCGGCATAGTTCCGGCCCAAATCAAAGTAGTTGGCCCAGCACGCCCAATCTGAGCCATACCATGCAGCGTCGTATTGCCCAGCGCCCAGCGGAGTCAGATAAAGGAGCGCGCCGCCGGAAAGAAAACGGTAGCGCCCGTCGGCCAGTTTCTGCGGCCGGAAGCACTGGCCGCTTTCGATGATCTTGTCGAGGTCAAAGTCGTCCTGGATGGTGACGAGCTGATGGGTAAGGGGAACGGTATGCATGGAAAACTCCTTTTTGGAAAAATTGTGGCGATGCCCGATTCGAGGTGGAAACTGATTTCTATCCGTACCCTTTGCGGGGAGGGCAACCTTGATGCTGAAAAAGACCGGCGTGGGTGTGACCATTTCTATCTACGCCCTCGGTGAAGAGGACGACTTGGTTACGCCTTTGAGAACCGCGATATGATTATTATGTTATTCTATCCACACCCCTCAAATAGGAGCGACTTCAAGTTGAAGAATGCACCGGGGGAACACAAATTGATTTTAACCAACGTCTTTAAGAGACGGAATTGTAGGTCAAAAATACTCGGTTCCTTAGAGAGCGCATGGCAACAACTTAATAAGAGTTTACCATATTTTTGTGTCGATTTCTACCTGCGCCCTCCGCGAGGAGGGCGACCCGGCGATCATAAAGATAACTGCCAGCCATTCAGGATTTCTATCCACGCCCTCCGCGAGGAGGGCGACTGACCGTCAGAAGCATAGCTCCCGGACGTTCACAATTTCTATCCACGCCCTCCGCGAGGAGGGCGACGGGATGTGCTGGGGCTTTCCCCGGAGGCGGCCAAAATTTTATCCACGCCCTCCGCGAGGAGGGCGACCATTTCTGGTGCTGAACACCGGGCGCACGGAACAGATTTCTATCCACGCCCTCCGCGAGGAGGGCGACCCGATCCCAACGCCCCGCCGGGGTGAATCAAACCAATTTCTATCCACGCCCTCCGCGAGGAGGGCGACCCCGAAGGCCGTCAAAGCATCGGTCACAATGTCGATTTTCTATCCACGCCCTCCGCGAGGAGGGCGACCGCCCCCCCCTGCGCTGCCGCGCAGGTTGGTGAGGGTATTTCTATCCACGCCCTCCGCGAGGAGGGCGACGAATTGCAATGAGTGATTTGAACCTTCGTATTGCAATTTCTATCCACGCCCTCCGCGAGGGCGGGCGACAGGCCCAGCGTTTCCTCGTTGCAGACCTGCGATTTCTATCCACGCCCTCCGCGAGGAGGGCGACGCGGCAAAGAGTATGTGGAATGCTCAACCAGCGGAATTTCTATCCACGCCCTCCGCGAGGAGGGGCGACACCGCCGGGGCAGGTGCAGCAGATCCGTCATGTTGATTTCTATCCACGCCCTCCGCGAGGAGGGCGACGTGCCCAGGGCAGCGGCAGGGCGGCAGAGCGGAATTTTATCCACGCCCTCCGCGAGGAGGGCGACCTTCATCCGGCGCCTTGCCGGGGCCTGCGTTAAAAATTTCTATCCACGCCCTCCGCGAGGAGGGCGACGGTAGCGCCGGGGTAGGTCGCAGCATCGAACTTATTTCTATCCACGCCCTCCGCGAGGAGGGCGACGGATAATTTATTTTCCACTCCCCATAAACCTGTTATTTCTATCCACGCCCTCCGCGAGGAGGGCGACACTTGTTTTCGAGTATGCGATTCCTTTGTATCCATTTCTATCCACGCCCTCCGCGAGGAGGGCGACCTACGATATCCTCGGCCTCCAGCGCACCAAGGAATTTCTATCCACGCCCTCCGCGAGGAGGGCGACCCGACTACCGCCTTCAGGACAACGACTACTCCAAATTTCTATCCACGCCCTCCGCGAGGAGGGCGACTTTGTCCAGCATGGCTAAGATTTTGCGGATGTTGTTATTTCTATCCACGCCCTCCGCGAGGAGGGCGACACCAGTGTGCAATGAGCTATATTACTACCTTTAACATTTCTATCCACGCCCTCCGCGAGGAGGGCGACTGATGATTTCTCTTTCAAGGGCAATCCCATCAATTTCTATCCACGCCCTCCGCGAGGAGGGCGACAGGGCTTCTACTGCACGGCGGTTGTCCTTTTTGCAATTTCTATCCACGCCCTCCGCGAGGAGGGCGACTGGCCTGTGAAGCTGAAGGGAAATACCATTGAATTTCTATCCACGCCCTCCGCGAGGAGGGCGACAGGGCTTCTACTGCACGGCGGTTGTCCTTTATGCAATTTCTATCCACGCCCTCCGCGAGGAGGGCGACTGAAACCTGTGAAGCTGAAGGGAAATACCATTGAATTTCTATCCACGCCCTCCGCGAGGAGGGCGACCATTTTCATAAGGTCAGGGATGGCCTTATTGTTATTTTTATCCACGCCCTCCGCGAGGAGGGCGACCGGCGCCGTTCCGGGGTATCGCCTTTGACCAGTACGAGGGTATTTCTATCCACGCCCTCCGCGAGGAGGGCGACCCGTTTTCCGCCGCACTCCCGGCAATAACACGAGATTTCTATCCACGCCCTCCGCGAGGAGGGCGACCGATGAGCAGTTCGTTCTTCTCCTCAGTCATGGAATTTCTATCCACGCCCTCCGCGAGGAGGGCGACATAGCCATCATTGTAGAGGTCATCTTTGAGCCAGATTTCTATCCACGCCCTCCGCGAGGAGGGCGACGCAGAGCAAGACCTACAAGATTGGAGGTGATCTATTTCTATCCACGCCCTCCGCGAGGAGGGCGACCAGGAAGTCTGTGCCATCCCCTTCATACGAAACAATTTCTATCCACGCCCTCCGCGAGGAGGGCGACGGATAGATGGTAGGTTTAGCCTCCGGAAAGGAGGACCGCTCGTGATTTCTATCCACGCCCTCCGCGAGGAGGGCGACACCACCCGGCTATCATCAGCAGAGAGCAAAAAGGAAATTTCTATCCACGCCCTCCGCGAGGAGGGCGACCCAGTGCGCAATGAGCTATATCACCACCATCAACATTTCTATCCACGCCCTCCGCGAGGAGGGCGACGGAGCAGCTCCGCATGGCAAGCAATCAGGGCGCAATTTCTATCCACGCCCTCCGCGAGGAGGGCGACGCCCGACAGACACCCGGGATGCCACGACCATTGCATTTCTATCCACGCCCTCCGCGAGGAGGGCGACTACCCCACACTGATGGCGCGGATACGCTCAGAGATTTTATCCACGCCCTCCGCGAGGAGGGCGACGAGGCATAAGAGATATGACCGTTCTTGAGCGTTTATTTCTATCCACGCCCTCCGCGAGGAGGGCGACTGTCTCTGTTGTTGACCTCGACGAGACCGCAGAATTTCTATCCACGCCCTCCGCGAGGAGGGCGACCTGGTTATCCAGCCTTTCGGCCAGACGCTGGAGGATTTTCTATCCACGCCCTCCGCGAGGAGGGCGACAAGAGAGTCAGCCCTGATGCCCCGCCAGACTGTATTTCTATCCACGCCCTCCGCGAGGAGGGCGACATTCTCATTTTGAGAGTCGGGCTGTTTTTCTTTTTTTTCTATCCACGCCCTCCGCGAGGAGGGCGACTTACCGCAATCACAAGGAGGTGCAGCATGGCACGATTTCTATCCACGCCCTCCGCGAGGAGGGCGACGGTGAATTTATTACGGCAGCCGAGTTTCTCAATTTATTTCTATCCACGCCCTCCGCGAGGAGGGCGACTCTATCTCCCTTACGGTGCCGCCCACGAGCATCAAGATTTCTATCCACGCCCTCCGCGAGGAGGGCGACACATCATCCAAGACTACGTTCTGGAAGGCAAAAAATTTCTATCCACGCCCTCCGCGAGGAGGGCGACCTGGCCTGCAATTTCGTCTTGACCGACATCAAGCGATTTTATCCACGCCCTCCGCGAGGAGGGCGACTGACATCCTTGACACCGGAAAACTGGAACGTCTTATTTCTATCCACGCCCTCCGCGAGGAGGGCGACCTTCGGATGATGGCTCTTATTTGACGCTTGACTCATTTCTATCCACGCCCTCCGCGAGGAGGGCGACTGTGAGGTTATGATTGATGAGCTACTTTACTGCGATTTCTATCCACGCCCTCCGCGAGGAGGGCGACCTCGGGCTTTTCGTAAAACTTTTTTTATCTCCATCGGATTTCTATCCACGCCCTCCGCGAGGAGGGCGACCCGTATTTCGGTAAATTCTAACAGGAAATGAAACATTTCTATCCACGCCCTCCGCGAGGAGGGCGACTGTTATCAACTTTGCTGTCTATGAGGATAGCATCATTTCTATCCACGCCCTCCGCGAGGAGGGCGACGTCGGTAGATGCCTTGTAGTGCGGACCGCCAAGATTTTTATCCACGCCCTCCGCGAGGAGGGCGACCAGGATATACCGCTGGTGCCGCTGATAGATGATAATTTCTATCCACGCCCTCCGCGAGGAGGGCGACGAGGACGGAAGGGTTAGCCGCCAGCGTCGCAGTATTTCTATCCACGCCCTCCGCGAGGAGGGCGACATGTGAACGGTCTTGTTGGAGGGGGCTTTCATAGGATTTCTATCCACGCCCTCCGCGAGGAGGGCGACGATTGCACCACCTCTGCGCCGCCGAGGAGTGATGATTTCTATCCACGCCCTCCGCGAGGAGGGCGACAGAGTCGCTGCCGCTCAGTTCTTCTTCGATTTCCTATTTCTATCCACGCCCTCCGCGAGGGGCGACGTGTTGCCGTCGTCATCGCACAGGCCGTCGATGTATTTCTATCCACTCCCTCCGCGAGGAGGGCGACAACGACAACGATATGATGGATGCGCGGGTCGGAATTTCTATCCACGCCCTCCGCGAGGAGGGCGACGTACCCTGTACCACAAATCGTCACTCACTATGCGTGATTTCTATCCACGCCCTCCGCGAGGAGGGCGACGCATCGCAAGCGGTCTTGCCGTACTTGGCCTCCTATTTCTATCCACGCCCTCCGCGAGGAGGGCGACCCAGCATTTCCCGGATGATTCGTATTGCTTCTCTATTTCTATCCACGCCCTCCGCGAGGAGGAGGGCGACCCAGTACGCCCTCATTACAGGTGTCCACTTCCGAATTTCTATCCACGCCCTCCGCGAGGAGGGCGACGTGCCACTGAAGCTCTACATTGAAACCCGGATGTGATTTCTATCCACGCCCTCCGCGAGGAGGGCGACGCTACGGTTTTCAATGCAGCCGAAAGAGAAAAAAGCATTTTCTATCCACGCCCTCCGCGAGGAGGGCGACGCCGACGAGGCCGGTCACCCCTCCGCCTCTGGAATCATTTCTATCCACGCCCTCCGCGAGGAGGGCGACCGCCTACTGTCTCGCAGATCAGCCGGAGCGGGGCATTTCTATCCACGCCCTCCGCGAGGAGGGCGACGCGTTTCAGCAAGTACCTCTGGGGCTGCTGCGTTGAATTTCTATCCACGCCCTCCGCGAGGAGGGCGACCGGTGATGGTGTGGTTGCCGTTCAGGATTTTCTGATTTCTATCCACGCCCTCCGCGAGGAGGGCGACTTGGCGGTCTGGTTTCCCTCCACGATCTCGTCAATATTTCTATCCACGCCCTCCGCGAGGAGGGCGACCTCGGTCGCCGGAATCTCGACGATGGCAACATAATTTCTATCCACGCCCTCCGCGAGGAGGGCGACTCACCCGCACCTCGTTTCCAAAATCTGCGCAAAATTTCTATCCACGCCCTCCGCGCGGAGGGCGACTGATGATCACTACGGCCGCATCCGCAGCGAAGAGATTTCTATCCACGCCCTCCGCGAGGAGGGCGACGCCGTGGCACCGGCGAACGTGCTGGCCGAAACATATTTCTATCCACGCCCTCCGCGAGGAGGGCGACTTCCACTTTGCGCCGGATGCAAGACCGCCAAAAAATTTCTATCCACGCCCTCCGCGAGGAGGGCGACGCAAAATCGAGCAGCACGAGAGAAAGCGGACCGAAATTTTATCCACGCCCTCCGCGAGGAGGGCGACCACTTCCATGGCGGTCTGCGCGGTGGCGCGGTTATTTTTATCCACGCCCTCCGCGAGGAGGGCGACTTGAACTGCTTGACCCAGCCGTCGTTCACCTTGAGATTTTATCCACGCCCTCCGCGAGGAGGGCGACCGGACACGACCGACAAGAGCAAGCAGCGGATGGAATTTTTATCCACGCCCTCCGCGAGGGAGGGCGACGCCATCGCGGAGGACGACGGCGAGTGGGAGAAAATTTCTATCCACGCCCTCCGCGAGGAGGGCGACAGCAAAAAACAGAGACAAAATCTCTATTTTCTTATAAATTATACAACATTCTGCACGAATTTAGAAGAGCCTTGATTTACAACGGGTCAAAGAACTATCCCAATCATGCAAAATGACACAAAAATCCGGTGCGAAGGTGCCAGAAAAATGCTGAGAACTCGCCCTTCGCACCGGGGCGGGAAACTCAGAACAACAGCAGGCCGTCCTGCTCGAAGGGCGGATGAACGCCGATATGCTCCACCTTGCTCTTATAGTTGTTGCCCAGCTGGTAGAAGCGCAGGCTGTCCAGCGCGGGGGTCGATGAGGGCCGTCAGCTCCGCCTTGAGAACGGCATACTGCGCGGCATCCAGCAGACACTCGAACACGGAGTTCTGCACCCGCTGGCCGTGGTCCACACAGCGCTTGGCGACTTTGCGCAGACGTTTGCGCCCGGCAGGAGTTTCGGTGTTGACGTCGTAGGTGATAAGGACCAGCATACACATCCCTCACTTCCAGAAAAATGGCGGGTAAAGCTCCATATCGCCCCGCAGGGTGCGGGCCAGAAGCAGAGCCTGCACATAAGGCACGAGGCCCCACGGAAGCTTTTCGTTCAGGAACGGGTGGGTGATAGCTCCTGCTTGCGGGTCTGCCACCCGCCCAGAAAGGCGCGGCGGCCCTCATCGGTGAGAAGGACGGCCCCGTTCTCCTGCTTCTGGAAATGCTTCGGCGTCATGATTTTCTGGTTGATGCAGGAGAGCACGAAGCGGTCGGCATAAACTGCACGCAGCTCTTCCATGAGGTCGAGGGCGAGGCTCCTGCGCCCGGGCCGGGCGCGGTGGAGAAAGCCGACATAGGGGTCGAGGCCCACACTCTGAAAGAGCCGCCGTGCAGTCGGAGGCCAGAAGCGAATAAGCGAAGGAGAGCAGGGCATTGGTGTTGTCCAGCGGCGGGCGGCGGCTCCGGCCTGCGAAAGAAAAAAAATCATCGTGCTGCTGCAGGATGAGTGAATCAAAGCAGTCGAAATACCGCTGTGCCCCGCGATGCGGTACTGTTGCCCCAGCAGGCCCCGCGGCCCCCGCTTTCGCCCCTGCGGGCCGAAAAAGCCTCAAATCGACCCCGAGGGGCTGGCGCATTTACCCATCAGGGCAGGGCTTGCGCCGGATAGCTGAAGCAGACGATGCCTTCCAGCGTGTGGAGCGACCCGCCACTTTCAGCCTTGTTGCAGAGCAGGACGATGCCCCCCCTCGAGGGAAAGCGTAGGCGTCCTTGTTGAGGACGTAGAGCGTGTTCAGGAATTTCCTCATGGCACAGCCTCCTGCATCTCGTCCAGATGGCGCGGAGATAGCTTTTCGGGTCGGCACGCTGATACAGCACGGGGGAGGCAGAGCTTTTGAGGGAGCAGGCGCTGCTGCAGTGGGTGCCGGGCTTGACTTGGGGGTATAGCCTCGGGCAAAATATTAAGCTCAGAACTGACAATAACAGCTCGCTTTTGACAGGCTTTACGCTTACCGGAGCAAATGACTATAACAGAGCCGCGTATTTACAGTTCAAAAACGATCTGTATCTGTATGGCGTGTGATTCGGTGCTTACATATCAGCTTTGACAGGGAATATAGCAGGCGTGGATTACAGCAATCATGTATATAAAAACGGTATGCTTTTTGGGGAGAAGATAGATACGGACGCAATATTCAGACAGAACGGTCACCGTTACAATCGCGGATGGATGCAGTATGCGACCGATTATGAGATTGTGTTTGATAACACGATTGAATCGGTAACGGGTGAAAAGTGTAAGGATTCTTACATATTCAAGTTTACGACCGAAGATAACCCAGATGCTGTTTACTGGCAGAGGCTGTTAATGCAAGCAGGCGCTGTAATCCGGATCTGAGCGAATGGGGTGAGAAAATCAATGTAAAGGCAAGCATCGAAAGCGAATCTGGACGGATATACTTTTTATCGCGGTAATAAAGACAGCGAGGCGTTTATAAGACGCAGCGCTGACAAATTCGGAGAACGTGAAGGGACAGTCAGGTTACACTGGAGCTTGACGTTCCCA
>VOFC01003653.1_pt1 | contig 13313 bp, 18 predicted proteins | sample 5384161 | NCBI WGS metagenome assembly VOFC01 (sample SAMN12384722, study PRJNA508395) | human gut metagenome | isolation source: healthy gut B | host: Homo sapiens | reverse complement strand
AGCGGATAATCACGGCCGGTCCAATGCCGTACCGACTCATCATTCAATTGATCGGCAAACGACCATGCGCTTGTATAGGGGTCGATCGTGACCAAAGGAACGGCCGGAGCACGTAAAGAGTTCTCTGCCGCCGCCGTATATACCTCGGAAACTTTCACTTGCGTACAACAAGATAAAGCCGTACAACAAGATAAAGCCAATAAATAGTTTCTCATCTGCTTACTTCACGGTTTTTATGAATGGCCTCCAGCACGATCTTCTCCATGATCTTATAGCCTTCCAAGGTAGGATGCACACCATCTTTCGACAGGTTAGCGGGCAATCCGTTTCGCTCATCTTTCATGGCGGAATGATAATCCACGTATGTCAAACCATTCTTATCCGCATACTCCTTGATCCATTTATTGAGCTGGATAACCTTATCGGCCGGTTGCATACCCGGTCTCCAAGGAAAAATCATAAGCCGGCAATACAGACGAAAAATCACCTGATATGATTTGCCTTCGCCAATTCTGCCATAGAGACCAAGTTCCCAAACACGTTTTCCAAGGCGATCACACCGTTATTGTGAGCGATATCATTGATTCCGCCAAGAATCACCACGGCTTTCGGTTTCAAGTTAATAACGTCTTGGCGAAACGAACTAGCATCTCCGAGGTTGTCTGTCCGCTGATCCCACGGTCTGAAGTTATTCCGGATAAAGAAAGTCGAATCCGCCGGCCACCATCCGTCTGTAATGGGTTTCCCCCATAAATACCACGTTCGAAGGAACTTTCACGGTCTTGTTAGCCTCCGCATAACGACCAAACTGAGCCCAGTCCCTTTCTCAGTCTGGGCAAATAACGTAGTGGTAGCCAATAAACAACCCGCTACCAGTAAAGCTTGTTTCATGTTTTTCATATTACTTGATTATAAAATACAAACCAACGATCTTGTTTTCATCAAACAAAAGTAAGCAGAATTGTCCACTCACCCATTCACACAAGAAAATATCTTACTTATTTGCTGTCATTGAAAAATAAAACATCCGATATGCTGAAAAAGTTCTCAACACGATCTGGTACGGTTGTGCGCCGTCTTGATCGGACTTCTGGTTGAGGCTTGCCGTAAACGAGTCTGTGTTAAGCGGTCATGATCGTAAACAAATTACGGGACAGATTATTTTCTTCTTGGTTCCGTTGATCATTCTGAGATTCGTGGCGCCTTCTATCGCCCGCTTGAAAAAGCAACGACATCAAAAGTCTTATTATTCGCTTTTGGTATCGCATACCTGTCATCGGTTGGCGCCGCTACGCTGGCGCCGTTGTGGGTTATGAATTAATACCGCATTTGCATATTCAAACCGCCTCGGAAGGTTCACAAAAGACATCCCTCCATGTTGTTTAATCTAGAGATTTCCGCCAGTGATGAGCGTTATGTCGGCATTGGTATTGGCCGTGATGCTGGGACTTTCTACCGCATGGGTTAAAAATCCGAGGAGATGGAGAGGTTGCTCGAAGTATTCCAGAACATGGTACTTAAATTGGTAGAACGGGTCTTGATGCCGGTCCTGCCGCTTTTCATCGCAAATTTCTGTGTCCTTAGTTATGAGGGGGCGATTACAAAAGCAGTTGCCCTATCTTTTATCCGTCCTGTTGATTGTCATCATTTGCCATTACATCTGGTTGACCTTACTGTATGTAGTCGCATCGATCTACTCGGAAAAATAGCTGGGGCGTATTGAAATACTACGGACCCGCTTGTTTGACAACCTTAGGCACCCATGTCATCCGCCGCCACCTTGGGCACGGCCTTGACCTGCGCCAAGAAAAAGCAAGATCTTGCGAGAGGAAGTAATTGACGTGACTGTCCCCCTGTTTGCGAACATCCATCTATGCGGCTCTATCTTGACGGAAGTGTTTTCGTATTGACCGTCTCGCAAATATTATATGGCAGCATGCCGGACTTCACGACGATGTTCGTATTTATCATCTTGCTTGGTTTCTTAGCGATCAGCGCTCCCGGCGTACCGGGCGGTACGGTGCTCGCCTCATTGGGCTGATCATCGCTATCCTAGGTTTCGACGAGGCGGGAAGGGCATTATTGCTTACGATATTCGCTTTGCAAGATAGCTTCGGTACGGCTTGCAACGTGACGGAGATGGTGCTCTTACCTTAATCACGGATACGTTCGATCAAGGGCAAACGGGAAAAGCTTCCACAGCTTTATAAGGACAAAACCTCATGGCTATTTTACTGCAACCCGCCTTGCAGTAAGTGGTATCACTTCCTTTTCATTCGATACTCTATGGGTGACTCCCATATTTATCCGCAAGTTTCCGGTTTCCTTACCCGGCTTTGTGTGGAGGAAGGACAGGCAGTGCGTAAAGGGCAAGTCTTATTTATTATTGACCAAGTGCCTTATAAGGCGGCATTGGAAACTGCTGTCGCCAATGTGGAATCGGCTAAAGCCGGTCTTGCCACAGCCGAACTGACTTATAACAGCAAGAAAGAATTGTTTGCCAAAAAGGTGGTTTCAGAGTTTGATCTGAAGACTGCGGAAAACTCTTACCTGACCGCTAAGGCTGGATTGGCTCAGGCTAAGGCGCAGGAAGTCAGTGCTCGCAATAACCTTTCATATACCGAGGTGAAAAGTCCTTCGGACGGGGTGATTGGTACATTGCCTTATCGGGTAGGTGCATTGGTTAGTGCCAGTTTGCCACAACCGTTGACTACGGTTTCTGATAATTCGGATATGTATGTCTACTTTTCGATGACTGAAAATCAATTGTTGGCTCTGACCCGTCAATATGGTTCCAAAGCAGAAGCGTTGAAAAATATGCCGGAAGTGGAACTGCAATTGAATGACAAGTCTATGTATGGCGAAAAGGGACGCATTGAAACCATCAGTGGGGTGGTAGACCGTAATACGGGTACCGCAAGTCTGCGTGCCGTATTCCCGAATAAGAATGGGTTGCTGTATAGCGGAACATCGGGAAATGTGATTCTTCCGGTTACGATGAAAGGAAGTTTGGTTATTCCTCAGGCTACCACTTTTGAAATTCAGGATATTACATATGTATATAAAGTCGTGGACGGCAAGGCACAATCAGCTCCTGTCAGTGTGACCCGTGTAAATGGAGGACAGGAATATATCGTGAACGATGGATTGAAAGAGGGGGATATCATTGTAGCGGAAGGCGTAGGTTTGCTGCGTGAAGGTACTCCCATTAAAGTAAAACAGAACTAAGAAAGACTATGAATTTAAGAACCTTTATAGAACGCCCCATCCTGTCGGCTGTTATTTCTATTTCGATAGTAGTAGTGGGTATCATCGGGCTGTTCACTTTGCCCGTCGAGCAATACCCGGATATAGCTCCGCCTACCATTATGGTGAGCACTACCTATTACGGCGCCAGTGCGGAAACTCTTCAGAAGAGTGTTATCGCTCCGTTGGAGGAAGCGATTAACGGTGTGGAAAATATGACTTATATGACTTCTACCGCTTCAAATGCCGGAGTTGTGGATATCACTGTGTATTTTAAACAAGGGACAGACCCCGATATGGCAGCGGTCAATGTGCAGAACCGTGTATCGAAGGCAACAGGACAGTTACCGGCAGAAGTAACGCAGGTCGGTGTGACTACTTCCAAGCGTCAGACCAGTATTTTGCAGATGTTCTCACTATATAGTCCGGGTGATTCGTATGATGAGAAATTCTTGTCCAACTATATCAGTATTAACTTGAAACCTGCTATTCTTCGTATCCAGGGTGTGGGTGATATGATGATTATGGGGGGTGACTATAGTATGCGTATCTGGATGAAGCCTGACGTGATGGCCCAGTATAAATTGATTCCATCGGATGTGACCCAAGTGTTGGCTGAACAGAATATTGAATCGGCTACCGGTTCATTCGGAGAAAACTCTGATGAAACTTATCAATATACAATGAAGTATAAAGGGCGTCTGATTACTCCGGAAGAGTTTGGGGAAATTGTGATCCGGTCTTCGGATAATGGCGAAGTGTTGAAGCTGAAAGAAATTGCCGATATAGAGATGGGCGAGGAAAGCTATGCCTATCATGGGGCTATGAATGGTCATCCTGGTATTTCCTGTATGATTTTTCAGACGGCAGGATCGAATGCGACAGAAGTAAACAATAATATTGATACCTTTTTGGAAGAAGCAAGGAAGGATCTGCCCAAAGGGGTGGAGATGGTTCAGGTTATGAGCTCCAATGACTTTTTGTATGCATCTATCCATGAGGTGATAAAAACCTTGTTCGAGGCCATTTTTTTGGTAATCTTAATTGTATATGTATTTTTGCAGGATATCCGTTCTACTATTATTCCGTTGGTGGGGATCATCGTGTCCTTGATTGGTACATTTGCTTTTATGTCCATAGCAGGATTCAGTATCAACCTGATTACCCTGTTTGCTTTGGTGTTGGTGATCGGTACGGTGGTGGATGATGCCATTGTTGTCGTCGAGGCGGTGCAGGCGCGTTTTGATGTGGGGTATCGTTCTTCTTATATGGCTAGTATTGATGCGATGAAGGGGATTAGCAATGCGGTCATCTCTTCTTCGTTGGTATTTATGGCTGTGTTTATTCCGGTTTCGTTTATGAGTGGAACTTCGGGTACTTTTTATACTCAGTTTGGTTTGACTATGGCGGTTGCCGTAGGTATCTCTGCCGTCAATGCACTGACTTTGAGTCCGGCGCTGTGTGCTTTGTTCTTGAAACCGTATATCAATGAGGATGGAACGGAAAAAAAACAATTTTGCAGCACGTTTCCGTAAAGCGTTCAATGCTGCTTTCGATGCAATGATTGAACGATATAAGAAAGGGGTATTGTTCTTTATCAAACGCAAATGGATGGTATGGACCTTCTTGCGGCTTCGGTAGTACTATTGGCTTTCTTAATGAATACAACTAAAACCAGTTTGGTGCCTGATGAAGACCAGGGGGTTGTATTTGTGAATGTCAGCACGGCGGCAGGTAGTTCATTAAAAACGACTAATGACGTAATGATGCGTATTGAAAAGCGCATGATGGATATTCCTCAGGTGCTGCATGTGCAGCGTGTGGCAGGTTATGGTCTGCTAGCCGGACAGGGTAACTCTTTTGGTATGTTGATTCTGAAACTGAAACCTTGGGATGAGCGTGAAGGAAAGGAAAATGATGTTCAGGCAGTAATCGGACAGGTATATGGCCGTACGGCAGACATCAAGGATGCCAGTATATTTGCTATTTCTCCGGGTATGATTCCGGGTTACGGTATGGGTAATGCGTTGGAACTCCACATGCAGGATAAACAAGGTGGTGATGTGGGCACTTGTACGCATGTCGAACGGCGAGATGGCACCGCTTAGTCAGTTTATCACATTGACCAAAGTCTATGGGGCTGAGTCTTTAGCTCGTTTCAATATGTATAATTCGATCGCCGTCAATGCCGTACCGGCCAATGGATATAGCTCCGGGGATGCTATCAAGGCGGTAAAAAGAGACAGCGGCCACCTCACTCCCGAAAGGATACGGGTATGACTTCGGTAGTATCACCCCGTGAGGAGAACCAGCAGAGTAATACGACCATTATCATCTTCGGTATCTGTATCTTGATGATTTATTTGATCCTAAGTGCCTTGTACGAGAGTTTCCTTGTTCCTTTCGCCGTGATTCTTTCCGTACCGATGGGTTTGATGGGTAGTTTCTTGTTCGCCAAGTTCATGGGATTGGAGAATAACATTTATCTGCAAACCGGTCTGATCATGTTGATCGGGTTGTTGGCGAAGACCGCCATCTTATTGACGGAGTACGCTACCCAGCGCCGCTTGTCCGGCATGAGCCTGACCTCGGCCGCTCTTAGCGCGGCGAAGGTTCGTCTGCGCCCGATCTTCATGACCGCTCTTACGATGATATTCGGTTTGCTGCCATTGATCGTTTCCAACGGCGTAGGCGCTAATGGAAACCGCTCGTTGGGAAACCGGTGCCGTTGGCGGTATGTTGATCGGTACATTGGCTTTGTTTTTATCGTGCCTTGCTTATTCATCACGTTCCAATACCTGCAAGAGAAACTACGCCCGATCCACCGAGCGTTCCCTTGATTGGCAGGTGCAAGAAGAGGTAAAAGAGGCCGCCGAAGAAAGAAAAGAATATTTAGATAGCAAGAAATAATCTATCCAGTTGTATATATATAATGTATATGAAGAATAACATCATACTCTTTGCCGTAGCGACGCTAGCGTTGAATAGCTGCGGCATTTACAAGAAATACGAGCCTGTCGCCACCCTCCCGGAGAATCTATATCGGGAGGAGATAGCCCCGGCAGATACCTTCTCCATCGGGAATATCAGTTGGCGGGACCTATTCACCGATCCGGCCTTGCAATCCTTGATCGAACGGGGATTAGCCAATAATACAGATCTGCGGATTGCCCATCTAAAGGTGCAAGAAGCCGAGGTGGCGTTAATGACCTCCCGCCTCTCCTACCTCCCGTCGCTCTCCCTAGATCCGCAGGGCACGACAAGTAGTTTCAATAAGGCAAAAGCGTCGTGGACATACAACGTCCCGGTATCGGCCAGTTGGGAGATCGATATCTTCGGCCGGCTGACAAACGCCAAACGACAAGCAAAAAGCCGCCTTGTCGCAAAGCCAAGCGTATAGCCAAGCCGTACAAACACAACTGATCGCCAACATCGCCAATTTATATTATACCTATTGATGCTGGATCGGCAATGCGAGATCACGACGGAAACCGCCGTGAGATGGCAAGAGAGCCTTCGTGCCACCCAAGCGTTAATGACAGCCGGCATGACTACCGAGGCGGCCGTATCGCAGACCGAGGCTACTTGCTACTCCATCGAGACCTCTGTTAAGGATCTGGAACAGACCATCCGGGAGACCGAGAATACGCTTGCCGTCTTATTAGGAGAAACACCTCAAGATATCGAGCGAGGAAGATTGGAAGAGCAGTCCTTGACCCCGGATCTGGCGATCGGCATCCCGGTGCAGCTGCTATCGAACCGTCCGGATGTACGTAGCGCCGAGTACGCATTGGCGCAAGCGTTCTACGGGACAGCCTCCGCACGCTCCAATTTTTATCCCTCGCTACGTCTTAGCGGCAGCGCAGGGTGGACAAACAGCGCAGGCAGTTACATCGTAAATCCGGGTAAACTATTACTATCGGCGGTCGGATCCCTCACGCAACCGCTATTTAACAAAGGAGCGAATATCGCCCAATTGAAAATAGCGAAAGCGCAGCAAGAGGAGGCCAAGCTCACTTTCCAACAAACCGTGCTCAACGCCGGAAAAGAGGGTGAACGACATTTTATTTAAGCCCAGACCGCAAGGGAAAGATCGACTTGCGTACACACCAAATCAGAATCGCTTGAAGATGCCGTGCGTAGCACCCAATTGCTGATGACGCATGGAAACACTACTTATTTGGAAGTGCTCACGGCACAGCAAACCCTGCTCAGCGCCCAGCTCTCCCAAGTAACGGATCGTTTTGACGAGCTTCAAGCCACCGTAAACCTCTACCAAGCCTTAGGAGGAGGCAGACATTAAAGAGAGTCCTTTTTCAGACTTGTATATAATTATGATTGTAACCTCCTTTTTGTGCGTGACGCATAGAGAAGGAGGTAAAAAATACCCGGTTTATGGTATATGCCGTAAACAATCCATCCACTATCTTTGTCATATAAATAAAAAGAATCCAGAAACAACAAAATTCATTTGTATATGGCAAGAATAGCAAGACAACTGACCGACCTTGTCGGCAACACTCCCTGTTGGAGTTCTCTAATTTCAACGCGAGCAAGGGCCTTAAAGCCCAAGTAATCGGAAAGCTGGAATATTTCAACCCGGCAGGTAGCGTAAAGACCGCATTGCATTGGCAATGATCGAGACGCCGAGGCTAAAAGGCTTGTTGAGACCCGGCGCTACCATTATCGAACCGACCAGCGGTAATACCGGAGTCGGACTCGCTTTTTGTCTCCGCCTCGAAAGGCTACAAATTAATCCTGACCATGCCGGATACCATGAGTGCCGAGCGTCGTAACTTATTGAAAGCGTTAGGTGCCCGGCTCGTCCTCACCCCCCGGGCAGAAGGGATGAAAGGTGCCATCGCCAAAGCGGAGGAACTGCGTGATGCGACTCCCGGTTCCATCATCCTACAACAATTCGAGAATCCCGCCAACCCGGCCATGCATATCCGCACGACCGCCGAGGAGATCTGGCGTGATACGGATGGTAAAGTAGACCTGTGTGTAGCCGGCGTAGGAACCGGAGGCACGGTCAGCGGTGTCGGTGCCGGATTGAAAGCTCACAACCCGAACGTACAAATCGTAGCGGTAGAGCCTAGCGATTCACCGGTACTCTTCCGGAGGCAAGCCCGGCCCGCACAAGATACAGGGCATCGGAGCCGGCTTTATCCCCAAAGACCTACAACGGGGAGGTAGTTGACAATATCCTGCAAGTAACGAACGATGACGCTATCCGTACCAGCCGCGAACTGGCCGGGAAGGAAGGGTTGCTGGTAGGATATCTTCCGGCGCCGCTGTATACGCCGCCGTGGAACTAGCTAAACTTCCGGAGAATGAGGGAAAAACGATCGTGGCGTTGCTTCGGACACAGGAGAAAGGTATCTCTCCACGGTTCTATATGCTTTCGAGGAATATCCTCTATAGGCTTTTATCGGTTTATCTGATGTCATAGAATCTGAGTCGAAAACACTATAGTGTTTGTGGATAAACACAATAGTATTCAGACTAAAACACTACTGTATTCGTGCACAAATACAGTAGTGTTTTTTTACAGATTACAAGAGCCCTTTCGTACTCGGTAGCTCAAACCGATAAATATCTCGTCGGATAGCCATCTTGATGGAGCGGGCCAAAGCCTTGAAGATTCCTTCGATCTTATGGTGCTCGTTCATACCCTCCGCACGGATGTTCAAATTCATGCGGGCAGCGTCGCTCAAGCTCTTGAAGAAATGGAGGAACATCTCCGTAGGCATATCTCCCACTTTCTCACGGTGGAACTCAGCGTCCCAAACCAACCAAGGACGGCCACCGAAATCCAGCGCCACACTGCACAGACAATCGTCCATCGGAAGGCAATAGCCATAACGCTCGATCCTCGCTTATCACCCAGCGCTTTCAGCATCGCTTCTCCAAGCGCAATAGCCGTATCCTCTATCGTATGATGTTCGTCGACTTCCAGATCCCCTTTCTACCCGTACCGTCAGATCGATACCCGAATGTTTACCGATCTGGTCCAGCATATGATCGAAGAAACCAAGCCCGGTAGAGATCGATGTCTTTCCGGTTCCATCCAGATTCCAGTCCACATAGATGTCCGTCTCCTTCGTGGCACGCCGTACGACCGCACGACGCTCGCCGGCAAACAGATACTCGGTGACCTTATCCCAATCATCCGTGATATAGGCGGGAGACAATGAGGTAGCGTAAGCCGCCAACTCACTCTCCGCTCCCTCCTCCGGGCGCAACCAGATACCTTTTAGCGCCCAGATTATGGAGGCCAACTCCATATCCGTAAGGCGGTCCCCGATCACGAAACTATTCTCCAGATCGTATTCACCGGTCATATATTTCGTGAGCATTCCCGTACGAGGCTTACGATTCGGGGAATTATCCTCGGGAAAGGAAGGGTCGATCAGGATATCGTCGAATACGATCCTCTCCTTCCAGCGTCTTTAGCATCAAGTTATGGGCAGGCCAGAAAGTCTCCTCCGGGAAAGAGGGCGTTCCCAGCCCGTCTTGGTTGGAGACCATCACGAACTCGAAATCAACCGCTTCGCGAATGAAATAGAGGTTACGCATCACCTTCGGGACAAACTCTAGTTTCTCCAAGCTATCAATTGATAATCTACGGGCGGCTCTTTTTACAAGCGTGCCGTCCCGGTCGATAAACAACGCTCTTTCCTCGTGCTCATAATTTCATGTTTTTCATCGCGTTCAATAAGCTATCATTCTCTTTCGGCGTACCGATCGTAATACGAAGGCAACCCCCGGCATTTCTGCACGTTACTACGGTTACGCACTACGATCCCTTTCTTCACGAGCCCATTATACATGGCATCCGCCTTGGCGACATTCACCAACAAAAATTAGCGTCCGAAGGATATACTTGATAGGAGAAAGGAGGCTCCGGACAGGATCTTCTCAGCCGGTTACGCTCCGTGAGGATCTCGTTCACTGGTGCTTCCATGTGTCGCCTCGTCGTTCAAGCAGCTCCAAAGCTTTCTCCTGTGTAAGCTGGTTGACGTTATACGGATATTTGATCTTATTCAAGACACCGATAATCTCCGGAGAGGCGAATGCCATACCCAACGAATACCCGCCGCTCCCCACGCTTTCGACAAGGTTTGAAGAACGATCAGATTCGGGAACCCGGATAATTCCTTCAAGAAAGAGGGATAAGCGGAGAAGTCGATATAAGCCTCATCGATCACCACGATTCCTTCATAATTCTTCAAGATCTTATAAATCGAGCCACGATCCAGACTGTTGCCACTAGGGTTATTCGGAGAACATAGGAAGATCACTTTTGTCCACTCGTCCGCCGATTCCAATACGGCTTCCGCATCCAAATCAAAGTTTTCGTCCAAAGAAACTTACGGCATTCCACGTTATTTACATTCGCTGCCACCTCATACATGCCATACGACGGCGAGATCGTCACTACTATCGAACCCCGGCTCGCAAAAAGCACGGATCACCAGATCGATGGCCTCGTCACTGCCATTGCCCAAAAAGATCGAGCTACGGTCCACGCCTATCAACACGGCCAGACGATCCTTCAATTTCCACTGCAAGGGATCGGGATAACGGTTATACGGCATATTCCACGGATTCTCATTCGCATCCAGAAAAACGGAGGCATCCCCATGAAACTCATCACGTGCGGATGAATACGGTTTCAAATTCCAGACATTCGGTCTTACTAAATCTTTCAGGTCTTTCATATCGTGTTCAATCTAATTGTTACTGCGTTGCGGTGAGCATCCAGCTGCTCGTTGGCCGCCATGGTTTGGATCGTACTACCCAAGGCACGGATACCATCGGAAGTGATCTCTTGGAAAGTGATCTTCTTGATGAAACTATCCAAGTTCACGCCGCTATATGCCTTGGCATAGCCGTTGGTCGGCAACGTATGATTCGTGCCGGAAGCATAATCGCCTGCGCTTTCCGGAGTATATGGACCCATAAAGACACTGCCGGCGTTCTCGATTCGCTCCGCGATAGCGGTGTAATCCGCCGTCTGGATAATCAAGTGTTCTCGGGAGCGTATTGGTTCGTGAAGTCTACGACTTCCTGCGAATCTTTCAATACGATGATACGGCTGTGCGCTAATGATTTCTCGGTAATTTCCTTTCGAGGCAAACGATTGAGTTGCTCTTGGATGGCACGGGCCACCGGTTCCACGATCGTTTCCCGAAGCGGTTACGAGGATCGCTTGGCTATCCACTCCATGCTCCGCCTGGGAAAGGAAATCTGCGGCGATAAAGGCGGGATTGGCCGATTCGTCTGCAATCACTTCCACTTCGGAAGGACCGGCAGGCATGTCGATGGCGACCTCTTTCAGGCTGACTAATTGTTTGGCCGCCGTCACATACTGGTTACCGGGGCCAAAGATCTTATACACCTTGGGACCGATTCCCCATAGGCCATCGCCGCTATGGCCTGGATACCTCCTGCCTTGAATATCTTACTTACACCTGCGACCTCTGCGGCGAACAGGATAGCGGGATGTACTTTCCCATCCCGGTTCGGTGGCGTACATAATACGATCTCCTTGCAGCCGGCGATACGTGCGGGCACTGCCAACATCAATACCGTGGAAAACAAAGGCGCCGTTCCACCGGGAATGTATAAACCGACTTTTTCTATCGCTACCGCTTTCTGCCAACAGGTGACACCGGGGTCGTCTCCACCTTCTTTCCCTCGAAACGCTGCGAGGCATGGAACTTCTCGATATTCGCCTTTGCCGTACGGATCGCCTGTTTCAAGTCCTCAGCGACCAAGGCATCCGCTTCCCGCATCTCCTCTTCCGAGACTTGAAGGGAAGAAAGGAGCACCTTATCAAACTTTTCCTCATACGCTTTTACGGCGATGTCACCCCCCTGCTCACGTACCTCGTCCAATACCGTACGGACCGTATCGAACAAGGTGGTTACATCCAATGCGGGACGTTTGATTAGTGAGCCCATTCCTCACGTCCGGGATATTTTATAATCTCCATATTATACAATCATTTTCTCGATCGGTAGCACCAATATGCCTTCCGCTCCCAACGATTTCAGTTTACCGATGATTTCCCAGAAATGCTTCTCTGCTATAACAGATTGAACAGAGACCCATTCATCGTTTGCCAAAGGCGTTATGGTCGGGCTCTTCATACCGGGAAGCACCTCGATAATCTCATCCAGCTTTTCTTTCGGAGCGTTCAGCAACACGTACTTCTTGCCCTCGGCGACTTGAATCGCTTCAAAGCGGAATAGAAGCTCATCCAAGATCTCCAGTTTCTCTTTGGACAGATTATTGTTGGCGATCAATAAAGCCTCACAAGGAAGGACTACCTCCACTTCTCTCAATTGATTGCTTACCAAAGTACTACCGGAGCTTACGATATCAAAGATAGCGTCCGCCAAACCAATGCCCGGGGCGATTTCCACAGAGCCGCTGATTACATGAATATCCGCCTTCACGCCTCTCTCCTCCAAGAAAGACCGTAGGATCGCAGGATAGGAAGTAGCGATCGTTTTCCCTCAAACCACTCAGCCCCCCTTTATATTCCTCATCTTTGGGGATCGCTAAGATAGACGGCACTTACTAAAGCCCAGACGCTTGATCAATTTCGCCTCTTGCCCTTTCTCTACGTACTCGTTCTCTCCGACAATACCAATATCCGCCACACCGTTAGCTACAGATTGTGGAATATCGTCATCGCGCAAGAATAAGACTTCTACCGGAAAACCTTTTGCCGATAATAACAGGATGCGTTTGCCCCTGTTTAGTTTAATACCTGCTTCTTCAAGCAACATCATGGTCTCGTCGTACAGACGGCCTTTCGATTGTACCGCAATTCTCAACATAACTATATCTTATTTTTATATTATAAATATCAAAAAAAAGGCTTACCGCAAAACGGCAAGCCTTTTTATCTTTTTATCATGAGTACATACATACCACACAGCCCACCGAACTATTGCCCGTTGTAATGATGATGGTGATATAATGTAGTCGTTATTTTCATTTCTTTTGTTATTTACGTCGCAAAGTTACAATAATAATTGAAAGAACAAATA
>VOFC01004333.1_pt1 | contig 13333 bp, 26 predicted proteins | sample 5384161 | NCBI WGS metagenome assembly VOFC01 (sample SAMN12384722, study PRJNA508395) | human gut metagenome | isolation source: healthy gut B | host: Homo sapiens | reverse complement strand
CAGATATTTATTCAGCCATTTCAGGGGCTATTGGTTCATTAAAGGGTCCAAAGCATGGTGGTGCCAACTTAGCGGTTAAGAAGCAGATGGAACTTGTTATTAATGAAATTGGTATACATGCATCAGAACTTCGTATTAGACAAATTGTCCAGGATATCTTAGATGGGGACTTTAATGACCATACAGGACTTATTTATGGTATTGGACATGCCGTTTATACACTAAGTGATCCGTAGTGAAATCTTAGCTAAACAATGTGAAGAATTATCATATGAAAAATTCAGACATGATGAATATGAATTCTATAGAAAATTCTCAGCTATTGCGATTGAGGAAATCTATAAAAGAAAAGGAATTCATGTTTGTACAAATGTCGATTTCTATAGTGGTTTAGTATATGATATGCTTGGTATTCCTGAAGATCTCTATACATTACTCTTTGTAATTGGAAGAACAGTAGGATGGGTCGCTCATAATATTGAATCTAAGCTTTATAGTGGACGAATTGTTAGACCTGCCACTAAATTTGTGGGAGAACTTAAAGAATATAAAAATATCGAAGATAGATAGGGGAAAGTGCGACTAAAATCGCATTTTTCTTTTGTTTTTCAATAAAAAACACTACACTTTTGAACCAATAAATGTTACTATCTTTATAAGGATGTTGCCCTCTTAAGGAGAAATATATGGTTGTTTCCTATTTATTGACAATATGTGGTTCTTTAATCATAATTATTGGAGCCGGCTTTGTATTTATTATTGGAAAACACAGCAAATAAACCACTCCGGCTTAATTTTAAAATTAAGTCGGAGTTTTTAGACTTCTTAGTATTTAAGTTTTCACCTAATGCGAGTTGATCCCTTATTCTTATTGCGTGTCTACTTCGCCTCTGTCGTATAGGATACTTGCATCCACAACCACTTACATCTGCATTTAGTACATTCTCATCAGCTGTTCTATACTGTCCATGATGTATTCTCTTTCCATTGAAATGGTCTTATCCCATAAGCAAGCTTATGAGGTGTACGATTCTTCCTGCATTACAAGTATGATGCCATTTGATTTACAGAGATATTCAAGCTTATCTTGAAGTATCTCATTGTTACTTTTATCTATATTGGAATCCTTCTGAAATGTTTCGTTATAGCCCACAATAAGTATTCCTATATCATTATCAAGACAGTAATTAATCACAATGCGTCTTTGTAGTCTTTGATTCTATTGTTGCGCTTACGCACTATTTTTTTTTCGATCATCTTATTGCCATAGTTCTGTTTATCCTTGATGGACTATAATCGTGCATTCTACTGTTAATTTTATATATTTTATACTCTCTTTCATTCTGTATTACTCAATTATAAGCACTAAAAAAAGCGCCGAAGCGCTTTTTAATTATTTTACTTTATGAATCCAGTTGAACTTATCTGGAAGTTTACCCCATTGGATACCTGTTAAAGTATCATATAATTTCTGAGTTAATTCACCAGTCTTGAAGTCATTGATAAGAACTTCTTCACCCTTATAACATAATTCACCAACTGGAGAAATAACTGCTTTGCAGTACCTGTACCCCAAGCTTCTTTTAATGCACCAGTACGTCCTGCTTCCATTAATTCATCAACACTTAGATGACGTTCTTCTACTTTATAGCCCCAGTCACGAAGAATTGTTAACATTGAATCTCTTGTAACACCTGGAAGTACTGAACCTTCAAGAGGTGCAGTCACTACTGTATCGTTGATTAAGAACATGATGTTCATAGAACCAACTTCTTCAACATACTTTCTTTCCTGACCATCTAGCCATAATACCTGAGTATAGCCATGTTCTTCTGCTTTTAACCTGAGCGACAAGTGAACCAGCATAGTTACCACCACATTTAGTGAAACCAGTACCACCCTTAACAGCTCTTACAAATTCATCTTCGATCCGATCTTAACTGGTGCAACACCTTCAGGATAATAGTTTCCAACTGGTGTTAAGATAATAACGAATTTATATTTATTTGCTGGATGAACACCAACACCTGGTTCAGTCGCAAACATGAATGGACGAATATATAAAGAAGTTTCAGGTGCAGTAGGAATCCAATCCTGTTCATACTTAACAAGAGTTTCTACGACTTCTTCTACGAAGTCTTCTTCTGGTAATTCAGCCATACATAAACGTTTATTTGAGTTTCTCATACGTTTCGCATTCATTTCTGGACGGAATAACTGAACATTTCCTTCAGGATCACGATAAGCCTTTAAGCCTTCAAAAGTTTCCTGTGCATAGTGAAGGACCATTGTAGCTGGATCCATCTGAATTGGTGCATATGGTACAATACGTGCATCATGCCATCCTTTTTCAGAATCCCAATCATATACAAACATATGATCTGTAAAATATTTACCGAAGCCAAGATTTGACTGATCTGGCTTTTCTTTAAGAGTCTTTGCTCTTTCTACTTTGATTTTCATTATTAAAATCCCCTTTAGAATTGTTCTCATTATAGTACTATCATTTGCTAGATGCAATACAAAATGAGGAAATAATACAAAACAATTTATATAATTTATGGAAAACAGAAAATAACACTAAATCACTTTAACCTGCAAACTCTTTTCTAATACTGTAAGAGCGGCTTTTTCTAGGTTTTCATCAAAAGATGCACATCCTTTTGTATCTACTTCAATAACTGCATCAGGAAGCGCACTCTTAATCATAATACAATTAGAAATAACACAAATATCAGTCACTACTCCTACTACTCTTACTTCTTCATAAGTCGTATCCTTTAATAAGTTCGCAAGCATTAAAGATGGGAAAGTATTTTTTTCAATCACTGTATGATTTCTACTTAAAGACTGCAATTCTCCATAAAGTTCATGTCCTTTTGTCTGTGAGATACAGTGAGGAACAGGTAAATTCTTGCCTTCCTGTGTTTCTAGATAGTTATTAAAGTGTGTATCTTTAGTAAACCAGACATCTTCACCTTCTTCTTCATATTTCTTTACTAATGAAATGATATAAGGGCAATCTTGGTTGCTTTTTCAAATCCAAGTGCACCATCCACAAAATCATTCTGATAATCTACAACAACTAGTAGTTTCTTACTCATAATGAAACCTCCTTTTTTATTTATTATAAACCACTTTCATATGTTATAATAGGGGACAGAGAGGTGTTTTTTTATGGATAAGAATTTATTGGGTATGTATGATTTGAAAATTGAGAGATTAAAGAAAGCATTAGAAAGAAATAACATGACTTGTGAAGTGTTTAATACTGAAGAAGAGCTTCATGATTATTTTAAGACAATTTTCAAGGACCAAAAGGTAGTAGCAGTAGGTGGTTCTATGTCACTAGATGAAATGCATGTATTAGATTTAGTGCGTGCAAGTGATGTGAAGTTCCTTGATCGTTATGCTAAAGGATTAACTAAAGAAAAAATCAATGCGATTCATCATGAAGCATTTAATGCGGATATTTATTTAACGAGTACCAATGCAATGACAACAGATGGCTGTTTATATAATATTGATGGCAATGGTAATAGAGTGGTCGCAAATGATCATGGGCCCTAAGGATGTTTATGTAGTTGTTGGTGTCAATAAGATCTTTGAATCAGAAGAAGAAGCCATTGATCATATTAAAAACGTGTCAGCACCGGCAAATGCGATTAGATTACACCGTCAAACAGGATGTGCTGTTGCTGGTAAGTGTGTCAATTGCATGTCAGATCAAAGAATCTGTGCATCTTATGTCAAACTTGCATGTCAGGGAAACAAGGATAGAATTCATGTAATTATTATGAGACAGGAGTTAGGTTATTAATATGAAAGCAGGAATACTATGTCCTATCTTTTGCACTACCATCATCTTATGGTGTAGGAGATTTTGGAAAGAACGCATATACATTTGTAGATCAGCTAAAAAATCAGATGTAAAGATCTGGCAGATTTTACCACTTAATCCTTTAGCATATGGGAATTCACCTTATCAGCCTTATTCATCTTATGCCGGTGATGAACTTTATATTGATTTAGAAGACTTAGTTAAAGATGGATTACTTGAAAAAGGTGAATTAAAAACATTTAATAAACAGGCTGAAACAGTGGAATATGAAGTCAGTACGTGCACATAAAAAGAAGACTTATTAAGACTCGCTTATAAAAGATTTGAATTTAATGATGATTTTAAACAGTTTGTAGAAAACAATAAATGGGTTGAGGGTTATGCCTTATTCCGCACTTTTAAATTAACAAATGAGGGAAAGCCATGGACAGAGTGGCATGAGGAATATAAGGAGTTCCCTAAACATCAATCTTTTGAACTGTTACCTTTTGAGAAAGAAATCAATTATCAGGAATTCTTACAGTATTATTTCTTCAAACAATGGTATGCATTAAAAAAAATATGCGAATGATCGGGGATTATGATTATAGGGGATATGCCTATCTATGTAGGGATTAGATAGTGCTGATTGCTGGTTAGATCAGGAAGACTTCTTATTAGAGGAAGATGGCACACCTTCATTTGTAGCAGGTGTACCACCTGATTATTTTAGTGAATTTGGACAAAGATGGGGTAACCCAATCTATGACTGGGATAAATCTAGAAAAGACAAATTTCAAGTTCTGGATTGATAGAATTCATAGTGCGAATAAGCTTTATGATGAAGTACGTATTGATCATTTCCGTGGATTTGATACTTATTGGAAGATTCCAGCATCAGAACCTACTGCAGTAGTAGGGGAATGGGTCGAAGCACCAGGGTATGCACTATTTGACAAATTATTTGAAGAATATCCAGATACAGATATTCTTGCAGAAGATCTAGGGATTATTAAGAGATGAAGTGTATGAATTAAGAGATCATTATAATTTCAAGGGTATGTATATTTTCCAGTTCCATTACAAGGATGAATTTGATTTTGATAAGGTTGTTGTATATAGCGGTACACATGATAATGATACATTAATGGGATGGTATGATAATCTTGATAAAGATAGCTTAAAGGATATAGAACTCTTATTAGATGGTTATAGGGAACGTAAATTACATCGTCAGATGATTCATTATTGTATGGATTTACCTGCTGAATCTGTCATTATTCCAGTATGGGATCTTTTAGGAGAACCAGAAACATCACGTTTTAATACTCCAGGTACTATTGGATCTCCTAACTGGGAATGGAAGATGGCTCGTTTTACAGAATTTAATAAAGAAATGAAATTCATGAAGAAAATCATTCATGATACGAATCGAGATGAAACTCTATGAAAAGAGCCATTGTATTAAGTGGTGGAGGAGCTAAAGGAGCTTATGAAGCTGGTTTCTTACTTGTTTGCAAAAGAATTAAACCAACATTTTGATATTGTGACAGGAACTTCTATTGGTGCGCTCAATGGGGCATTAGTCGCTATGGGAGACTATGAAGGATTAGAGTATACATGGAATATATTAGATATGGATCATGTCTTTAATAATGCACCTGATTTGACTGATTTAAAAGATGACTTTATGACAACTTCTTTATTTAATAAGGAAGAGGGAAGTAACTTGTCTGAACTTAAAGAATCCATTGCCCAGCAGACGTCTTTAGCTCAGTCTTTTTTAAGATATTATTTTAAAAATAAAGGGGCAGACAATACACCTTTTTGTAGAACACTGCCGTGGACTGATGGATGAAGAACGTTTATTGTCTTCACCTATTGATTTTGGTATATGTACAGTGCAGTTTCCAAGTATGAAAGCATGTTATAAGACTAAATCAGAAATGGAAAGAGGTCATATGCTTGACTATTTACTTGCAAGTAGTGCCTGTTTTCCTGTCTTTCCAATGACAGAAATAAATGGTTATAAATATATTGATGGGGGATTTAGTGATAATCTTCCTATTGATCTTGCTTTAGATATGGGAGCTGATGAAATAGTCGTAGTGGATATGCATCTTATTCCGGTTCATCCACAATATATCAATCGTCCTTCTATTCTTTATTCATGTCCACCAGTTGATTTAGGTGGTTTTATGGACTTTAATAAGGATGCGCTAGAAAGAAATAGGCGTTTGGGCTACTTAATGGCTTATAAGTTATTTGGAAATTATGAAGGTAATCAGTATACTTTTCTTCCTTCAAATCAGACAGTATTTCATGATTACTATAAACAATTATTGATGATGGAAAAAAAAGAAATGAGAGGATTCTTTAATAGTAATTCTTCAGAACTGACATCTTTATTATTAGAAGCCAATCATCAAATAATCTTAAATCTCAAAGATTATACATATATTACTTTAGATTTTATTGGAGAATTAATGGGCTTTGATGATTTAAAGGTTTATGCATTTGAAGAATACAAAAATATGATTCTTAATGCATTTGAGAAATATATGGAAAAGGATTATTTCCCTCAGGAATTAAGTCTGACAAAGGTGAATCTATCTTTCTTACAAAATCATCTCAACAGAGAATCAATTGTGGGATTCTTTCTACATCAAATGAAATACAAGGAAGCAATGGATATGAAGTCGTATTATACGTTCTGTAAAAAGGAACTAATGATGGCTTCACTCATTTATTTATTAATAGGAGGTGGATCAAATGAACATCATTAAAAGGAAATGCCAGAAAGTAGATATAAAAAGAAGTTGTTTCTCTTTTTAATGAAGTGATTGAAACAGAACTTTATCTTGAAGAAGACACACCTGTTCTTGATGATTTTATTGAATCAGCATCATATTGTGGTGTAATGCTTGATGATCATCTATTAGTAGGTGCTTATTTGATTAGACCTTTAGGAACCGGACATTGCAAGCATATTGCAACTTGTTCTTATGCAATTAAAGCTGACTATAAGAAAGAACTAGATAGTCTGATTAAGGACTCTTTAGAACAGGCATTTAAAGCTGGATATGCAATTATGCAATTAAATACAGTCACTAAAACATTAAAGATAGTTTTAGATACAGTAGGCTTTAAGAGTTTAGGAATGATTCGTGATGGCTTTAAAACGTCTAAAGGTGATTATGAGAACACTTATGTTTTATATCGTACTCTAGATGAATCTATTTTAGAATGTAAGGAAAAACAGGATCCTATGTCCATTGAAATCAGTCATATCTCAAAGAAGATTCAAAATAGAGGAATTTACTGGATTGTATCAGAAGTCAAACATTATCGTATACAAACAAAAAGAGAATACTCTACCTTCGATTATCGTGATCTTCATTATCAATCAGAAGAAGATATTAAAAATTTGTAGAAAATATTTTCCATAAGTATCATATTGAAAATGAAAAAAAATCATGATACTGTGCATGTTTTATCTGTTCATACATCTAAAGATGATGCAGTAGCTGAATGGGTCAAGAGAGATGATCTAGAATTACAGAAGCAGATGACAAGCATGCATAGTTTTTCAAAGACAGTTAAATAATGAAGGAACTGAATTATAAAAGAATTGGAATTTATCTTCTAGGATTATTGATTTTAGGCTGTGGTATTGATCTCAATACAAAGACACAATTAGGTGTGTCACCCATCATCTCTGTAGCCTATAATATCGCCTATCTCACTCATATTCCTATTGGTGTAATGACTTTTATCTATTATGTTTTACTTGTCATTATTCAATGGATTTTATTAGGTAAGAAGTTTGATTATTTTCAATTCTTACAGATTCCTGCTAGTTTAGTAACAAGTTTTTTATTCAGCTATTCGATGGAGTTATTCTCGTCGCTTCTAGTTATTCATTACGTTTAATGATGCTTATTCTTGCGATTGTAATTACGGGCATTGGGGCATCACTCACTGTAGGTATGAAAATAGTACCTAATCCTGCAGATGGCTTAGCAAGTGTTGTTGGAGAAAAGTGTCATAAAGGATTTGGTTTTGGTAAGAATTTCTTTGATGGGATTTCCATTGTAATATCTCTTATCATTGGCTTTGTCTTTACAGGTGGTATATTGGGTATTGGTCTAGGAACAGTGATTTCTATGATCTTTACAGGCCGTGTGATTGCCTTGCTTGAAACGAGTATTTCTAGGCTTTATTTTTCTGTCACAGAAATAGAGTTTGCTGAATAAAGAAGATTAAAAAGGCAAATATGCTCATCTATGCATATCTGCCTTTTTTTGTGCTGAGCATGGCACTAATTCAGTCAGAGATAGTCCGACCACAGGTAATTACCGCCAAGTGTGGTGAACTACAAGCCGATACTATAAAGGTTGAAGTGAAGGAAATACGTATCATACCTTAGGCAGATGTAAAGGGTGCATTAAATATCATGCGTAAAAGTAGCGTTGTGGATGTAAACATCCTATACAGTAGAGGCGAAGTGGACACGCAATAAGAATAAGGATTGCCTAACAATAGGTGGAGACTTAAATATCAATCTTCTTAAACGGATGCGTAAGCATCCTAGAAGTCTTGACTTCTAATACGGAGTATTAAGTCGAGGTAGTTCACTATTAATCCTAAAATTTGATTAAAAGAATAGGGGATAGACCTGGCTTGGTCAATCCCCTTAATTATTATCAAAGTGAGTTTGAAATTATCATGTAAATGTAGCGCCGTATACGAGACTTGTTACATACGGTGCAATGGGAGACGCAGTAATATTGATTAATCTTAGAATTGATACTATTTCTCGTCTACCCAATTATGATTAATTATCTAAGTCTTCACCGTTAGTTGCAATGACTTTTTTTATACCAATCAAATGATTTTTTTCTTTATGCGTTTAAAAGTACCGTGGCCATCATTATCTCTATCAACATAAATGAAGCCATATCTCTTTTCCATTTCACCGTTCCATTAGAAATAAAGATCTCTATACATCCCCAAGTTGTATATCCCATTAAATCAACACCATCTTCATCCACTGCATCTTTCATTGCTTGAATATGTTTCTTTAAGTATTCAATACGATAGTCATCTTGAATAGAACCATCTTCTTCAATCTTGTCTTTGGCCCTAAACCATTTTCTACAATAAACAATGGCTTTTGATAACGATCATAAATTTCGTTCATAGTAATTCTTAATCCTAAGGGATCAATTTGCCATCCCCAATCACTTGTATCTAAATATGGATTAACAACTGAAGCAAAAATATTGCTTTCTGTTTGTTTTCCCTTGTCAGGATTAGCACTAGAAACACGAGATGAGTAATATGAGAAGCTAATAAAATCGACTGTATTTTCTTTTAAGATATTTACATCATTCTCTGCAAATGGTATTTCTGCATTTCTTTTTTTTCAATCCATTTTAAGGCATAGTTTGGGTAATAGCCTCGTGATTGCACATCAATAAACATATAACTTTCTCTATCATCACAAATTGATTTCCAATAATCTTCAGGATTACATGTTTCAGGATAATAAGAACCCGCGACAAAGCATACAACCTACCATATTTTCAGGATTTATCTCATGAGCTAATTTTGTAACTAGAGCACTTGCAACCAATTCATGATGTGCGCAGGTAATCATAGCTTGGGTTTTATTTTCACCTTCTTTAAATCTTAATCCTCTTTGCTACAAATGGAAAATGAAGAATCATATTGATTTCATTAAAAAGTAAGCCAGTATTTAACTAAACCATTATATCTTTCAAATAATACTTTAGCTAATTTAACAAAACAATCAATCATTTCTCTATTACGCCAGCCACCAAATTTATGAATTAAATGCATTGGGCAATCAAAATGATTAATTGTGACTAATGGTTCAATCCCATATTTTTTACATTCTTTAAAAATGTTTTTGAATACCCACAAACCACAGGTTAGTGAAAATTAAATTTCATAAGCACCGATTAAACGGCGTTCATGAAGCTGAACCGGACACATGAATTTCCCATCTGTTCTATAATTAGATTAGAAATTAGATGGAGGTATAATCATATGTCAAACAAAGTATTAAAGCCTAAGAAAGCTTCTCTTTATCAGTTCACTCAGAAATATTCCAACAATATTGATAACTGCATTGAATTCTTCAAATCCATGAAATGGCCTGAAGGCTTTTCATGTGACCGTTGTGGCTGTCATAAGTATTACCTAGTCAAGCGTGTAGGAAAGACCAAGACTTCATATGTTCTTGAATGCGGCTCATGCCATAAGCAACATTCACTGCTTTCAGGCACTATTTTTTCAGAGTTGCAAGCTTGATCTATACAAGCTTCTGTTAGGTATCTTCCTTTTCTTTAATGAAAATAAAGGAATCAGTGCAGTAGATTTATGTTCAATACTAGACGTTAACTATAAGACTGCACTTCTTCTTGAAAACAAGTGTAGAATTCTTATGTCACTAAGCAATTCAGACAAGCTCCTTAACAGCCTTTTCTATGAGGCAGATGTCTTTAATATTGGCGCAAAATCCAAGAATAAAGCAGGTCGTGCAAGTGAGCAACAACCTATTCTTGGTATTTTATCTACAGATAAAGAAAATAACTATCCCAGGTTCATCAAATTGAGAGTCATCACAGATTATACTGGTCTGTCACTTAAGAAAAACATAGAAAAGTGTTGTGTATTATCACATGATGCATTACTTAATACTGATGGTGAGAAAGGCTTTAATACACTAAATGAAGAAATACAGGTAAAGAATGAGAAGATTAGCTACGAAGAAAAGGATCATAGACTACTCTGGTTAAACATAATAATCGGTAATATTAAAAATAATATTACTGGGATATATCATGGAATAACCAAAAAAAGAGATGCCTTTATTCCTGAATGAACAGGAGTATAGATTTAACCATAGAAAGATGGGAAAGACTATCATGGATAAAATCAAGAAATACCTACAGAAATCATTTCCTATCAGTCATAGACAAATAGTCTATATCCTGAATATTTCTGCTCCACACTTCTCTTAAATCGTTACCTGTAGATTATGGGTATTCAACTACATTGGCTAAACCACGACCATCTTCAAATATGCCACCTTCAACCTGATTGGCGGCAGTGGCACCTCCCCACAAGAATCCTTCTTTAAATCCCATATTAAGTTCCTCCTCTATTTATTTTGACACAAACAATCATAGATATCTCCATGTTGTTTGTCTTCCTGTCTATAGAATAGAGGATGAGATTGAAGAAAGCAAAAAAGTTTCCAATTTGGAAACTAGTCTTGTAATTCTAGTAATAGAATATCTATCATGTACTTAATGATATATTCACTGTATTTTTCATCGAGCAGGGGGAACGATTATTTGTTTTTGACATAATGTAATACTTTCATTACATGTAATAAGCCATTGATCAACATGAGATTCTTTTATACGTTTAATGACACGCTTATTATAATGGAAAGAATGTCCATTTGTACTTAGTACAATTAAGATATCATTATCTAGAAAATGATAATCCTTGTTAAAATCAGCATCACATATAATTGTCTGAATGTCATATATTTGAAGTTCTCTTTGGATATTATAACAAACAGATCGACATCACCGTGTGCATATAAATATACTTTATTTGCTTGCTTGATATCTTGTATAAGTTTTTGAATTAACTTCAAATTAATATGATTGATCATATATTGGATATTTTGAATGAAATCTTTAGTAAAATGCATCACATTTGTTTCAAAACTTTGATGTGGGTTTAAGAATTTTTTTCTTTTTGAGATTAAATCTAAATATTGAATACAAGCATTTTTAAATTCTTCATAGTTTTCATAATCTAATTTTCTTATGCATTTTGATACTTGACCTTTAGAAATTAAAGATTCTTTTGAAATGTCATCAATGCTTAGATTTGGAATTCTATGGATATTCTTTTTAATATAAAAGCATAATTCAAGCAAAGTTGTACTTGAAGAATGACTATTTAAATAATCGTTTACTTTATCTATAATCATTGTATCAACTCCATTCATACATTAGTTTATCATAAATGATCTTGAGTGACTATAAGCAGGGGATAGTGAAGTATTTTCAGTAAGTATGAAAAATGATTTTGGTGAATAAAAAACACTTTAAAGGTAACGGTTGCAGTATTATAATGATTACTAGGTTAATTAGGAGGATAATTGATATGGTAAATATTATGTTGTGTTGTGCTGCAGGTATGTCTACAAGCTTACTTGTTGAAAAAAATGAAGAAAGAAGCAGAGAAACAAGGTATTGAAGCAAATATCTGGGCAGTCGGTGCGAATGAAGCAAAAGCAAACGGCGCCAAAGCAGATGTTGTATTACTTGGCCCACAGGTAAGATATCTTGAAGCAACTGTTAAGAAGGAAGTAGCACCAACTCCTGCACAGTTAATTGATATGCGTTCATATGGTCGTATGGATGGCGCCGCAGTATTAAAGCAGGCTATGGATCTAATTGAAGCAAATAAGTAATGAAATCCGCATTTGCGGATTTTTGTTTTATAATGGTAATAGAGGTGAGCATGATGGAAACAATATCTATTACCAATAGAGGGTCTATACGTAAGTTTGTGGATGATGTATTTATTGATACAATAGAAAATATCTATGCTTTATGTGATTTGAAAATATCTTATTATGGTGTAAGTATCGCATATAAGAATACTGGTCAGTTGAAGAAATATAAGAGAGGAAAAAATATTACATAACTATCTATCAAATAATGAACTAGAAAGAATCAATTTCTTTTCAGTACCAGATGATTTTGTGACAGTAGCATATGATTATCTCCTCTCTATTTCTATTAACTATAAAAATAACTTTATGACAGCGACATTTGATAAAAATATAATCAATCATGAATGTATTGAAGAAATTAAAACCCTATTAGATACCTTTATGGAAAAAAGCCTATATGCAAGAAATATATACGATGGATAAAGAAGAAACGCCATTATTATATGCGATGGGAATTAAAAATGATTTTAAGACATTAAAAATACTTTCAAGTGAAGCAGTGAAGGAGGACTATGTATGAATCTTCTTGTATTAGGAAATGGCTTTGATTTACTACATGGGTTGCCAACAACCTATAAGGATTTTATCGATTTTACTACGTTATTTCGTATGTCGTTAGAAAAGAATGATATATCTCGTTTAGATTATGATTCACGTATGATAGATTTTATTCTTCATCTTTCTCCTGAATTATCCAACGAACTTGAATCTCTCATTAAAGATAATCTTTGGCTTATTCATCTAGAAAAAGAAACAATAGGGGAAGGCTGGAAGGATTTTGAAAAAAGAGATGTCTGAAGTCATTCAAAAGCTTGATACAATCAGAGTTGAATGTGATATGCAGTTTAAATCAGGGCAGAAGGTCGCAAGAATCAATGAGTATTTAGGCACATCTCTTCTTGATTTCTGGGGGAGATCGTTGTTCTTTTTTCTTCTATAAC
>VOFC01000455.1_pt1 | contig 13353 bp, 21 predicted proteins | sample 5384161 | NCBI WGS metagenome assembly VOFC01 (sample SAMN12384722, study PRJNA508395) | human gut metagenome | isolation source: healthy gut B | host: Homo sapiens | reverse complement strand
TGAAAAACTTACTTCTCAAAAGTGATTTCAATGTTTATGAGGATATAAATGATTATTTATGGGTACAATCCCATGGTGGTGGTCTTTCATTTTATGATTATCAAACAAATCAGCTTATACCTTTTAGCTCTTCTAATGGAGATATCAAGTGGAAATCTTCTAATCGTTGTTATATATCTTATTCAGATCGTCAGGGTAATTTGTGGATGTGTACATCGTCTTGGGGGGCTAGAGCGTTTTTCATTTTATAAGCCTCATTTTAATTTGTTTACCCCTATATCTAAAGACCTAGAATTACAAGAAAAATGATATCAGAGCTATTGCAATAGATAGTAAAGGTCGATTATGGACTGGAAATAAAAAAATGAAGAGATATGTGTATATGATTCTTTATATCATTGATTGGAAAACTGGATAACAATGGAAATCTTATAACTCGAACTTCAAGAAGTTGTCGATTAGGAAAGGCTTATTATATAATGGAAGATTCCAGTAAAAAGAATTTGGATTGGGACTAAGGGGAAGGGCTTAATTTGCGCTACTCCTTTTTGATGATGATAAGTTTGTATTGAAATATTTTTAATTATGAAGCTCAAAATATATATAGTTTGAGTCATGATGATGTTTATAATATTTTTTGAAGACAGTAAACATAGAATATGGATTGCTACATATGGAGGAGGTTTAAACTATATGGTTAGAAGAAAAATGGAGAGTATCAATTCATTAACTATAGGAACAATATGAAGAATTATCCAATGAGAGATTGTTCTAGGATTCGTTCTATTTCGGAAGACGATATTGGCAATATTTGGGCGGGCACAACAGGGGGGATACTAACATTTAATACGAATTTTGTTTTACCGGAAAATATTATTTTTAAAAATTCGCAAGTTCTATAGATAATACACTGTCATTGAAAAGTAATGATATTCATTATGTATACTTTACGACTACAGGTTTATATGCTGTTACTTATGGTGGTGGATTTAGTAAACTAGTTAAGGAAAAGGATGGGAGTATTGTTTTTAAAACTTATTCAATGGAAAATGGTATGCCGTCAGATATTGTCTTTTCTGCTATAGAAGATAATAGGCGTCATTTATGGCTTGTTACGGAGAATGGTTTAAGTAAATTTGACCCTTTGCAGAAGTATTTGATAATTATCCTTTGAAAATCAGTTATCGGATGTGCAGTTTAATGAGGGAGTTGCTGTGAAAAAATATTAATGGTGAAATTATTATTAATACAAATAAGGGATTATGCCATTTTTTTCCAGATGCCAAAGAGTTTTTTTCCATTGTTTTTTCCAATTTATCTATTGGTGGCGAATTTTACGGCCGGGCGTAGAAGGTTCACCTTTAACAGCTGAGTTGATGATATGCCGGAGTTAGTATTATCTCATCATGTTAATATATTTACAATTCAGTATGCGGCTTTGATATGACAGGTAATGAGAATATTACTTATGCATATATGCTTGAAGGATTAGATAATACTTGAAGTATGTAGGGGACAACGTAGCGTAACTTATACTAATTTAAAAAAGGGAAGTATAGACTGAAAATTAGGTCTACAAATGCAGATGGTGTATGGGTCGAGAACACACGTATTTTGCCGATTACTATATTACCATCTTTTGGGAGACAGGATGGGCTTATTTTTTGTATATTTTGAGCTTATGTTTTTTATAGCTGTTTTTACCTATATTTTCTTTGTAATTTATCGTTTGCGTAATAAAGTTTCTATGGAACAACAAATTGCTGACATAAAGTTACGCTTTTTTTACAAATATATCTCACGAATTACGTACACCTTTAACTTTGATTATTGGTCCAATAGAGAAAATTTTACAAAAACAGCTTTCACAAGAAATACAAGATGATTTGATGCTGGTAAAGGAGAATACTAATCGTATGTTACGGCTTGTAAATCAACTTTTGATTTCCGGAAAGTACAGAATCAGAAAAATGAAATTGAAAGTTAGTGAAGTTGATTTATCTGTATTTATTCCATTTGTCATGAATAATTTCAAAAGAGTTGTCTGTGAGGCATCATATAGATTTTTGTTTTGAAACGGAATCTGAACATTTGAGAATATGGATAGATCAAGATAAGTTGGAAACGATTTTGTTTAATTTGATAGCTAATGCATTTAAATTTACTCCATCCGGTAAATCAATTGTACTTACATTAAAAGAAGAGAAAAATAGGGTTTGTATTGGAGTACGTGATGAAGGTGTGGGAATTGAACAGGAAAAAGCAGAACGTAATATTTTCACGTTTTGAGACTGTGATGGAAAAGAATTTATTTAATTTGCCTAATACAGGTATTGGACTGTCTCTAGTTAAAGAATTGGTTGAATTACATCATGGTGATATTATTGTTAATAGTAAAATAGGCAAGGAACTTGTTTCCTTGTATATTTTTATAAAGGAAAGGAACATTATTCAAATGAAGCAGTTGAATGGATTGTTGCAGATTTTGACAAAAGCACAGCATCTGATTCTATTGTGCAGAAAGTAATACAAAAAGAATCTTTAATTAATGAAGATAAACCTGTTTTACTTTTTGGTTGAAGATAATGGAATTGAGAGCATTCATGTATAACACATTTATGGAACAATTCAATATTTTGGAAGCTGCTGATGGAGAAGAAGGGGATGAACATAGCAATTGAACATATTCCAGATATGATTATTACGGATTTGATGATGCCCAAAATGGATGGTATTGCAATGATTAAAAGCTTCGTAATAATATGAACACAAGCCATATAATGATTATAATGTTGACGGCAAAAGCAGATTCAGAAACTGAATTTATAGCATTGGGTGAAGGGAGCTGATGCTTATGTAACTAACCATTTAGTCTTAATAATCTTCAAGTTCAGGTCAGTAATTTATTGAAACGCAAGGTTCAATTACAAGAATATTATAACCATCATTTATTAGATAATCAAAAGAGTAAAGAGCCGGAACTTAAAGCAGAGCGGTCATTTTCTTCCAATGATAAAAAAGTTTATGCATGAATTGATTGAGTTCTTAAATCGAAATATTGATAATAACGAGTTGTTAGTGGATGATTTGGTATCTAATTTTCATATGAGTCGTACGGTCTTTTTAAGAAACTTAAAGTATTAACAGGTCTGTCCCCTGTGGAATTTATTCGAGAAATCAGAATAAAACGTGCGGCTGAATTGATAAAGGAAGATGGATATAATATGGCTCAAGTAGCGTATATGGTTGGTTTTAATGATCCTCATTATTTTAGCAAATGTTTTAAGCAAGTCTATAATATGACTCCCACATAGTATAAATATAGTGTAAGAGTCAACCTGATGCACTTCATTATATTTGATTGATAGACTGATACATGTGCCACTTTTGACCGTTTTTACAGATTGATAATGAAAAGACCATTTTTTCAACCGATTAAGTCATATATTCTACTTACTTGCTATGTCTCTATTTTAATTTTGCAATGTTTAAGTGATCCTTGGTTGCTAGGGTTGAAAAAAATAAGTATTAATTAAAGTTTGGTATTATGAAACACTTTTCGATTTTTTAAAAGAATTGGCTTAACGATTCTAGTGTGTTTATTCCAGTTGAACGTTTGGGCTCAAGTAAAACAAATTTCCGGTACAGTTTCTGATGAGAAAGGAGAGCCTTTGATTGGGGTTAATGTTAGTGTCAAAGGTGGAACTAATGGGGCTATTACGGATTTGGAAGGTAAATTTTCATTGAATGTTGAAGGGAAAGATGTTGTAGTGTTTTCTTATATAGGGTACATTACACAAGAGATTAGAGCAGATGATCCTAAAATAGTAAAGGTTGCTTTGATAGAAGATTCTGAAACATTGATGAAGTAGTGGTTGTAGGGTATGGTGTGATGAAGTGATGTTACAGGTTCTATATCTTCATTAAAGAGTAAAGATCTTACTTCTGTTCCAACGAGTAATGTGTTGGAGGCTATGCAAGGTAAAATAGCTGGTCTTGATATGACGAAAAGTGATGGTGAAGCAGGATCTGCTTTAAATTTTACTTTACGTGGAAATCGTTCGTTAAATGCGTCCAATGCTCCGTTAATTATGGTTGATGGAGTTGCATATGGTTCTACTTTGGATATTAACCCTTCCGATATTGAGTCTATTGAGGTTTTGAAAGATGCTTCTTCTACAGCTATCTATGGTTCACGTGGTGCGAACGGTGTAATTCTTTATTACTACAAAGAGAGGAAGTGCCGGAAAACAAATGTTTCTTTTTAATGCTTATTTTGGTCCCCAAAATGGCGGCTGGCTTGGCAGATATAATGAATGCAGAACAATATGCTGCACTGAAACGTGAAGCTTATCGCACGCAGGGTATTACAGATGATAATTCTATTTTTACAGCAAATGAACTACAAGGATTGAAAAATCATGAATATCTTGATTTTCAGGATATGTGCGTCAATACAGGCTTTGTACAGAACTATGAAGTTAGCGTGAATGGGGGAAATGAAAAAAACTCAAGTAAATCTTTCTCTAGGGTATTATAAAGAAACCGGTTTATTTAAGAATGATGACTTAACTCGTTTTAATGGTATGATAGGGGTGGATCAAACTATTTATTACTAAACGTTTAAAAGTGGGTGCTAGTATGTTACTTACTTATAAAGATAACAACAAGAGGCAGGATCCACTGAATCAGGCGAATAAAATAGTACCTATTGGTAAGGCTTATAATGATGATGGTACTTTAAATATGTTCCCTTCATATGGATCGGCCACTTCTGTAAGTCCACTTGCTGACGAACAACCGAATGCTTATAAAAATAATACCTTGACAAAACGTCTTTTTGGTACTGCATATTTGAATTGGGAAATTATTGATAATTTACTGTTACGTACTACTTTGGGAGTTGACTTAAATAGTTCACGTCGAGGATATTTTTATGATAAGAACACAATTAATGGCGGTACAAAAGAATCTAAATCAGGCGGTGAATTAGGTAGTAATAACAATTATACTTGGGAAACCACTTTAAATTATAATAAAACTTTTGGTGAGCATGGTTTCAATTTCCTATTAGGTAATAGTGTTATTTCCAATCATGCGGAAACTTTTGATTTATCTGGAAAAAAATCAAACTTTTGCAGGCAATTTATTCTGGAATTTAGCTTCTGCTACTGATCAGCGTGAGATCGCAAGTGGGTTAGTAGAGGACAAAATGGTTTCTTTCTTTGGTCGTATTCATTATAAACTAAAAGATAAGTATTTATTTAATGTCTCTTTGCGTGCTGATGGTTCTTCTGTATTAGCAGATGGGCATAAGTGGGGATATTTCCCTTCTGCAGCTTTTGCATGGCGAATTATTGATGAGAATTTTATGAAAGATGCTACTTTTTCATGTCCGATCTGAAATTACGACTTAGTTGGGGTCTTTCTGGTAATAGTGCTATCAGTCCTTATCAAACATTAGGCGGATTGGGTTCAACTACTTATTCATTTGGTGAAGTTGGTGCGTATGGTTATTTCCCCGTAATATTGCCAATAAAGATTTAGGCTGGGAGAAAACACAAACATTTAATATAGGTATTGATTTTGGCTTCTAAACAATCGTATTAGTGGTAATTTGGAGATATATCAGACTAATACTACTGATTTGTTAATGTCTCGTCAGTTACCACCTACTTCCGGTTTTGCGAATGTGATGGAGAATATAGGAGAAGTTCGTAATAGAGGTATTGAGATTGGATTAAATACTGTCAACTTTAAGCCCTTAACTCGTGATGGCTTTTCATGGAATACGAATTTGAATTTTACATTGAACCGTGAATCTATTCAAAGTTTGGCTAGTGGCTCGAATCGCGATTTAGTAAATAGTTGGTTTGTCGGTGAACCGATTAGTGTTTATTACGATTATAACAAGATAGGTATTTGGCAGTTAGGAGAAGAGAGTGAGGCTGCAAAATATGGACAAGTGCCAGGTGATATTAGAGTAGAAGATATTGATAAGGATGGTAGCATTTCTTCAGAAAATGATCGTAAGATTGTTGGTACTGATAGACCGGATTTTGTTTTGGGTATGAATAATTATTTTGCATATAAAGGTTTTGACTTATCGGTATTTATGTATGCTCGTGTTGGACAGACAATTAAGAGTGAAGCAAGTGGAAATTATAAAATAGATGGTTTGGAGAATGGTCCAGTAGTAGATTATTGGACTCCGGAAAATCCGACTAATTCACATCCACGTCCTGATAAAAATAAAAATTTGAGTAGTGCTTACATGAGTACTCTTTATTATCAAGACGGCTCTTTTTAAAGATTAGGGAAGTAACATTAGGATATTCATTTCCTAATACCTGGTTAAATAAAAATCAAAATATCCAAGTGCAGAGTTTATGGTACTTTAAAGAATTTCTTCACTTTTAGCCATATGCAACCATATGATCCGGAAAGAGGTGGTAGTTTATCTTTCCCAATGACGAAACAGATCGTGTTCGGTATTAATCTTAATTTCTAATATTATAAAAATTGCAAAGATGAAAAAGTATTCTTTAATTTATATATTGCTTGTTACTTTATTTTTTACTTCTTGTAACGATTTTCTGAAAGAAACTAATTACAGTGGATTATCTGATGAACCGTTTTATGATTCGGAGGTCGGAATTGAAGCGTTGGTAAATAGTTGTTATACTCCTTCGCGTTTATGGTATGGTAAGGAAGGTGGAACTTCTATGACTGAACTTGGAACAGATCTTTTTTAAAAGGTGGTGACTGTAAACATCCACAATATTCTTTATATGATTTAAATTTGAATTCTCAAGATTTATTGGTACAAGTTTATTGGGGGAAATTCTATGAAGCTATTAATTATTGTAATACGGCTTTGGTCCGTTTAGAGTCTGCACCTCTGAGGGATGATATACGTAAACGCCGTATGGGAGAAGTCTATTTTTGCGTGCTTTTTATTATTGGCATTTGGTGGAAATTTGGGGAGAGATACATTTGACTACTACTCCTTCAGAAGGGGTACAGACTGAAGCTCATAAGTCATCGGTAGAAAAAAGTATATGAACAAATCTTTTCGGATTTAGATGATGCAATAACCTATTTGCAAGGGTATACAGTTCAAGAAGGCGGACGTATTACACTACCTGCTGCAGAAGCCTTTAAGGCGCGTATGTTACTAACTCGTGGAAAATACGCGGATGCTGCTAGTCTTGCAGAGAAAGTAATCAATGATTATGGTTTCCAATTATTCGATAAGTACGCTGAAGTTTGGGATATGGCAAATAGCGAGGGAGCAACAAACTCCGAAGTTATTTGGTATGTAAATTATTCAAGTGATTTATTATTGAATAAAGATATTTCAGATGAAGATTATAGTGCTAATAGTACTTTATATGCTAATGCCAATTGTTTTTATTCGGATGGTGGAAATAATTTGCATCTAATGTTCTGCTATCGTTACGATTTGTTAAAAAGCAGGTGTAGCTATAGATTTAAATGGTATAGGGTATCAACGTTATGCAACTAGTCGTCATTTGTTAGAATTATATAATGAAGATATCGATCAACGTTATAATGGAACTTTTAGAGAAGTTATTTATAATAATGGTAGTACAGATAATGCTTATACCAGTCAAGAAGGAGACACTGCAATTTATTTTACCAAGAAAAGTATGACTAAAGCATTTGCAGATAGAGTCAGAACTAAATATTGTTTTAAGGACATAGATAGTCTTTATTATGCAGATGGTCGTTTAAAAGGATAATCGTTGGTTTATTGAAATGCATAAAAACATGCTGATCATACTCGTTCAGAGGCATTTGAACGTTCAAGTCGACGTGATGCATTTGTTATTCGTCTTTCCGAAATGTATTTAATTGCGGCAGAAGCTGAAATGTTGAATAATAATATGCCAATGGCTGTGAAATATATGAATGATTTGCGAATTAAAAGAGCTTATCCCGGGCATGAAGAAGAAATGAAAGTCTCTGCTAATGATATGAATATTGATTTTATTTTAGATGAACGTGCTCGTGAATTGGTAGGTGAACAGCTGCGGTGGTTTGATTTGAAACGTACTGGCAAATTGGTGGAATATGTAAAAAGATGGAATCCTGACGCAAAAAGATAATATTAAAGATTATCATATACTTCGTCCTATTCCCCAGACACAATTAGATGCAATTAGCAATAAAACAGATTTCTTGCAAAATGCCGGTTATAATTAATTGAGGACTTAGAGCTCGAGAAAAATAGTGGTATCTTAATTTTCATTCTTTTTAAGGTTAAAGAAAGATTAAGATACCATTTCTTGGTTACATAAATCTCATTATGAAAAAGAATTTATAAACAATAATAGCCAACAATATAATTATGAAAAAAAATCTTTTTATTAGTCTTATTATTTGTTACGGGTATGAATCTCTCCTCTCAGGAGAAAACTTATGAGTTGATAAATAATATGCCTGTGTTTTATCAAGAAATAAAGAAGAGTTTGACGTGGCCAATGGCATGGGGTAATTCCTCAGTTAAAGATTTTAAAAAGTGGAGAACTATTGCTAGAAATAAGTTAGACTCTTGTTTGCTTCCAGTACCGCCAGCTACTCAAGATTATGAAATGCAGATTATGGATCGTGAACAGAGAAATGGTTATGAAGCCCTGAAAATAGTTTTTAATCTGACAGCATGGTCACGCGTTCCTGCTTATCTATTGATTCCGGAAGGTAAAGGACCATTTCCTGCTATAGTTATGCTCCATGATCATGGAGCGCATTTCTCTATTGGCAAAGAGAAAATGGTAAAGCCATTCGAAGTTAGCGAAGAAGTAATGAATGATGCAAATAAATGGTCTGTAGGATGTTATGATGGACAATATACCGGAGACTATTTTGCAGCTAATGGATATGTTGTAGTTTTAGCTATTGATGCTTTATTCTGGAATGAACGGGGACGTAAGGAAGGAGTCAATTATGATGGTCAGCAAGCATTAGCTTCTAATCTTTTACAAATGGGGATGAATTGGTGTGGTGTTATTACCTATGATGATATTCGCAGTGTAGATTTTTAGCTTCTTTACCTCAGGTTAATAAAGAATGTATTGGTTCATTAGGTTTTTCGATGGGGGGCACATCGTTCTTGGATGCTGTCTGCAATGACTGATAAAATAAAAGCTGGTGCTGCCATTTGCTGGATGAATACAACAGAGTATTTAATGACTTTAACAAATAACCAAAATCGAGGTGGTTCTTCTTATTCAATGTTGATACCAGGGATTAGAAACTTTATGGATTATCCTCATGTGGCTTCTATTGCATGTCCGAAACCTATGTTGTTTTTTAATGGAGCTTATGATAAACTATTCCCTATAAAAGGTACAGAAGATGCTTTTTGGCATAATGAGGAATGTATGGGAAAGTCAACAAGCTGCGGATAAGTTAGTCACTAAAATTTGGGACTCTCCACATTTTTTTAGCAAGGAAATGCAGATTGAAACATTAAAGTTCTTTAATAAGTATTTAAAATGAGAGCAATGAATCTACTTGGTGGATTATTATTTCTACATAATTGAAAGTTTTTTTTTTATATTGTATGATGAAAACGAAAGTATATAGATTTATAACAATTGGGGAGAACATACTTTATTTCAGAAAATCCGCTCTCATAGGACTGAAGCAGTCGATTAATATACCGGCTTCCAGACAAGTGCATCCATGTTCAGCATCCGGTTCGATATAAACACCGTCGCCAGCCGATACGATTTGTTTTTCACCGTTAACCGTGAATTCAAATTTACCGCTTGCCACATAAGTTGTTTGAGTATGATAATGGGTATGCGGTGTACCTACTGCACCTTGTTCAAATTTAACCTTGACGAGCATTACCTGACCGTCGTACCCCAAAAATCTGACGAACAACGCCTTCACCGGCGGGTTCCATGCTTTCTCGTTTTCGAGAACGAATGCATTGCTTCTTGTTCTTTTTCATTGTGTGAATGATAATTTTACTGATACAAATATAGCGATAAATAATAAGTTTGAAAAACCATGAAAAGTAAATTGATTCTGTTATTGACAGCTTTTTTCTTGTGTTCCGCTTTCAAGGCCGATAAGCCGGTAATTACCATTTTTATGATTGGTGATTCTACGATGTCAAATAAGTCGTTGGTGGGCGGTAATCTCGAAAGAGGGTGGGGGCATGTCCTGCCCGGTTTCTTTTCTGAAGACATACGGGTAGATAATCATGCCATGAACGGACGCAGTTCCAAGAGTTTTATCGATGAGGGGCGCTGGGACAAAGTGCTTTCACTGATAAAGAAAGGCGATTATGTTTTTATTCAGTTCGGGCACAATGACGAAAAGCCCAAAGCCGACCGCCATACAGATCCGGGAACAACTTTTGATGCCAACTTGCGTAAGTTTGTTAATGAAACCCGTGCGAAAGGCGGCATCCCCCTTTTGTTCAATTCCATCGTACGCCGTAACTTTGGTACGGCCGATAATAAAAAGCCGTAGCGGAAGCTATTCTTCAGGATGATATTCGCAAGGGAATCAATCCTGATGCCAAGCAAGACGCCTCTCAGGAAAAGAATGTGGTGGAAGGAGACAAACTGATTGATACGCACGGAGCATATCTGGATTCTCCGCGCAATGTAGCAAAGGAGTTGAATGTTCCTTTTATTGATATGAACAAACTCACCCACGATTTGGTAGAAGGCTTGGGACCGAAAGAATCGAAGAAACTCTTTATGTGGGTGCCCGCCAACACAATTGCTGCCATGCCTAAAGGTCGTGAAGACAATACTCACCTCAATATATACGGTGCACGTGTCATAGCCGGTATTACAGTAGATGCCATTGCCAAAGAAGTGCCGGAATTGGCAAAATATGTCCGCCATTATGATTTCGTGGTAGCTCAGGATGGCAGTGGCGATTTCTTTACTGTACAGGAAGCTATTAATGCCGTACCCGATTTCCGTAAAAATGTACGCACCACGATATTGGTGCGTAAAGGCGTATATAAAGAAAAACTGATTGTGCCCGAGAGCAAGATTAATATCTCTTTGATAGGCCAGGAAGGAGCTGTCATATCCTATGACGACTATGCCAATAAACAGAATGTCTTTGGAGAGAACAAAGGTACGTCCGGTTCATCTTCCTGTTATATCTATGCGCCCGATTTTTATGTGGAAAATATCACGTTTGAAAATACATCCGGTCCGGTAGGACAGGCGGTTGCCTGTTTTATCAGTGCCGACCGTGCTTATTTTAAAAACTGCCGTTTCCTCGGTTTTCAAGATACGCTCTACACCTACGGAAAAGGAATGCGGCAGTATTATGAGGATTGTTATATAGAGGTACGGTCGATTTTATATTCGGTTGGTCTACGGCGGTATTCAACCGCTGCCATATTCATAGTAAACGTGACGGGTATGTCACGGCTCCTTCTACCGATGAAGGACAGAAATACGGCTATGTATTTTATAACTGCAAATTAACTGCAGATGCCAACGTGAAGAATGTTTATTTGTCCCGTCCGTGGCGGCCTTTTGCCCAGGCTGTGTTCATTCATTGCGATTTAGGAAAGCATATTCTTCCGGTCGGTTGGCATAACTGGAATAAGAAAGATGCTGAGAAAACCGTTTTCTATGCAGAGTACGACAGCTATGGCCCGGGTGCTAATCCTAAAGCACGCGCTGCTTTCTCCCATCAGTTGAAAGATACGGAAGGATATGAAATAGAGTCCGTCCTTGCCGGTACTGACGGTTGGAATCCGATTGCTAACAGCAATGCATTGGTAAACATTAAACGTTGATTGATAAAACAATTCTGACATGGTAAAGAATAAAACAATATTGGGAGTTCTTACTCTGCTATTGAGTTTGGCATTGACTGCCAGTGCGGAAAATTATCCTTACAGGAGCGATGTACTTTGGGTTACCGTACCCAATCATGCCGATTGGCTCTATCAGACAGGGGAGAAAGCTACCGTAGAAGTACAATTCTATAAATACGGCATCCCGCAGGATGGTGTAACTGTCTGTTATGAACTTGGAGATGACATGATGCCTTCGGATACGAAAGGCTCTGTTACGTTGAAGAATGGTAGAGCCGTTGTTACTATCGGCACAATGAAGCAACCCGGATTCCGGGATTGCCGTTTACAGACCACTATCGCTGGAAAAACTTATAAACATCATGTAAAGGTAGGTTTCTCGCCCGATAAACTTCAACCTTATACGAAGATGCCTGCCGATTTCGATGAATTCTGGGATAAGAGTAAGTCTGAAATTGCAACTTTCCCTTTGTTGTATACGAAAGAGCGGGTTGAAAAGTATTCTACCGACAAGATAGACTGTTACTTGGTTAAACTACAGTTGAACAATCGGGGACAAAGTATTTACGGCTATTTAACCTGTCCCCGGAATATGCAGAAAGGTGCTTGTCCGGTAGTGCTTTGCCCGCCGGGTGCAGGAATCAAAACCATCAAAGCCCCTCTTCGTCATAAATACTATGCAGAGCAGGGATGTATCCGTTTTGAGATGGAGATACATGGACTCAATCCGGAGATGTCCGAAACGGAGTTCAAGGAAATCAGTAATGCGTTCAACGGCAGAGAGAACGGGTATTTATCAAACGGGCTGGATAATAAGGATAATTATTACATGAGACGCGTTTATCTGGCATGTGTCCGCAGTATTGACTTTTTAACTTCTTTACCCGAAATGGGACGGTAAGAATGTCATTGTGCAAGGTGGTAGCCAGGGAGGTGCTTTGGCATTGATTACCGCCGGACTGGATACACGGGTAACAGCGTGTGTAGCCAATCATCCGGCTTTAAGCGATATGGCAGGCTATAAGGCTGGCAGAGCGGGAGGTTATCCGCATTTCTTCCGTGTAGCAGGTATGGATACTGCCGATAAGCTGAATACAATGGCTTATTATGATGTAGTAAACTTTGCCCGCCGGATAAAAATTCCTACTTACATGACTTGGGGATACAATGATGATACTTGTCCGCCCACTACCAGTTATATCGTATATAATGTATTGAATTGCCCGAAAGAAGCATTAATCACTCCTATTAACGAACACTGGACATCCGAAGCTACGGAGTATGGGCATTTACTTTGGATAAAAAGACATCTGAAATAGCGATTGACCATTAGCGGTCAGTGATTGTTATTAATAAAGTTATCACTGACCGTTAATCCTTATTTCTCATTTCTTTGTTAAAGAATTTCAATACCTCTTCCTGCATCTCCTTGTTAAAGAAATGCTTCTCATCCCATATTTTAGTCACAAGCCTGTCACCGGCATGTTGACTGTCCCATACTGTTCGCATTGTTTGATATG